>Ga0075467_10001938_pt1 | contig 16676 bp, 8 predicted proteins | sample DEB08_DNA_9_FD_75067 | JGI IMG/M metagenome (GOLD analysis project Ga0075467, IMG submission 75067) | Aqueous microbial communities from the Delaware River and Bay under freshwater to marine salinity gradient to study organic matter... | ecosystem: Environmental > Aquatic > Marine > Coastal ... | reverse complement strand
CATCGCACAAAACAACCATGGCGAATGGCGACTCTCACTCTCATGTTCATGCTGTGTATGTAATTCTTTCTGAGTAGATGCAACTGTTGGCAGTCGTCTATCATTGAACCTAGTAGTCACCACTTCATCAATTTGAGCAGATACAACTGTTGCAGGTGGCTATCATCGGGCCGGGGTCTCCATCACTGCTTACAAAAAATGCCATTGCCAATTGCAGCACAATTCCTTCTCCACAGCCCAGCCGCATCATATGCCGCTCGGGCAGCAGGTTCATCATTGCTAGCAGGTGCTCTTGCCAGAGATCTATGGAGACGCATACCCGAATGGATAAGGCAAGATATTGGTTTCCAGGATTTATTTTGTACTAGTGATGGTTACAATAATAATATTGAAGATGAGAATGCCGGTGGTGGAGGGAACGACGAAATGGCATCTTTACTTGCAGTGATACAAAAATTGCAGGCGTTAGTAACAATAGGTTACCAAAAGCTGGGATCGAAGCATAAACAACAAAGAAGACGGAGGAAGGTTGTGCGGTTGCTTTCCTCGACGAGTAATAATAGTACCACCGAAGATTCGACAACCATTTCGACATTAGAGTTTCATTTAGCTCTTTTGGCATACGTCCAACTTTGCAACCAGATCAAAGAGCGTTATCCGGAGTGGAGGGATGAAATGTATGATAGATATCTTGCTGATGATCAAGCAGAAACAATTGGATATAGTAATAGTAATTTGCTGGATGAGCTCTCCTCCATTCCTGTTGATGACGATGACTGCAGTCTGGGCAGTCTGGACACTGCCGGTACCACGGCAACAGCTGCATCGCCAGTCACCGAAGGACAAATTGGAGAATTGATCCAACTTCTCGATTATAGTACAATGGCCTACGAAACCAATGAAGAGCTTCTTAAATCGCAACTGCACGAGAATGGAGAATATCAATTGCTTGTTCATCGGACCACATCGACTGTGGATGATGCAGAAGAAGGAAATGACAATGTTGAGAATGAAATGATGGACAAACTACAGCAACAGCCGACCAGTAGAAAGAGTAACCGACGAAAGCCACCGGGCAGAGTAGGATACTACGTTGCCCTCTCTCCATCTGAAAATAAATTATTGATTGGTATCAAGGGCACGTCCACATTGGAAGAGTTACTTACCGATTGCTGTGGTAGAGCAGTGAGATGCGACTTGGATAATAATCCTCATTATCATGAGTTTGATGCATTGTATAATGATTACAGTGACAGAGATGGAGAATCTGACATCAACCCTGATAACAGTGTTCAATTCAGCGGTTCAAATGATGATGATCATGATGATGACGCAGCACTTCCAGCTCCATGGGAAAGAATTGCAGATGAAGACATAATTTGCACTGGTGAGTTATCGGAGTCGAAGATATGTGACCAGTCAACAGCTATTGACACAAGTCGGGCAGCGTATGAAGTACATGATCATTCCGATATTGGTTTGATTGGAGGCGATGACGATCCCGACACTCACCTGTTGTCAAGTGAGATACTGGACTCGACGTCATGTGACCAATCAAAAGCCACTGTCCAAGCAGGCACAAGTCGGGATATGTATGAAGAAGAAGATGAATTCAATATTGATTCAATTGGAGGCGATGAAGACCCTGACAATCTCCTGTCATCGTCATCGTCATCGTCATCGTCATCATCAAGTTATGAATACTTTGAATTGAAAACAATTGACGATGGCCACGATACGGTCGAAGTGGAACTGCTTATCGACAATAAAGCAACGGAGACAGGAAGTAAGCAACAACAACATACAAAAAGGGAAAGGCATCCTTCGGAAAACATCTTGCTCCTTCCTGCTCGGTATGATGAGGCACAGAAACTGCAAAGGTTGTTCCAAGAGCTACCTACATCGGCGACATTGTCAACAATAGAAGACAATGGAATCGAAATGCAACCCCATCGTTCAACAAAATTACGTGGGGCTCATGAAGGGATACTCCATTCTGCACAGCAATTGCTTCTGGAGATATCTCCTCTCATCGAAGAGTATGCAGTGTCCAAGGGGTTTGACATAGTGTGCTGCGGTCACAGTCTTGGAGCAGGGGCCGCAATTTTATTGGCAATCCTGATTCGAGGAAAATACTCGTCGCTTGTAACATCTGCTCCTCACGAGGAAAGAGATGATGCAGATGATGCTCGGGGGGGAAATCAACGAGTACGGGCATACGCTTTTGCACCTCCACCCTTGCTGGATCGTCTGTCATCTCTAGCTTGCCGTCACTACGTAACCTCTGTTGTGAACAATTCTGATATCATCCCAAGATCATCGTTGACAAATTTGGATGTTTTAATGACAGTGTTGGAGGCTGTTATCTGTGCACTTACAGAGGCCTCAATGAATCCTGGTGCTGGGGCAACGAGCAGGGTCCCCTCTTCCCTTGCCTTGTTCCGCAAGCTATCCGAAGGCACGAACGGGAAGCTTGTAATCGAACCTAGAGAACTGAAGCGTATACAGAAAGAAGCCATTTATGAGGCAACGTTGGGAGATGGTGGACTCGACGAAAACTATTGGAATGAGGATGGCGATCACCACTTACTCGTGCCAGGGAAAGTACTTTTACTTTATCAAAAGTGGGGTGACAATAAGAGAAAAAAATTGATCAAGCCACCTGGAGATGAGGATCACGAAAGGGATGCTTACAATGCTGTGTGGACGAACGGGACTGTCAAGCTGTTGAAGGGATTTGAGCTTGGAGGAGGTAGTCAAGCTGTCACAGATCATTTGACTGTTTCCTATCTTAATGCTCTCAATGGCTGTATGAAAGACCCATAAGTGATATCCACAGATGTCGCACTAAACATGCAATCTAATTAAACAATGCAATTTTCTACACTTAATTCTGCGACTTGCATTACTGCACTCCTCCTTATCGGAGGTGTCTATCTACGAAACAATTACTTACATGACACCTATACTTTATTGCACCTGAAAGGAATGAACAAATGGCCCCATATCACTAGTGAACTCAAGACCCTGACGCTTCCCAAAACTTCCCTTTACGAAATGGCAGAACGATCCATCTAAACATCCTTCCCATTGTTCCACAGGTGGAGCCTCTGCAGCCACACTCGACGGAAGAGTTTGCTCAGAAGCACAGTCATCGCCACTCTTTTGTTGCTCCTCTTTCCACTTGCTGTGCTTCTTCCTGTGTGCCTCATACAGTTTGGTCAATTTCTTCATAGCGCTTTTAGTAAGTGCATTCCCTTCTGAGTCCTTCGTAGGTATGCCTCTTTCATCCCATTCACTATACTTCGAGGCATCTCGAAACATTTCATCGGGTGGTGTAGACGGCGAGTAAGATTTCTTATTTTGTTGTTGTTGTTCTAGAAATGTCTTCCACTTGGTGTACCACTCTGGCAAATCTTCCGAACGTGCTTTACATTGACCTTCCAATAATAATCCTTGTATGTAGCTGCAGAAATAATCGTACAATTGTTCTCCCCGCTCTTTATCTATCTGCCCGTGATATTGGATAGACGACTTCCCCTTAACTTTACTGATGAGATTTGCCTGCGGGACAATGACGAGTGAGCACGACGATATAGATGCGGTAGCTAAACCCAAGATGGATTGTGTGGATGAAGAATCACCCCAGAGACCAGTGGTTAGCACGGGGAGATTCAAGAGAGTTTGTGCAGCTGTCTCCACTTGAGGTTGAGTGGTGGATGCTCCGAAGCTAATGTAAGCGAGCAAACCACAGCTGCTGCTATTTTCACCATCATCACCGACGGTCACCCACTGCACCTCATTGAGGAGGAGTTTACATTTCCTGAAGCGCTGTACTACAATGGAGACGCTCATGATGGATATGATACGATACTACGCATTTCATTTGGATGTGTAGGTGGTCACGAGTCCACCATCAAGTCACGATCAAAAGTCAAAGGGCCTCAATGACGGACGTCCGGTATTGAATACCTAGCGTCCGGTTACGACATCCGTCCTTCTTTCTCCATTACATTACATATTATTTGTGTGTGAAAAGACTGGCTCAGGGTAAGTATCTAGCTAGAGAGGGACGGAAGGCAAGCGAAGAGGCTGACAAAGCAAAAATCAGTTGTGCATTGTGGGTAGACCAAGTCTATCTCGATGAGGTGTGGGGGCTCCTCAGCACCGTCGATAATCCACTTGCATGGAGGATGGAAGCAACTTCTCTTGTCTTGCTCATGTGGAAGATCATCCAATGAATGAATTCTACACAGTATGTAGTGGGCGCTTATGTTCTGGGAGAGGGTTGGCAATCTTTCAGACGATGAAAAGGTAGGAAACTCGCAGAAAAGGTATGGTAAGTTGTCAATGTTTTGTTCCTGTAGTCTGTCATGAGTTAGACATACAAGCAACACATGAGGATAAGGATCTCAATTGAATACGATGGCAATGGTTACGTGACGATAAGATGATAATGAATTTAAGTGTTAAGAGAGCACACTTGACAAAAACAATCTTCTTCCACAATTTGACTGACAAATAAAAGAGCATACGCTAACTGACAATTACATGAACATGTAATTGAGAACTGCGACAGCGAAACCGATGGGGGCAACCAAGAATACCTTGTTACCGCTGCTAGGAGCTTCGGTAGTTGGGGGTGCGGGGGTAGAAGCCTCCGGTTCAGAAACGACAAGAGTAGGAACCACCTCAGGTTCAGAAGAAACAGGAGAAGGAGCCGGAGGAGGAATACCAGGGCTGACAGGCGCAGACTCTTCCATAGTCATTGTCCACTTCGCGAGCGTTTCATTGGCAGCAATCCACTTCATGTACTTGTCGTCAATATAATCTCCCGCATTAAGACGAGAAGGAATAATACCAGCCTCGAACATGAAATCGACAGTCTCCTGGAACCATGATCCAAGGGTTGACGTGCCACCCTCATCCTTTGCCAACATTTGAAGCTGTTCATCGAGATTGTAGAGGGGACGTGAGAACTCAATGTCCAATGCCTCAGGGGAAAGAGGGGGGAATCCCTGCTCCACGTAAAACTCATTCAAATATGCCTTCGACTTCTCACGATACATCTGGAAGTACGTAATTCCTTTGAGATAAGCAGCGATAGCTAAAGCAGCAGTTTCAGTGTTTCTCTCATCAGCCTCGTTAGATACCATGATTCCACTGGCAACATGTGCTCCAGCATCATCACCACTGCAAATGATACTCTCTTTCCCCCATGTTTCTACCGCCGAGTAGAGCGTAGGCGCCCAGAAGCTACCAAAATCGTTGCCTTCTGGACCGGATAGACTTGAGAAGACACCTGTATTGTAAATGAAGTTAGTAACAGGATCAAATGATACATTGTATTTCTTGAGACACTCCTCACGACAAATTCCCCCGTGGAGTTTGGATTAATGGTCATGCTCGTGTCTCCCAAAGTGCCAGCGGCAAGGATGCTGGCCCAAGATGCGATGCCCTTGGCGTTTGCAACTAGGGCATTCGTGCTCGACTCATCATTGTTAATACCCACAGTCTTGAGAACGCCTTGCGTCCACCCTTGACATTAAGTTTAGTGTTGCGTGTCCAAGCAGACTGATATATGTGACCCGTCACCAACATACTTACTTACTGTCCAAAGTATCAACGAACTGTCGAAGCCCCATGTATCTGATCTACATATAGTGTCTGTACAAATAATTACTATCATTATCATTCTTATTCTGCTGATGATCTTTAATTCCTCCAATTCAACCCTCCAACACAGACACCGCCAACTCAATGAATTTATCGACCCCCTTGAAATCCATCTGAACGAGTTCTCCTAGAATTTGCGCACTCGTTCTATCTTGTATTGCACTCAGTCTCAATTGCAATTCATTGAGAACCAAGACCGAAGCTGATTCGGATTTACTAGCAACTGTAATAATTACTTGGCGTTTGAGATCTTTGAGTGCCGGATCCAAGTCCGCCGACTCCTGTAAGAGGAGTTTCACAAGGTCACTTGAAACTGTGTGTTCCGACTGAGAAATGCTTGCCTGGAACGCTGCGTGCAGGAGCGAAAGATTCGTCTGAGCCACCTTGGAGCAGCAAACAGAGCAATCTGTTGTCATGTAAGTCCCTCCATGACTATACATTTTTGCAGCCAATGTGTCACTGTTCAGGCGATTCCATGAGTCGATTCTTCTGTTCAACTCCCAACTCTCCCGTTCTGCTTCCCTCTTCTGCATGTAGAGACGACGACATTCTTCAGCTGGAGATAGTTTAGCTTTCTTATCTGCCTTCTCTGCAGCATCTTCACCGCCCCCGGATGGATTAGATCGAGATTGTATGTTCGCTACCAATCGTGATAACGGATCACTAGAAGATCCACCTCCTCCACCGAGAGCATTGAGAAGGGCATCATCCATGTAATCGTCTCCACCCCCCGGTCCCGAGGAACCAAGCAATGCTTGTCTGAGGAATTCGCCTCTACTGCCTCCAAGACTGTCTCCATCCTGACGAAGACTCCTCGCTAGACTCAAGAGGCGACTGCGGCTGCTGGACGAGGAACTTCTGACGGGCTTGGACGAAGTTGAAACTTCAGCTTTGTCATCGACAAAACTCTTCGGCAAACTTCCAGTTAAAGCTCTTTTCAGATGCGGGCCATAGAGGGATAGCTCATTCAAATTATCATCAAGCTTCCGATGCTTTTGAAGCAAGGCAGTTAGTTTTTTCGTGGTGTCTGCTTTTCGTTTGTTAGCAACACGCAGCAAAGCCATGCTAGTTTGAAATTGTTCTTCGTCCACAATGGCAACAGCATTCACCGCTATTCCAGCTGTCAACTCAAACTATTTTATGCAAGAATAAGGCAGATATTGGTAAGGTCATGTCAATCAAAAATGAAAACCCACATGGGCACAGCCATAAACTTACATGAAATCCACCACTTGTGCAATACCCGCATTCAACACACAAGAACGCATCCAATCTATCGTAATTGATATGCCGACATTTGCGGCATTGGAAAGCTACTTCACCACAGTGACCACAAACTCCATGAGCATTCGTGACCTGGCGTGTGCACCTAGGGCAATACAACACGGGCCCATCGGAGTTAGCCCTCACGCTGTTATTTCTTTCGTAAAAGTCCTCGAACTGCAGAAGAGAGAGAGATCAGGGTTAGGCAAATAATGATAGGGACCGAAGCACAATCGCATTCCAACCTACTTACAGTGATCTTTAAATTTGCGGCTACCACAGGATGCTTCAGCTTGAGAGAAGCCTCGGTTGCGCCCCTTGACAAATTTATTGTACCACATTTCTGCCAAAAACGCGAGTATGAATCGCTTTTGAGGATATTTATGTTGTCCTCATCTGATGATGACCCACTTGACACCTGTCGCGGAGTAAAGTACACAGCAATAGTCTTTGCAAGCCGCCCTCTTGGGTCGCTGATATTAATGTGCACTTGAGATAATGCAACTCGGAATTTCAATTGATAGTACGTAGAAAATTCCGAGAAGCAGGTTGAAGCAGTGGACGTTTCTAGCCGCCCTCTTTGAAAAGGCCTCATTTGCTCAGATAAAACCCTAACGTCAGAAGTATCATCCGAAGACATTTGATCCTGACTTGTGAGCCTCGTCCACAACTGTTCTTTGTGACAATGTTCACAATCACTCAAGTCAAAGTCAAGTCTTGACATATCCGACTCATCACTGTTAGGATCGCATTTCTTTTCACAGTAGTAATTCAATCCCGTCATTTGCTGTGTAAAGGCTTGACTAAACGAGGAAGCTGCATGATGCAAATCCAAATCAAGCCCAAACCCTTCTATAAACAGCTTAAGCATGCTGGTGAAATTTGCTGAGTCCTGCCCCAATGACCCAATTTTACGTATACCGTTGTCTATCAAACTCTTGAAAAGAAGATTTCTGTCGGAAGAATTAAATTGCAGCGCAAGTTTGATACCTATTACACTGGCAATCGAACGCAACTTATCTGATCGTCCCGAGAGCACAAACTGACCAATGAAAGCATTGACGTCATCGATCGTCATGCACCGAGCCAGAGATTGTTCTGGAGTGGGACGATTGCCATTTCCACCAATATAAAGCATCATCTCCTCTGTGTCTTTTGTGGAAATATTGACGCTCTTAGAACCAACATTTTCGAGAGCAATATCTACCAGACTAAATACCTTCACTTGGTTTGACCCCCCTAAACATGACCCTAACCACATCAACGAGACGATGGGAGGTCGGCTGAATATTTCTTGCAGCATATCAAGCAAAAAACCAGAAACATCGGCAGAGCCTCGTTTCAAATGATTCGCTTCCGGCAAACCACCGCAGAAATGTTTCCAATTCTCCCCTCTTTTAGCATGGGATAACAACTCGTCAAGCACACTCGATATGCTCTCTTCCCGTTTCATACAATCTTCTGAGATCAGGTCCTCCGTTCCGAATAAGCCGGACGCCGCAAGAGTCTGGAACGTAACTTCGTCGTCCCTCCAATTTCGGCCACACTGTCGAGCTTGCTCTCTCACTAAAAGAGCTGCGTCTAAAATGTCACGCGACTGCATCAAGAGTTTGCTATACTGAAAACCAAACACATAGTGATCTCGAACTTTGTGGTAAATATCAGTCCGGAACCCACAAAGGCGCTGTAGCATCTTCTTTGCAAGAGCACGTAAGGTCGTACCCGAATCCCCGCTGATGATTTCACACAAAATTGAGAACCAGTCCATTGACCATACTGCAGCGCTGCTCGATTTCCTCTTTGGAGCAATGTAAGAAAATAGATCCATCGATTCACACAGCAGAAGCTCTGTCGTCCCATCAGCAACATCCATAAAGTCGTCTTCAGATCTTGATGCTGGCGGCGCTCTTCCAAATTTTTCGAGCACAAGGAACACGCCATCTGCTTTATCTCGCAGCCGATCCTCTTCTGTTGCCAAAGAGGGAAAAGACTCGATTTGATTCGTGTGGGATTCATTTACAACACTGTCGCCTTGGCTATGGTAATGAGCGGAAATAAGTTCACAGAATGTGGACTCGAGTTTACACCCGGCGAAGACATTCTGTAGCTCTTGAACGACCGGCAGGGAGAGAGGCAAACCGTCATGGTTCTGGGCTGCACTTTGCGTTGTGTCGTCAGACCATTTGAAGTAGCTATGACGAAAGAGACGAGGACGTTACGGAGATGAGAAATCTGGTTTGCGCTGAGGTAAATGAAAGTCGTCTTCACACATGCAAAAGTACTTACGCGCACCGGTGCTTCCTTTCAAGTCCGCACACATAAAACCTCCTGTCTTTGTGAACACCATGAGAGCACCGACGTCGTACAGCTGGGACTCCATGAACATCACAAATAAATCTAGGATCTGTCTTATCCTTCTGGCGGCTGCTAGGTTTTCCTTTCGTTTCGGGAGGGAACTTGCGACTCATGATGTCTCTCCTCGCCAAGACCAGACTAGTAAGACTGCGGAGACTCATAACAATCTTCGTACACGCATCAGGTGGAACTTCGGCATCACTTGGGCACCCCTCAATAAGACTCTTCAAGTGTTTTGTGAGTGCTACTACCATTTCTTTCCCTCTCGAAGCCTTCAGCTCGTCAGTGGTAGCATTGAGAACGAGATCGACTGCAAGCTGGAGGACATGCATCGATGGTGGCTCTGATTGACTCTTCAAAGAATTCGAAATAAATAGCAGAATCTAGCGGCACAAAAAATGATGAGTACAAGTCACGAGGAGAATCACCAATGCAAATGAAAGATGCAACACTCACATGCGTGAAAACTGACGACGCAAACCCTTCCGTGCTTACAACATCAATTTCTTCACCTTGTCTACTCGAAGAGTTGACATCTGTGTTTTGGGAATTTATGACGTTTGTCTTTTGAGATGCCATATTGTTAAGGAACCCTGCTCGCTTTGCCTCCTCAGCTTGCTCCAGACTTGATGTCTCAATAACCCTCACCCCCATCTGCCATACCTTTGCACATGTCATGTCTTCATTATCCCCATCTTCTCCTCGAATAGAAAGTGTTCTTCCATCAATTTCAACAGCTTCGTTCAGGTCATGCGTACGAGCATAAGCTATTCCCTTGTCGTAGCACTGTTTACAGAGATCGATATCCATCTCACCCCCTAGCGTATATCTCGTTCCAGTTATGGGGAAAGTTGTACAAGAGTCGCACTGATAAGTCTGAAAGAATGAAAGAGAGAGTTAGCTGAGAATGGCTCATGGCACACACAAAATGTTTCAAAGAAGAGCTCTACTTACAACATAACCTTCGCTAGTGAATTCTTTCTCAGGACTTGGTGGCGTGATCGATTTCGAGGCATCGTTGTTGTCTCCGCCAGTGATTGTCGACCTCATAGCTGCACAGCAGCTTTTCACTATGTCCGAGTCAAGCGAGAAATACTCCTCCAAAATCTTGAATTGAGCAAAATCATCAGAGTTCGAACATGCCATCTCCATCAAGATGAGTTTCGAATTCAGAGCTACAGACGATGAAAGCTTAGGTTGGGCGCCATGAGTTGCTTCAAGACTTTGCACAAAATCGATAATACCCTTCGAAATCAATGCGATCGAGGATTCACAACATTTTTCTGCTATCAACTTGGAGATGATTTTGCGATAATTGTGGCCTCTTTTCTGCACAATCTTCATCGTGGAGTTCATTATAAGCAACAGCATACTTATTCCACGATCGATTATGACTTCTTGCTCTGGCTTGATTTCGTCTTCACCAGCATATTCGGCCCGAAAGAACTTGTCTAAGCGTTGGAGCTGTGCCAGTAAGCCACGGACAGTTGATTCGTCTTCAAGATTTGTCCTCTTCACTGCATCTCTCTCTGCTTCACTTAAAAGAATTAGTGCCTCTTTCCTCTCGTCACAGGATTGATCCAACGCGGTCCGTTCAAGAACACTTTTTACTATAGGAGACGCTTGATCTAGGTTCGGGGGAGATGAGTTCAAGGCGTCATTACTTCCACTAACAACTTTTACCAAACTAGTCAATGATTGAACACAAGGAACCAGTTCGCGTCGGAATGATTGAGTTGCAAGCGATTGAACAGATTTCAGACACGAAAGTTCCTCAGCTTCACAACCAATCTGGCCTGCAGTGGTAAGGAATGGCAATTCTTCCCTTGTCCGAGCATAAACCTCTACGCAATCAATAACGGGGCTATTCCCATCATGACAAGATGAAATCCAAATCGAGACTGAAATTGTTCGAAAAGAAAAATTAGCGGATCGTCAACATGTTAGCTGCGCACTGGGAAGATAAGAAAAGTTACAGTCGGGCGCTTACCAAATCCGTTCCTTGCAACCATCAGGATTTCCTCGTCTGTCAAGGGGAAATCATACCATCGCTTCACATTTCTTTTCAGTTTGATTGACCTACCAGATCCAACTATGGCAACTTCAGAAGGAATGAGGTCTGGCATCGTGCCTACAAGAACTCGAATCGCTACAATGGCCAGATCGTTATTCTCTTTCTGGCCAACTTTTGGTTGAATTGCCGCAGTAAGAGTGCATCCATCACGAGAGGGACAGGCAAGATAATCAGTGCTATTCAAAGAGAGCTTACTCTTCGCTGCCTTTTGGTCCTTCCCGACGCAATCACCGCCCAGGACAAGTTCATCAATCTCTGATACGTTGATCAAACTTTCAAATATGTGAATATCTGGGCTGCGCTGAATGCTGTTGCTCCATTGTGATCGAATAAATGAATTACTTGCCATTGTAGCATAGTCCTCCCCGAAAGTCAAGATTGATCCACTAGAGGTGAGCAACGTCAAACATGCTCTCTCTTTAATCTTGGTTGCATCACCTATGTATCCATCTGGGGCACCGCGACCACCAACAAGAAGAGGACATGAATACGCGCACGATCCAACATAGCTGTAACTCGACATGATGCCTAAGCCTGTAACTGTCGGCCAGTCCAACTCTCTGACGAATACATCGCTCTTGTTGAATTCAACCAATATGAGTATAGGCTGACTGGAGGTTCGCGTTGACTTGCCCACACATGTAAAGCGATAGAACGATTCGCCACTTCTTTCAACAATTCCAAGTTCTTCAAAATGGTGGTAAGGACCAACGACAGCATAACTCCCTCCGAGGTCAGTTGCGGGTATCATGTTTGGGAGGATTTCAAAGTTGCCGATAATGGTACCATCATCATCAAGAATAAAAGCAACTACACACGAGCTCATGCATTGATACAGGAGCAAGTTACTCTGTCGCAAATACGAAAGATGGGCACCCTCACCTAGAGTGGTTGAAGTGGAACTTTTTGCCGCAGGTTCCACACCTTGGTACCTGCGTATTCCCGCAGTCGGGAACGAAACTCCTGCCCCAATCTCGATGTAGTTTTCACCTTGGTCCTCCAGGTTGCCGTCTTCGTCAACGACGAGGTCAATAAAATACAAACGCCCTGTGTCAAGAAGTAGCGCAAGCTTTGTCTCTATTATCGGATCATCATATTCCACGCCCGAGCCAATTCTTGGTAAGCGATCCAGCAGCGTGGCAGATCTAATTAGTACATCCTCATATGCGAGAGCGTAGTGCGTGGTGGCATCACAAGAGTTGTCTTTCTCTCTCTTGAGATCGAAGACGTGAACCACAGTGCCACACACAACCACTACCATCAACTCAGAATGAGACACCCAGTCACATCTAAGCAAATATTCGCTATCGCTATCACACTCAGCGGGTTCCGACTGCATTTTTAGCTCAATCACTCGTTCAAAAGAATCTAGACCCTTGGATACAATTGCAACGGCAGCCTTGGAGGCTCCCCAAATCAGCAGGTGCCTGTTGTTTTCTGGTGAAAGCGCCATTCCGTTGATGGGGAACTTCACTTTGTCAGAGCCTAAGATATTCAATTTGGAACGAGTCAAGTGGGAAGAGATCGCCGACCTCTGTATGTGACGAACATTTACTGGAGCGAGGCAGAAAAGTACTGAAGACGATTCTGCGATGTATAACCGTCCTCTCTCATCAGACACGATCATTTGTGCTGACATGTCAGACCGACTTTTTCGAATTTGACTCGAAGATGACCCAGAAGGAAATACCTTAGGCTGAACAGTGTTTGATTTCGCTGCACGAAGAGGCATCATGGACGTTTTGGATTGCGTTCTGAGTTTGAGGGGTTGCTCAGAACGTGACTCGAGATCAATAACCGATGAATTTGCGTTGGTAGATGAAAACGAGCCCCCTAGTAACAGCTGTTTGTAGTTCGTCGGTTGTGATGATGAGTTGGGCTCGTTTGTATTGTAAAAGCTGCCCAGCATTTGAATGATTGAGTCGACCCAATTTGAATCTTTCGCTGCTTTAATCAAACTCTCCAGAGATTCTTTGCACAACGATTTGAAGTTTGCAACGAGGAGCTCAATGAAAATATCATGATTCCTGCCTGGTTCTTCCTTACTTCCATCTTTAGATGCACCCCCATCAACAATGTCCGCCTTGGCAAAAACAGCTTTGAGGGTTTCTTCGTTTACCGGGACGAGGCATTTGCATGGAGTTCTATTTTCTTCGACTGCAGTAGCCACCTCTGCTCCACAGTCACAGAAAAATGAACTCTTTCGTGAGTATCCGACGTCATGGCCTTGATGGCAAACCCGTGCGCAAAGAGAGCAACACCCCTTGTCCCACAACAAACCACAAGTATAGCAGTTGTACCAATGCTGCTCGGTAAATCCTTCACCCGTTTCAACAAATGAACACGTTCTTGTCTCGGCAACTTCTTCGTCCTTGTTCCGTACAAGCAATGTGCCCTTCTTGTCCAGCCGTTGCTTCGTTTTTCCCGTGTCACGGACAGGCGATGATCTTACACCAGCTGGCTTGATCATTTCATCGAGAGAAACAACGAAAGCAAAGAAATCTTTTACACAATCGACATAACCAGAAAGCACGCTGTGGTCCGTCGCTTTTTGTAGTAGCGATACTATCGTCTTTCCAACGTCATTCAATGATCCAAACCGAGATGCCAACAGACACATCAATTTGATCGAATGGTTTGGAGCTGAACTTGCCCAAAGATCGAATTTGCTCAACATGTCTTTCAAGATAGATCTGCATCCACTTACAGAAACGGATGTGTCAGGTACACTGACAAGATAACTGACCAAGCGGGCCATCTTTTTGCTTAATTCAAATTCTTCACTGCTCTGTCGTCCTTTAGGAATGAGACAAATATCCTCCACCAATACATTTAGCGCAGTGGCCGTATTCCTAGACAAGCTATCCACAGCTGCTGCTAATGTCGACCCCACCTCGTTTGGGAAAGTTTCTTTGGCTTCAATCAAATCAATGAGAACCCCTACAACATAATTGCGGGTCGTTGTTTTTAGTGATCGAGAGCTGATCACCTTGATTAAAACTTCTGGAACAAAGTCCCAGCTGTCATCTCTTCTGCCATAAAGACTGGAGCTCCCTCGCAACGGCATTGTAAGTACGTCAGATTTGAAGTCGACATCCGATTGAAATCCAATCAACCTCCCCTTCTCCACCTTGACACCAAAGCATGTTAACAACGTGTCTTGCGACATGTCCGACGTGAGAGAGCTGTCAACAATTGCATAACCGTCTCCTTGATCAGATAAAACTTCGTCAATAGCATTACAGCGGATGCGAAGCGCAGATAGTGAAATTAACTTCTTGAACTTTGATGGTTCCAGCAACAGCTGATTCGCGCAGGCGGTACAAACTTGATACATGGTTGTGTCATTTGCAGAGTAAGCAGACACAAATGAGAGGAAAGCAAGGGCTTCTTTGATCTCGTCACCGACCCCAGGATTGATCCCACTGCTACAGAATGGTTCTTGGATCGAAGATTGTGAAGAGTGGCCTAGCGACAGAGGATCTTCATTTCGTCCCTTGCCACTGATACCGAATCTCAGTAATGCGCATGTTGGAACTAGTGCATTCACAACACTAAGCAAAATTCTTCTCCAGCGAATGACGTCCTCGATATCTTTCTTTATCACGTCATGCTTTTCCCTTGCACCCCCACGAATTCCAAGTAGAGAAAAGTCATCAAGCACAGCTTTCGATTCGGAACCCTGAGCTAGCGCCTCAAGCAAGAGAAATTCCCACTGTCCATTAGCTCGACGTTCGCCTTGATTCGCTTTCCAACCCTCGAACCCTTCAACGCCGTTGATTCGTTGCACACAGCCGCTAACATCGGCAGAGTTTGCCCTGGAAACAAAACTTACGACAACTTTCAAAATCGATTCATCACATGGCGCAATCAGCTGGAGAGCAACGTAAGGAGGCTTCGATTTTTCAATCCCTCTTCCTGATAAGGTACGGCCGTCTTCCAGCTTACAAATAGCACCGAAGTAGCGTTGGAACACTTGTGCGCCAAATTGAGTCAATGACTTGAGAGCCTGCTTAGCTGAGTCAATAGCTACATTCTGGGAAATGCCATCAGTCATCTTGCAGCCCATATCTAACCAGTCAGGATAGCACGGTGCGGCGCCTAACGCGAAACAGGCATCGTGGAGACGCTCAAGTGCATTGGACCGTGTGACGCTCGCATCTGAGCAGCAGGAATCGTCAGAGAGAGCATCATGTTCATTGTCTCGGTGAAATCTATCAAGAGCATCAGCAGCATTCTTTCCAGGTCTTGTGTACTTGCTCACAAGGAACGAAACATACAATGGGAGGAATTCAAAGTGGACAAATTCTGGAAGCGTAGGCGACGAATTTTTCTCTACTTGTAACGTGACTTTTTCCAGCATATTCTCAGCTAAAGATAATCCAGCAGGCAAAGCCTCACTAAGACTGCAGTTTGTGCCTTTCTGCCGTACGAGTCTCATCAATAGCGTCTCTTGAACAGATGGATCTTCGTTGACATCAACAAGAGAGTGCACCGCAAATATCTCGTCTCTTAAAGCTACAAGTTTCTGGATTACGTTCATATTCTCCATCGCCGATGCGGCGGTCACGCCAGACCAACCACCCGCGCTCCAAGCAGTGAGTTTCGTCGAAATGTTCCACGAAGAGAGGAGCAAGTGACATCCATCCAGCGTCAACGTGCCAAATCCAGTTGCGATCCCTGCCTCGCTCATTGCTTGAATATTTTCAAATAACCTAACTTCAAGCACCTGATTCGCTCCCACATCTTGTGGTATAGGCACAGAGGTTGTGGTCCAGTCAAATATCCCACGAAAATTGCCTTTGGGATTTGGTCTGACAGAAGGGAAGTCGTAGTGAGATGATCCCATTCTTTCTGAAACAGCTGGTAAAAGAGCTGGTACTGAGTACATATCTGCAAGCGAAGCACATGAAGTAATCGCCCTCGCCAGAACGTTTGATGAGTCTGGGCTGAGAGATGACACTTTCGAAGATTTTAGGCCCTTCGTCAAAATGCCAGTAACTTTGGTGAGAATCTCCTTCTGATCACTTCGTGGAAGTTTGCCAAAAGCCATAGCAAATAATTGTGCATCCCGGAACGAAATCAGGTTTTCGTCACCGATAACCGACGAGCAAGATACAGGGATTGCAAAATCGGCCACGAAATTTTCGATGCCGTTGACAAATGAGTTGCACAAGAGTTCCTCGGCCGGTGCAGCACCTTCTGCAGATCTGGTGGATGAACAGAGCGTAGATGAAATCAATGCATGATGAAATGCCGGTAAACAAAGTGGCGTGCTTCTGTCGGAATAAATGGCCCGGTAAACTTG
>Ga0075467_10001937_pt1 | contig 16678 bp, 16 predicted proteins | sample DEB08_DNA_9_FD_75067 | JGI IMG/M metagenome (GOLD analysis project Ga0075467, IMG submission 75067) | Aqueous microbial communities from the Delaware River and Bay under freshwater to marine salinity gradient to study organic matter... | ecosystem: Environmental > Aquatic > Marine > Coastal ... | reverse complement strand
TTTGAAGTTATTGTTAACCGAAGTTACTGATAAAACCAATCCAAACTGCCCTTAAACTCACTGTCTTCGTGAACCAGCAAACCACCTGTTGGCTGCCTCCCTTGAACAGAGCGCGCATTCTACAGATTAAAAACACTTGTTCAAGCCCCTTTTACAAATAAATGTGATTTTTATGCTCATTTGGCGATTATTAGTACGAAAGGCTCAAAAAAGCATCTTTTGCAGATGCTTTTGGAGTGGATTCTATAAATAAAGTTAGCTTTTGGTAGTTAAAATAATGTAACTCTCGAGATATTGATTGATAATAGATGCACAATACATATTCAAATACTTACAAATAAGTCCTTATGCCTGATTTAGCTATACTTATGGTTTTTATCCCAACTCGGTTTTTTATCTCCATTACTCCCGGTATGTGTATGACACTCGCAATGACATTAGGAATGAGTGTTGGAGTAAGAAGGACGATGTGGATGATGCTTGGTGAAGTAGCTGGTGTTGCAACAGTTGCAATACTCGCTGTGCTGGGTGTCGCAAGCATCATGCTCAACTATCCAATCTTGTTTGCTTGGTTTAAGTGGATAGGTGGTGCGTACCTTATCTATTTAGGGATTAAAATGTGGTTTACTACAGCAACTTTGTCGCAAAACGACATTGCCAACAGTCAACTATCCGCAAAAAATCTAGTCTCTCAAGGTTACGTTACGGCTGTTGCCAATCCCAAAGGCTGGGCATTTATGGTTTCAATACTTCCACCATTCATTTCCGTAGATAAGCCCATTGCTGTTCAGTTTTCAGTCCTACTTATCATAATTATGCTGAGCGAAACTATTTGTATGCTCATTTATGCAAATGGCGGCAAAGGATTAAAGCGATTATTGAAACGCGGCAACAACGCTGTTTGGCTGAATCGAATAGCGGGTAGTTTATTAGCCGGCGTTGGGATATGGCTAGCGGTGTCATAACCCAAAAAAGATAATGAGGTCAGTGTTAATTATCTTACTGAAGGTCTTTTTAATTAACCCTGCCCCCTTTATACTTCGGCATCGCATTTAATTTGTAGAAGGGCATTTCATGGCAATTCGTAGCTACCGTAATATCACTCCCACTTTCGATGATTCTGTTTACGTCGATGATAGCGCAGTATTAGTGGGTGACATCGAGTTAGGCGAGCAAAGCAGCATTTGGCCATTGGTTGGAGCAAGAGGTGACGTTAATATTATTCGAATTGGAAAACGCACTAACGTCCAAGATGGTTCGGTTTTGCACGTGACGCGAAAGACGCAGCAAAATCCGACAGGCTTTCCACTTATTATTGGTGACGATGTCACCGTTGGGCATAAATGTATGCTGCATGGCTGTCAGTTGGGAAATCGTATTTTGGTAGGAATGGGCGCCATCATCATGGACGGCGCAGTTGTTCAAGACGATGTTTTTATTGGCGCTGGCTCATTAATCGCACCAAATAAAGTGCTAGAAAGTGGTTATTTGTACGTTGGCAATCCAGCGCTTAAAAAACGACTGCTAAATGATGCTGAACTGGCTTTCCTACAGCAGAGTGCTCTTAACTACGTAGAATTGAGCCGCGAGTATCTAGGGCAATAACTCACTAAAACTTTGGATTTTTCCTAGTCAGTTCTTGTCGCAAATGCGCAAGTACTGGCTCAACGTCGGGTCGCTTACCAAACCACAAATAAAAACTCTCGGCAGCTTGGCCTACGAGCATACCCAAACCGTCTAATGTCTTTGGGCAGCCTAGCATTTTAGCCCTTTTAATAAAACAAGTATCTGTATCTTGGTAGACCATGTCATAAACGGCAGGAAGATTAGAAAATATTGCATCTCCGATTGCCGGCACGTTACCATTCAAACTGAGTGAAGTAGCGTTAATTATTACATCAACGCGCAGCGCATGGCATTCATTTTCATTCACGGCGCTCACCCTTGTATCATCAGCAATGTCAACTAAGCGCTGAGCATTTACTTCAGTTCGGTTGCTTATATATATATGTGCAGGCTGCTCTAATAACAAATCTTCAATAGCTCCACGAGCTGCACCACCGGCACCAATGAGAAGCAAACTTTTGCCGAGTAAAGATATATCGTTTCGCAACAAATCGGACACCAAACCTTTACCATCCGTTGTTTCGGCACGAAACCCATTCGACTGTCTAATTAAAGTATTAGCAGCATTTGCTTTTGTCACCCCTATCGACTTCTCATGTGCCCAATTAGCGGCGGCTTCTTTAAACGGCATCGTGATGTTAGCCCCCACCGCATTAGGGTCATTAAAAAAATCTGCTAACTGGTCTTTGAAAGTGAGTTCTTCTCCCAAAATACGCTCATAACTGATTGTCATAGTAAACTGCTCTGCGAACATTTGATGAATTAATGGAGATTTACTCTGCGCAATTGGGTTGCCGAACACTGCGAGCTTTTTGATAGAGGTGGCGTTTTTTAACACGAAGTTCTTAACTTTAAATTGGAGTCAGTAACCAGAGGATACACGAAAGCTAATTAAAATTAACCCCGTGGAACGTTTTATTGCCTAACAAGAATAGCTGTATTACAAGCCTAATGCATATTTGGATAAAAATGAGAGACCTGACTTCAGTTAGCGAGCAAAATCAGGCCTTGTGTTTCACTTATTCAACGCTTAATTGAAATTAAAAAGTATAGCCTAAAGACACAGTAACAACCGTTGGATCGATCTGAATATCGCTAACATAGCCATCTGCGCCACCCACTTTAAAACTAGCTTCTGTGTTAATATCTATGTAACGAACAGATGCATTTAAGTGCCACTTGTCATTAATTTTATAATCAGCACCGAGTTGCGCAGTTAGACCGAATGAGTTATCTAAATCTAAGTTAGTTAAACCGGCGGCCTTATTAGCATTTGTAAATTTCTCGTTGAAAAATATAGTAAAGTTAAGACCCGCACCGATATAAGGTTGAAAAGCAGAAGAAGAGTCCATGAAGTAATAGTTCGCCGTCAGTGACGGCGGCAAATGCTTAACTTCACCTAGTTGATTACCTGTGCCCAAGGGATCAGCCATACTAAAGTTCACATCATGTTTAAATGGCGTAGCCGCTAATAATTCAATGTTGATGTTGTCGCTAACGAAGTAAGCAAGGTTCAAACCTATTTGTGTATTGCTATCAACATTCACACTCACACCTAAATCGGCACCATCAGCAAAAATATTTGATGCATCATCGTTTGGCGACACCGTAGTAAAACCTCCACGGACAATGAAATCACCTTTTTCGTAGGCCATTGCACTGCCAGATAGGGCCAAACTTGCTAAAACGATGCCTTGAAGCACGGCACTAGAAAGGACTATTTTTTTTAACGTATTTTTCATATGAGTTCTCGCTTAAATTATAAGAAGGATAGGAACAGTTTAGGCATTAGCCTTGAATGGCGCCTATCTTAATGCGAGAAAAATTAAAATTATTGATCTGGGTTAAGCTTTAGAAATAACCGGAACTTCTTGCACAGTTCAGTTGATCCACGTCAATGTAATGCAATAGCGAAAACGGTTTTTAGCTTGCTTTCTATTCGTTTAGATAATCCCTCGGTTTCAAAAACGCTTGAATTTTGCCTTCGGGAGAATCAGGAGAAGGTTGATAATGATATTCCCAGCGTGCTAATGGCGGCATCGACATGAGAATAGATTCGGTTCTACCTCCGGTTTGCAAACCAAATAAGGTGCCGCGATCATAAACCAAATTAAATTCAACGTATCGCCCACGGCGATAAAGCTGAAAATCACGTTCTTTTTGCTTATATACCGTATTCTTTCTATTCTCTAAGATAGGCACGTAAGCATCAAGGAAGCCATTACCGACATCCTGCATAAAAGCAAAACTAGTCTCAAACCCATCTTCATTGAGATCATCAAAAAACAGACCTCCAATACCTCTGGTTTCGTTGCGATGTTTTAAATAAAAGTAGTCATCACACCATTTTTTATACTTTACATAAACGTTTTGACCATATGGGTCACAAATTGCTTTAGCCACTCTGTGCCAATGGACACAATCCTCCTTGAATGCAAATGATGGAGTTAAATCAAAACCACCACCGAACCACCAAATAGGATCAGCTCCCTCTTTTTCAGCAATAAAGAAACGGACATTTGCATGCGAAGTAGGTACGTAAGGATTGTGAGGATGGATAACTAAAGACACGCCCATTGCCTGAAAGCGACGACCAGCTAGCTCTGGGCGAGAAGCTGTAGCCGAAGCTGGCATTTTATCGCCATACACATGAGAAAAGTTGACACCACCTTGCTCAATAGCCGCTCCTTTTGTTAACACTCTTGAACGACCGCCACCGCCTTCTTCACGCACCCATTCATCTTGATGAAATGAACCCTTTCCATCCGCTAACTCTAAGGTTTGACAAATATCATCTTGGAGTTTGAGTAAAAATGCTTTTACTTCATCAATTTGTTGCTGAGATACCATCGGCTTGAAAACCACCCTTATGTAATAATATTTAACGTTTAGCGCTATGCTCGCAATGTTTCGAGATTGAGTCCATGAATAATGGTACTCGGGGTTTGTTGCTCGCCCAAGCTCCCATCAACAATAAGTAATTCATCGCCAAAATAAGATCGCACTTCACCGCTCGAGCGCGCCGGCACCATGCTAGCTGGATTGGCACTGGTTGAGACTATGGGGCTGTCAACCAATAGACACATGTTTTGCACTAATGCATGATTGCTGACTCGAACCGCCACAAGATCTGAGTCGCCACTGATCCAGTTTGGTGTACGTTCACTTTTTGGCAACAACCATGTAACAGGTCCTGGCCAAGAGTCAAATGCCTTGTGTTGATGTTCAAGCGGTAATTTTTCTATTTGCACAAACGATCGGAGTTGCTCGAAATTAGCAGCAATCAAAATAACACCTTTTTCAACCGGACGAGATTTTAAGCGAAGAATTTCCATCATCGCCGATTCTGAAAGAGGGTCACACCCTAAACCAAAAACAGCCTCTGTAGGATAAGCAAAGCAATGTTGCTGACGAAAAGCATGTTCGAATAATTGCATAACAGATTGCATAAAAAAGCCCCAAAAATAACAAACGGCGGTTAAATAATAAAAGTTATAGTGATTGTTTATGCTGGCAGTTCACCTGCGGACAGATTAATCCTTTTTCAGGATGATTTTTATCGATCTGTGCTAACATTTTCCAACCACAGCTTTCACAAGCCTTATCGACGGGAGTGGAATTTACCATATATTTGCACTTTGGGTAGTCGTCACAAGCGTAAAAATGCTTACCAAACTTGTTCTGACGTTTTACGAGTGTGCCACGACTGCATTTTGGGCAAGATACCGCTACTGCAGACTGATCGTTATCTTTGGCATCAGCGCTAGTGTTATTGCTCTTTACCACGCCATCTTTGGTTACCATGTCTCTGGAAGCAATAAAATGACACCCAGGAAAGCCAGTACAGCCGATAAACATGCCATATCGACCTTTTTTTACTGCCAAAGGTTCTGCGCATTCTGGACAAGTGGTTCCGTCCATAACTTTGAGAACGGTGACATCATTTTTATGTAATTGTTGTGTGTGTTTGCACACTGGGTAATTCTGACACGCGAGAAAAGAGGATTTATTAGCGTGCTTTAAAATAAGCTGCCCTTCACATTCAGGGCATTTACCATAAGCTTCATCAAGGGCATGTTGATCGGCGGAAAATAGGGAGTGATCAATTTTAGCCATGGTTAATGCAGAGGTCCTTCTTGAACCTCAAACAATAGATCTTCCATTTGTTCATAGGCCCACTCTTTCCCCGGCACATTAAACAGCACCATGAGTATCACCCATTTCAGGTCTTCTAAGCAAAATTCCGCAGACTCAATCTCCATTGTGCGGTCAATCACCATTTCTCTGGTACTGATGTCGAGTACTTTTACTTGTTCTAGGAAGACTAAGAAACCGCGACATTGAACATCTAGCCGCATTTGTTCCTCCGCTGTGTAAACCCGAGTGCTGTTTGGAACAGCGACTCGAGACAAATAAGGTGTAGCGTCAGTTTTTTGCAGTGCAGCTAGCTTTTCAACCCAAGCTAAGGCTTTATAAATTTCGTCGAGATGAAATCCAGCATTTATTAACTCGTCGGTTAATTCATCGTGATCAACTCTAAATTCGCTCTCACTGTGTACTAAGTTTTCGAACAAGTACATGAGGATATCAAACATAATTAGCCCCTCAATTTAAGGTAACCTTCGGAAGTGGAGGCTACAAAACCGCGCAACTCGTATTCTAATAACTGAACAAACAACGTCGAAATTGACTGGCCGGTGCGCATAGCAATAATATCGATTGGAGTCACATCAAAATCGACAGCTTGCAGTATCAAAGAGGAATCGTCTGTTTGATTTTGCTCCGCGAAGCGCTCGGCATCATCTTGATTAGATGTATTAACTACACTATCTAACAATTTGGTGGTTGCCAAGTTTTGTTTTGTTTTTTTTCCAGACTGCTGTTTTTGTGTAGGTTTTAACATTAACTCTGGTAACTCATCGAAGATATCTTGAGCACATTCGCATAGCTTTGCTCCTTGCTTAATTAACCAGTGGCAACCTTCTGCTTGTTTATTATTGATGTTACTGGGCATAGCGAATACTTCGCGGCCCTGCTCAAGCGCATACTTTGCGGTGACAAGTGACCCGCTTCTAATTCTAGCTTCAGCCACTAATGTGCCTAAACTCATTCCACTAATAATGCGATTACGGCGCGGAAAAAGCTTTGGAGATGGCATCACGCTTGGCGGAAATTCGCTTACCAACAATCCATTTTGGCGAATTCGTTCATACAACTTTGCATGTCTTTTTGGGTAAACAACATCGATTCCATTGCCCAGCACGCCAATAGTTCTGTTATTTAGCGAAGTGTCTTTATGTATGCCCTGACTAAGATTCAACGCAGCTATATGACTCTGAGCATCAATCCCCAAGGCCAAACCGCTAGTAATGACTAAGTCAGATTGAATTAGCACTTCGGTTACCAAGGTATGAGTATTTGCTAAACCATTGTGTGTCGGCGCACGACTGCCAACCACTGCGAGTTGTTGCTGAGACAACAAACGATAATCACCATCAGCAAAAAGTAATAATGGAGCCTGAGCTATTTGTTTCAGCCGCTCAGGGTATTCTTTGCATTGGTAACTAATAATACTTCGATTTTTACCCGCTGCTAACCATGATAAGCAACGTTGAGTAAATGGGTGAGGCTCACGCAAACACGCTATTTGGTCTGCGCACCAACCTACTGATTCCAGTTTTTCTTTATGTATAGTACCTAATTCAGATACATCGACGCTGCACGCCCTAGCAGTTTTCAAAAGTATTTTAATACCAATGCTGGGTAATGCGGTTAGGGCTAACCAATAGCGTATGTCTTCTTCTGTGTAGATCATGTAAACCGTCCTTGGTTTGTAGTCTCAGCCTTAAAACAAAACAAGTAGCCCTAGCTACTTGTTTTCAATGTTTTGCATGTTAGAAGAAGCTATCAAGGTTGCCCTAAATATTCTCCACCTTGCATGTGCTTGTCAGCTTGCGTTATCCAAGCATAACTCGCATTATCGAAGGTTTTAAATATAATCAGTTCACCGATTTTAAAGGCAGGTTGCACTACTCTCTCGCCCGAACTGAATAACTTTTTCACGACACTTTGTCCATTCTCATATCGTGGCTTTTCTCTATCTAAAATGGCTGGGCCCTGTGCATAGATACCCATAATCATTCCAGGCTTAACGTCCGCCGTGCCCAGTGAAATCACCACGACATCACGCTTACCAATCAGTGAACGATCTTCGATGTTAGCGATGATACGCCCCATTTGCGAAGTCGACGCTTGCAATACCAAATCAGAGGTATCGATGCTTTCAACCGGTCTCAGTTTGTCACCTGGACGAGCTTCACGATTACTTTTCACGAGTCGAACAATTTGTTGCTTACCGGAACCTGAGTTCATTAACTCAACTTCACCTATATTCTTCACTTGATAGCCAATAACATTGCCCTCGTCGTCCTTCAGCAGTTTACTCTTACGAATAATTGTGTAGTTAGTATCAGCACCCACGGGTTTGTGACTTAACACAAAATCAGTCTTCACAAAGGTAGTAGAGCCTTCGCTGTCACCTAACAGTCTTGGCAGCGCGTCATATGTCTCAATGTCGATAATGCTGTCGTTTCTAGAGTAAGGACCGAGCACTTTCCAAGGTAATACACCGATAGGCGATGGTTTTGTGCGGGTAACAAACTCTGGTGATAAGGACATTACTTTTTTGTCTCTAACAATCTCCATAACCGGTTGCCCATCAATATAACGTAAACGTAAAACGTCACCTGGGTAAATTAAATGTGGGTTTTCAATTTGCGTATTGTTGCGCCATAACTCTGGCCATAACCAGGGTTGATCGAGAAACAGATTTGAGATATCCCACAAGGTATCGCCTTTTTCAACGACGTAGGTTTGTGGTGCATCTGTCTTTATATTGATAATATCTGCCATTGCCGATTTGATAAATAGCATAAATACTCCACAAAAAATCAGGCTTAGCATCGATAATTTTTTCATCATAGTCATTCTTATACTACTCTTATATACTCGTGAGTCACCTGTACTTTGGGCGAGAAATGCCACAGACAGTTATAATTTGCGTCCGTTTACTTAGCTATCGGTTTATTTTTTAAAAAATTAACCCCATATCTAGTCTACAGACTATCGCTTATGCGTTAGAATAGACCTTATGTGCAAGGTTTAAATAACTATTCTGCATGAATAGTATATTTTTTAATACTGACTAGATGAGTGGTTTTAGAAATGGCAGTAAGAACTGTATTAACCTTTCCGGATGAGAGACTACGTACTGTAGCAACGCCGGTAAAGGAAGTTAACGAAGAAATAAGAACGCTTGTGGACGACATGTTCGATACTATGAAAGACGAAAAAGGTATTGGCTTAGCAGCGTCACAAATTGATGTTCACATACGTGTTGTGGTCATGGATGTTTCTGACGAACAAAATGAACCTCGGGTTTTTATTAATCCAGAAATCACAAAAATGGATGGAACAACCATAAGTGAAGAAGGCTGTTTGTCGGTTCCAAATAACTACGCGAAAGTAGAAAGAGCGGAGAAAGTCACGGTTAAGGCTCTTGACCGGGATGGTAAGCCGTTTGAGCTTGAAGCCGATGGTTTGCTTGCGATTTGTATTCAACACGAACTCGATCATCTGAAAGGCAAATTGCTGGTGGATTATTTGTCTCCGTTGAAACGCAATCGCATTAAAACCAAGCTCGAGAAAGAAGCTAAATTGGCAGCAAAATACTAGCACACAGGACACCACTATATTGGTCAATTCATTGAACATTGTATTCGCTGGCACACCGGATTTCGCTGCAAAGCACTTAGCAGCACTCTACGCAAGCGAGCACAATGTAGTAGGCGTTTATACGCAGCCCGACAGGCCTGCTGGTCGCGGTAAAAAGCTACAACCAAGTGCAGTGAAATCATTGGCGCTTGGTAACGGCACACCAGTTTATCAGCCTGCATCACTCAAAAATCACGAAGCGCAGCAGCAGTTTTCTGCCTTGAATGCCGATATCGTGATTGTGGTTGCTTACGGTCTTATATTACCTAAAGCTGTGCTCGATACTCCGAGGTTAGGTTGTTTAAATGTTCACGGCTCATTACTGCCTAAATGGCGAGGCGCCGCGCCTATCCAACGCTCGATATGGGCAGGTGATAAATTTACCGGTATCAGTATCATGCAGATGGATGAGGGATTAGATACTGGTGCTGTATTGCTAGAAAAAAGTATGGCCATAACTGGTGCTGCTACTAGCGCAACGCTTTATGAAGATTTAGCGGAGCTGGGTCCACGAGCACTCATTGAAACTCTCGACAATTTAGAGAATCTTTCACCGTCGATACAAAATAATGACGAAGCTACCTATGCGCACAAGCTATCAAAAGAAGAAGCACGCATAGACTGGTCGTTGAGCGCTCAACAGTTAGCACGAAACGTACGTGCTTTTAATCCGTGGCCCGTTGTTTGGTTCGTGCACAATCAAGAAGCAATCAAAGTTTGGCAGGTTGAAGTCGTTGAGGCTTTTGAAGGCTTCCCCCAGGGAACGATTGTAAGTGTGGATAAAAATGGTATCGAAGTTGCCACTTCAGAGCACAACTTGTTACTTTCTCATATTCAAATTCCGGGCAAAAAAGCACAATCGGTGGCTGACATTATCAATGGTAAGCCCAACATGTTTATTGTTGGTCAGCGCTTAGCATGAAGCAATCACAGAACAATAAAAAAACCTCGAAATCAGCTTTTCAACATAAAAGCGCCAGTGTGTATCAACTAAATCATCGTCCCCACATGCGTGCAGATGCGGCTTGGGTACTGTTCCAGATATTGGAACACGGTAAATCATCCAGAGAAGTCATGCCCAAAGTGTTCGATAGACACGAAGGCAAAGATAATGCTTGGTTGCAAGAAATGGTGTTTGGCTGCTTACGTGAATTACCCAAGCTACAATATTGGCTGCGTCAATTACTCACTAAACCTCTAAAAGGTGAGCAAAAAATTGTCGAACATTTAATTATGCTGGGTTTTTATCAATTGGTTTTTACGCGCACATCAGAACATGCTGCAGTATCAGAAACGGTTGAGGCTTGCGCTGCGTTGGGTCAACATCGTTTAAAAGGTCTCGTGAATGCGAATTTACGCGGATTTCAGCGAGAGGCTTTGGCAGAGAAAGAAATTGATGTGCCGCATATTAACGTTGGTTTGCCGAAATGGCTGCATAAACAACTATTGCAACACTATCCTGAGCAGGTACATGAAATTGCAGAACAAATTAATACTCGCCCACCACTGTGGTTACGCGTCAATGCATTAAAAGGAAGTCGCTTAAACTATACTGCCCAATTAGATGCACAAGGTATCGAGTTTGAAGCAGTAGAAACGCATGAGGCGCCTCTTAGTTTTGTCAAACTCAAGACCGAAAACGCCATCAAACTCAGTAAGCGTAGCGATATAACGATGCTTCCGGGTTTTGCAGAAGGCTTATTTTCAGTGCAAGATTTAGCGGCTCAACTTGCAACCGAATTATTAGATGTACAGCCGAATGATGACGTATTAGATTGCTGTGCTGCGCCGGGTGGAAAAACGGCACATATACTAGAAAGCCAACCACTACTGGCTAGTCTTGACGCCATCGATAGCGATGGGCAGCGCCTTGAACGTATTGATGAAAATATGCAACGCTTGGGTCACGATGTTGAATTTGGTGATAGACTCAATTTATATGTTGTCGATGCAGCAAATGAAGAAGTATTAACGCGGGTTTTAAAAGACAAGCAATACGACCGTATTTTACTTGATGCGCCTTGTTCTGCTACCGGCGTTATTCGTCGTCATCCCGATATTCGCTGGCTAAGAAAAGCAACTGATATCGACACTACCGTGGCATTGCAAAAACGTATTTTGGCGCAAATTTGGCAACGAGTGAAACCCGGCGGGATTCTGCTTTACGCTACATGCTCCATATTGAAACAAGAAAATGAATATCAAATTGCCGAGTTTTTAGCGACTCAAACCGACGCCAGTTTATTACCGATACATGATAATGACACTGCTGAATGTCCCGGTTTGCAAATTTTGCCAGGCCAAGCACAAATGGATGGTTTCTACTATGCAAGACTGCTAAAGTCATGCTGAATAAAGCTTAAGGGCATATCGACTTCAATCTCTCGTTCTCAAGTCACCTAAGGGTTAGGAAATAACGCAATGAAAATCATCATTATCGGCGCAGGACAAGTTGGCGGTACACTAGCCGAAAACCTGGTTGGCGAAAAGAACGAAATAACCATCATCGATCAAGATATGGACACCTTGCGAAACCTCCAAGATAGACTCGATTTACAAGTAGTGTGTGGTGTTGGCTCACATCCTGATGTGCTCAAAAAAGCTGGGGCCGAGGATGCTGACATGTTAATTGCTGTTACTAATAGCGATGAAAGTAACATGATGGCTTGCCAAGTTGCCTACAGTCTTTTCAAGACCCCAACAAAAATTGCCCGCGTACGTTCTGAACAATACATCATTTATCAAGAACATTTATTTAAACATAATGATATTCCAATTGATCATTTAATCGCACCTGAACAACTTGTTACCAAAGCGATAAAACGCCTAATTGATTATCCTGGCGCCCTTCAGGTTGTAGAGTTTGCCGAAGGTAAAGCTAGTTTAGTAGCGGTAAAAGCGTATTACGGGGGTTTATTAGTTGGGCATGCACTTTCTGCATTAAAAGAACATATGCCAAATGTCGACACCCGAGTTGCTGCCATTTATCGTCGCGGCAAACCTATTCGTCCATTGGGTTCAACCGTCATTGAGGCTGACGATGAAGTCTTCTTTATCGCGGATACAAAGCATATTCGTGCAGTAATGAGTGAACTGCAAAAATTAGAGTCGAGCTACAAACGCATTATGATTGCCGGAGGTGGTCTTATTGGCGCTGGCTTAGCTAAGCTTTTAGAAAATAAACACAATGTTAAATTGATCGAGTTCAATGCTGAGCGTGCTAAAGAACTATCAACGATGTTGAACAAGACCATCGTGTTTCACGGCGACGCATCAGACGCAAGTTTGTTGAGTGAAGAAAACGTCGAGCAAGTGGACGCATTTATTGCTGTGACCAACGATGACGAAGCTAACATCATGTCGGCTATGCTTGCGAAGCGCATGGGCGCAGCCAAAGCAATGGTACTTATACAGCGCAGTGCTTATGTTGACTTAGTTCAGGGTGGCGAAATTGATATCGCGTTTTCACCTCAACAGGCCACTATTTCTGCGTTGTTAACACACGTTCGCCGTGGTGATATTGTCAATGTCTACTCATTACGACGAGGCGCCGCAGAGGCAATCGAAGCTATTGCTCATGGTGATGAAACCACGTCGAAAGTTGTCGGTAAGCAAATTCAAAATATTAAGCTACCGCCGGGAACTACCATTGGAGCGATCGTGCGCGAAGATGAGGTTATCATCGCCCATAGTGACACCATCATTAAAGCAAATGATCACGTCATCCTATTTTTAGTCGACAAGAAGTTTATTTGGGATGTAGAGAAATTATTCCAACCAAGCGCCTTATTTTTCGGCTAAAAAGGAATGACAAAACAGCTACTGGTTCAAAGCAGCCAAAATAAAAACTCCTCAGTAAAACTCGATGGATGTATAACCCTTAATCAGGGAACGTTAACTGCGCCAGAATGTGGGTGAGAATAGTACGAGTAGTGAAAATATTTCGAGTCGCCCAAATAACATAGCAACAACTAACAACCACTTCCCAGCGTCAGTGACATCTGCGTAGGTGCCTGACACGGCGCCGAGGCCTGGACCTAAGTTATTTAAGGTTGCCGCTGTCGCTGAAAATGCAGTGATATCATCCATACCTGTCGCGATGAGTGCTACCATAATCACGACAAACACAACCGCGTAAGCAGAGAAAAATCCCCACACAGCCTCAACAACGCGTTCTGGCATCGCTCTATCACCGAGCTTAACTGCATATATGGCCTTAGGATGAATAAGTCGGTCAACTTCGCGTTTGCCTTGTAAGAACAGTAGGAAGACACGAATGACTTTGAGGCCTCCACCTGTCGAACCTGCACAACCGCCGATAAAGCTAGAAAAAATTAATACGATAGGGAGAAATGCTGGCCACGCTGAAAAGTCTGTCGTGGCAAACCCGGCCGTTGTACTAATAGAGACAGCCTGAATTAGGGCTTGATCGAGGGCCATTTCAGCCGTTTCATAAACCGAATGATACACCAGCGCCAGGAAACATAAGGTCACCAAACTTAATTGAATAGTGAAGAATGCTTTACACTCTGGGTCTTTGAAATAGTTTCGAATATTTTTACCCGATACCGCGGCATAGTGGAGCGAGAAATTAAGCGCCGCAACCCAAAGGAAAACAACGCATACTATATTCACAGCGACGCTGTTGAAGTAGCCAAGGCTTGCGTCGTAGGTTGAAAATCCACCGATGGCAATAGTTGAAAACGCGTGACAGACCGCGTCAAATAAATTCATTCCTGCAACCCAGTACGCGCCCGAACATGCAATAGTTAATGATAAGTAGATATACCATAGATGTTTTGCTGTATCGGCAATGCGCGGCGTCATTTTTGAATCTTTTACCGGACCAGGTGTTTCTGCACGATATAGCTGCATACCACCAACACCAAGGATTGGAAGAATCGCGACTGCCAGCACAATGATACCCATACCACCCAACCACTGCAGCTGCTGGCGGTAGAATTGCACCGCTTTTGGCAGATACTCGATACCTTCTATAACCGTCGCGCCAGTTGTCGTTAGTCCTGAGAATGCTTCAAACATTGCGTCAGTAATACTCATATGAGGTTGCTCTAAAAGAGCAAACGGTAAGGCCCCGAACGACGCAAGTACAGTCCAAAACAAGACCACAATAAGAAAGCCCTCTTTGGCCCTTAAGTCTGCTTTGGAGCGGCGATTAGGATACCAAAAAGCAATACCGGTAAGTATAGATAAGACAAAAGCAAGCACAAAGGCCAAGCCGCTACCGTCACCATAAATGAGAGAGATCAACGCAGGCGGGATCATCGTGACACTGAAAAGAGCAACGAGTAGTCCTAAAATACGTATGATGGCGCGGTATTGCATTTACACTATGCCTTTGTTGTTACGGGCTTATTATGAGGTAAAATTTCAATAACTTGGGCTTGGGAAAGTTACTGCAAGCTCGTTTAGGTTACGGTCTTTTGAGTTCATTACTGCAAAACTTAGGATGAGTAGTTGCAGCGAATACTACTGAACAGGCGTGCAACGTGCGTTTCCATTAGGTGATGGTAAATTGAATCGGACTCAGATCCAATTTATTTTTCTTAAATCTGAATAATTGCTCTCTCCACTCACAAAAATACGTTGTTGAAAAACTCAAACATGAGTTTTTGATTAAGCTATTGTTCCTATTGAACAAATAAAATAGTTAAAAATAAAACTTGGAAATAAGCCTGATTGTGCTAAATTCTTGGGGTTACTTCACCCAAGCGCTTCATCCAAGCTTTTCGTAGAATTTCGAGCTTTCCACAAGCGACAAGTAATAATGTATAGTGACAAAAAGCGGCAGCATCAGCGACAAGTTGAAAATAAGAGCAAGGGGTAAATACTAACAGTATAGCGTTTTCCTCATTCATTATTGCATTATCATCTGCCATTAAAAATGTGTTTTCCATCATTGGAATAGGCGCTTTAAGGTATTTTGCTGCTTTTTAATCACAGACTTATCCACAGCTTGTATCAAAAGCAAGTTGTAGCTACAAGCCAATAAATATGGCATTCTTCACTATATAAATCATTAACATGAGCAAATGATGGAAAAACAATCAACAAGTCCGTTAGTCCTAGTTGACGGTTCCTCTTATTTATTCAGAGCCTTTCACGGCCTGCCCCCTCTTACAAATTCAAAAGGTCAAGACACCGGAGCGATTTATGGGGTAGTGAATATGTTGCGCAGCTTAATGACCACATACAAGCCTAGTCATATTGCTGTCGTTTTTGATGCGAAAGGGAAAACCTTTAGAGACGACATTTACAAAGAATACAAAGCCAATCGTCCCCCTATGCCGGATGAACTGCGTTCACAAATTAAACCCTTGCACAAAATTATTAGGGCCATGGGATTCCCAATCATTGTTGAGGATGGAGTAGAAGCAGACGACGTTATTGGCACCCTAGCGCGACAAGCATCCGAGCAAGGAATTGAGTGTGTCATTAGCACCGGTGACAAAGACATGGCTCAACTCGTTGATAAACACGTCACTCTTATCAACACCATGACCAATACTACGATGGATATCGATGGTGTTACTGAAAAGTTTGGCGTGCCCGCCGAATTGATCATTGATTATTTAGCAATGAAAGGTGACAAAGTAGACAATATTCCTGGCATTCCTGGTGTTGGTGATAAAAGTGCTGTCGCGATGCTTAACGGAATAGGAGGTGTAAAAGAAATTTATGCAAATCTCGATAAGATAGCAACTCTAGAATTTCGCGGCGCTAAGACCATGGGCGCAAAAATAGCGCAATTTGAAGAACAAGCGATGCTTTCGTATCAATTAGCCACAATAGAATGTGGCTTAAAGCTTGAGTATGAGCCCACCACCCTGAATATGGGAGAGATGGACAAAGCTGAGCTTCAGACATTGTTTGCCGAATATGAGTTTAAACGTTGGCTTGCAGAGGTCAGTGATAGCGACAATGATGTTATTAAAGAGAGCAATCCTTCATCCACCGACGATGAGTCAATCCCAGAGAGTGGCACGCAAAACGAAGACACATCAATACAGTCATTCCATAAGTCCAAATATGAACTCGTCCTAACACAATCGCAGCTAGATGAATGGATTAGAAAAATCAACGCAGCTGACTATTACGCCGTTGATACTGAAACGACCAGTATTGATTACATGCAGGCTGAATTAGTTGGACTTTCATTCGCTACCAGTGAAAATGAAGCATGCTACATTCCAGTAGCGCATGATTATCCTGGCGCGCCAGAACAACTTGGGCGCGATGATGTGCTTGCTCAGCTTAA
>Ga0075467_10001929_pt1 | contig 16736 bp, 15 predicted proteins | sample DEB08_DNA_9_FD_75067 | JGI IMG/M metagenome (GOLD analysis project Ga0075467, IMG submission 75067) | Aqueous microbial communities from the Delaware River and Bay under freshwater to marine salinity gradient to study organic matter... | ecosystem: Environmental > Aquatic > Marine > Coastal ... | reverse complement strand
TTCCATGTTGGTAAGCATGCCGCCAGGAACCTGAGAAATAAGAATTCGCGAATCAACACCACGTAAAGAGCCTTCAAATTTCGAATATTTTTTACGAACATCTCGAAAATACGCAGCAATTTCTTCCAGTAAAACGATATCCAATTGGGGGTCTCGTTCTGTTCCTGCTAAAGCAGCAACAATAGATTCGGTAGGTGAATGCCCATAAGTCATCGACATTGACGATATGGCGGTATCGACGCTATCAATGCCGGCTTCGATCGCTTTTAATAGAGTCATTGAGGATAAGCCTGCTGTTGCATGAGCATGCAGGGCAATAGGAATATCTAATGCTCCTTTTAGTTCAGTGACTAGATCAAAAGCATCATAGGGAGTAAGAATGCCTGCCATATCTTTAATGGCTAATGAGTCTGCTCCCATATCCTCGATGGTTTTAGCAAGATCTACCCAGCCTTGCTTGGTATGTACAGGGCTTGTGGTATAGGAAATTGTACCTTGAGCGTGTGCGCCTTGTTTTTTGACTGCAGCCATTGCAGTTTGAAAATTACGCGGGTCATTCATAGCGTCGAAAATACGGAATACATCGATACCGTTAGTGACTGCACGCTCCACGAAAGTTTCTACAACGTCATCAGCATAATGGCGATAACCGAGTAGGTTCTGACTTCGCAATAACATTTGTTGTTTAGTGTTGGGCATCGCTTTTTTCAATTCACGAATACGGTTCCAGGGGTCTTCTCCTAAGTAGCGTATGCATGAGTCAAAAGTGGCGCCGCCCCAGGATTCAACCGACCAATAACCCACTTGGTCTAGTTTTGCCGCAATAGGAAGCATGTCGTCTAAGCGCAAGCGCGTTGCAAACAGTGATTGGTGTGCATCACGAAGTACTACGTCGGTGATTTTGACGGGCGTAGAGTTTTTCATAAAAGGACTCGCAGATGAAAAAGTTAGTGGTTGCTTTGCGCTTTAACCCATGCACTTGCGGCAACGGCCGCAATTTCAGCATTAGGTGTTGTAGATATATTTTTAGGTAATGGGTCAGTAAGGTTCAACTTATTAATAATTGCCGACATTAGCATCGTGCCAACAACTAATAAGGATAAAAAAACAAACACACTGCCCATGCCTAAAAGCATTAGTTCAATACTATCAGCCCAAAAATTATTCATACGTATATAACCAGTTTGTGAATGGCAGACAAAGCGTACGCTGCTATTAATGTGTAATATTTAATGTGTAATGTTTAATGTAATGCGTATAGTTATTTTTTATAATGGAGCATGGTAACTTTACATCCGTCTTATATGAAGTTTTAAAGTTGCTTTTTTTAAATCTTATAGAATTCTATAAGATTTAAAAATAAGCATATCTCTTACCTTATTCCTTTGTTATCAAGCAGTAGCTGAAAGACCTAATACTTCGGGGAACACCACTAGAATAAGGACGAGTACAAGTTGAATTAGAATAAACGGAATAACACCTTTATAAATAGTTGTTGTTTTAACTTCTGGAGGTGCAACACCTTTCAAATAAAACAAGCTGAAACCAAATGGTGGCGTCATAAAGGATGACTGTAGGTTCATCGCAATAATAATGGCAAACCAGGTCATGTTAAGTCCCATTAATTCCGCAATCGGTGCAAGAATCGGTACAACGATGAAGGCAATTTCTACAAAGTCGATAAAGAAGCCTAAGACAAAAATCGCCAGCATGGATAAGAACACAAAGGTCCATTTTTCACCCGGTAGACCCGCCATAAACTCTTCTACTATTAAATCACCGCCTGAGTAGGTAAATACCATTGAGAATGCAGTCGCGCCGATCAGTACAGCAAATACCATGGAGGTTACTTTTACCGTATCTTTGGCGCCGGTGAACATTAAATTCCAATCTATTTTACCCGTATAAATTCTAGCTAGAACAAGCGCGCCAATCGCACCAAGAGCAGATGACTCTGTAGGTGTTGCAATACCAAATAAAATAGAACCTAGTACAACAAAGATTAAGATTAATGGAGGGAAAATATTGCGTAGTGCATCTAGTATTCTCTCGGGGAGATACAGTCTTTTATGTATGTCAGAAATAATCAGTACAATAATGCTGGCAATCATTAGTTCTGCAGTTAACGGTGCGTGATCGTGAACAAATAATAAAAGTGCTAGCAGCGCGACCGATGAAATAAAGCGCCCTATTACGGTTTTAACTAAATTATTGTCTGGCTTAACGCCGTAAAAAATAGCCAGCGCTAAACTGCCCGCAAGGGAGACATAGATATTGTATCCACTTAAAATAAATGCGCCGGCTAGTAATGCAGGAGGCGCAATGCCACCTAAAAACTTTCCAAAATCGAATAGTTTATCATTATGTTCAAAGGGTATTGGTGGAGCGCACCCTTTATTGAAATGAGTAACGGTTAAGACGTATATCAAATACAGTGTAACCAATGCTAAGCCAGGCACCATAGCTGCCGAAAATAGGTCACCTACCGGCACGCCCATTACATCGCCCAGAATGATTAATATAATCGATGGTGGAATTATTTGCCCTAATGTTCCAGCCGCACAAATGGTGCCGGTCGCTAGTTTTTGGTCATAGCCATGCTTTAGCATAACCGGTAGTGCGATAACGCCCATAGCAACAACGCTAGCGCCCACAACACCAGTGGAGGCCGCTAAAAATGCACCCACAATAATGGTTGATACCGCAAGCCCGCCCGAGCGCGCGCCAAAAAGGCGACCCATGGACTCCAGAAGACGTTCGGCTAAGCCCGATTTTTGTAGCACAATACCCATAAAAATGAACATGGGAATCGCCATAAGGATGGTGTTGCCCATAATGGAATAAAGACGAAAGGGCATAAAGTTGAATAAGCCGACGCCTTCAATCCAAAAGCCAACCAATAGCGATAGACCCGCAAATGTTAGCGCAATAGGGTAACCAATAAATAGTGCGATTAGTGCGAAAAGAAATAGATAAAGACCAATCATTTTGAAGACTCCTCTTGTTTGCCTGTCAGCACTAGAGATTCTTCTAGTATTACTGTGATTGCGCTCAAAATTAGAATAACGAAAGCGACGGAAATAGTAAGCTTGATTGGCCATAGTCGAGGCAAGCTACCTGGGTCGCCTTTATTCTCTCCGCTAGCAAAAGAAGCGAGGAAAAAATCCCAACCGTAATAAACGATGAGAATGGAAAAAGGAATAGTGAAAATAAGTGCGCCGATAATGTTTATCCACGCCTTGGTATTTGTTGAGAAATTATCATAGAGAACATCAACGCGGAGATGACCATTCTCGCGCAGTGTATAACCCAAGCCAAATAAGAACATCACTGAAAACCAGTGCCACTCCAATTCTTGCATGCCAATACCGCCAAGCCAGCTTAAGTGTTTGTCATACCAAAGGTAGAGGTCTAATGACTTGACCGCCTCAATAACGACATAGCGAACAAACACATCGATGAATACATTGACGACCATTAACAGCATCGCGATGACGCAAATCCAGCCAACAATGTCGATTATTCGGTTTAGTAAATTAAGGGTTGTTTTCATATTAATTATTTCCTTAAAAAAGCCCTGTAGGGGAAAAGGGGGAGAGCTTCTTCTGTACCTCTTAAAAAAAACTCTCTTTACCGCAAAGCAAAGAGAGCTTTTATACCACTTAAAAAGCTATATTACTTTAGATTATCTTAGGTATTTAATGTTATCTAAGTAAGCTTTATCAGAAATGTCGGTCCAATCACGCGCTAAAGAAGTGAAGTCACGTTGTGATTTGATGATTTCTGCAGTAAGGCCACCTTTAGCTTCTAGTTCAGCCAATAATTCTTTGTTAGCTTTAGCTATAGCGCCCATGATTTCTGGACCGAAAGACTTAACCTGAATATCTGGGAATTCAAGTTTCATTTCTCTCCAGTTTTTAGCACTCTCATAGTTAGATTGAGCCGTCATTTGGAAAGCCGCTTCTTTCATTGCTACTTCAAGCATTGCTTGGTAGTTTGCAGGTAGTTTTGCGAATGCTTCTTGGTTAACCATGAACTGAAGTTCAGTGGCAGGCTCATGCCAGCCAGTGTAATAGAAAGGAGCAATTTTATGGAAGCCCATACGTAAGTCTAGTGAGGGACCTACCCACTCAAGTGCATCAATTGTATTACGCTCAAGAGCGGTATATAACTCACCAGGCGGGATGTTAGTGGGTTTTGCGCCTAGCTTAGAAAGTACTTCACCAGCGAAACCTGGGATACGCATTTTTAAACCTTGAAGATCAGCTACGCTTTTGATTTCTTTCTTAAACCAACCGCCCATCTGGTTGCTCGTGTTACCGCCAGGGTAAGAACGAATACCATATTGATCATACACTTTGGCTTCTAATTCTTTACCGCCGCCATAGTAGTACCAAGCGCTTTGCTCAGACGCGATCATGCCTAATGGCATAGTAGTAAAGAAAAGAGTGTTGATGTCTTTACCTTTCCAATAATAAGACGCGGAATGCCCCATTTGATATTGGCCAGACTTAACGAAATCAAAAATACCTAATGCTGCTTTGTGCTTATTTTTAGAATCAATGGTAATGGTAAAGTTGCCGCCAGACATTGCCGCGACATTTTTTGCCATTGTTTTGGCAACATCGCCAAAAATAGGGAAGTTAGTTGGCCAGGTTTCAGCTAGACGCCATTTAACTTTATCTTGAGCCATTACGCCCATTGATGCTGCGGTCGCCGCAAGTGCGATCGACAGCACTGTTATTGTCTTTTTCATAGTAATTAACCTTATTATTAAAAGAGAAAAATGATTATTATAATTACATACAGCAGCTATACTGCATGTGACTACTTTACAAATTATTATTGTTTTTTGAAATCCGTATCGCTACCTAGAGAAGTCTACGGGTTTTTACTTAGTGATGGTTGTGTAGCAGCAATAATAGCTTATTAATTGTATTTTGAAAGTTTTTAATAAAGAAATAGGGTTTGCTTTTATTAGACTTTAGTCTTAAGTGATGTCTGAATATGAATTCCACGCCAAATAATAATAAAATTGATTACTGATTATTGATTGCTAATTTAGAGATACCCCTATTATGAATTTGTCTCAAAAAATCCAGTTGCTATCGATACTACCGCTTATGATAGCTATGCTGGTCGTTGCTTTGGTGACGGAGGCGCAATTTGAGAAGCTGTCTACAAAAACGGCCAGTAGTTTTCGTGAAAGCATTACGGGTAGTCGAAAGCAGGAGCTAAAAAACTATATTACTCTAGCCTTGTCATCTATTGATCATGTTTATAGTTATGATAATCAGGATGATGACGCTACTAAAGAGCTAGTGGTTGAAATATTGTCTAATCTTGAATATGGCGGTGAGGATGGATATTTCTTTGCTTATGATAGTCAGGGCCAAAATGTAGTTCACCCGAGGCAGACATTTAGAATAGGTGAAAATTGGTGGGACTTGCAGGATCCTGATGGTCAATACATTATCCGTGACCTTATTAAAAAAGCGAAAGAGGGCGGTGGCTTTGTAGAATATGTGTGGGAGAAGCCATCAAGCCAAGAAACGGCAAAGAAGTTGGCTTATTCTGTATCGCTTGATAAATGGCAGTGGATGCTGGGTACCGGTATCTATGTCGATGACATTGATCGTGATGTTGCTAATATTCAATATGAAATTGACGAGCAAATTAAAAATTCATATTTTGTTATTATGTTGATTGCGTTGGGTGCCTTTGGTGTTATCTTTTTTAGTGGTATCTTTTTACAGTTTAGTGAGCGCAAGTTAGCCGATGCAAAGCTGCAGCAATTAACTAAGCGTATCCTCAATACGCAAGATGAAGAGCGGAGGCGGGTATCCCGTGAATTGCATGATGGTATTAGCCAGCTAGTTGCCAGCGCTAAATTTTCTTTAGAGACGGTCGCGTTAAAAATAAAAGAGAATCAAAACCCTGATAAAGATATAGCCGTTACTCATGAACGAATTGCGCAAACGCTCCAAGACTTGAGGCGTATATCCCATGACCTCCACCCCAGTGTGATTGATGATCATGGTTTGTCTGTAGGGATTAAGGCTTTGGCGAAAAGCTTTACTGAAAGAACCGGAACTGAAGTTGTATTTGATGATATATCGGTTAGGAATGTGTTGCCTTTAGATGTAAAGACGGCCTTGTATCGTGTGGCTCAAGAAGCGTTGACCAATATTGAGCGCCACGCAGATGCCGCTCGCGTTGAAATAGGAATTAAAGTGGCGGGTAAGTGGATTACTTTGTCCATACAGGATAATGGGCGGGGCTTTAATGTGGAGTCGTTAGAGCGCAGTAAATCACCGACAGACGGGATTGGTTTGCGTAATATGCATGAACGATTAGCTTATCATAAAGGAGTTTTTTCCATTACTTCTAATAATAAAGGGACGTTAGTGGAAGCGAAAATTCCTAAGACAGTGTTGCGCTTTGATGCTAATAAAGAAATGAATAATAAATAATATTTATAGTGATTTATGCAAATAACAATAAGGTAAGAAGGTGAGAGGTATTTATGATTAAAGTCATGCTGGTCGATGATCACCCTTTGTTTAGAGAAGGTATTAGTGGGCGCTTGAGAATGAGCGACGAAATCGCACTTGTTGGTGAGGCGGAAAATGGTAAGGAAGCACTGCAAAAGCTAGAATTGCTTAAGCCGGATGTTGTTTTGATGGATATTAATATGCCTGAAATGAATGGCATGGATGTGCTCGAAGTGGTTGCTGAAATGGATACGTCAGCGAAGTTTATTATTCTAAGCATGCATGCAGATAGGGAGTATATTGTTCGAGTGATTCGAATGGGTGCGGACGGTTATATGTTAAAAGATATTTCCGGTGAAGAAATGATTTCTGCCATTAAATCGGTTTATGCCGGAGAAAAACATTTTAGTCAAGAGGTGGCCGCAATACTTGCTCAGCAAGAAGTGGATAAAAGTGAAAACAAGTTAACTAATCGAGAGCAGTTGATTTTGCGTTTGATATCTTTAGGTAATGGCAATAAAAAAATAGCCCAAGAGCTAAATAACAGTGTGAGAACGGTTGAAACTCACAAGCGTAATATTACTAAAAAACTAAATATCAGTACTACATCTGGGCTTGTTCGGTATGCTATAGAGCACGGGATAGATAAATAAAAAAGCCCTGTATGTGTCGGGCTTTTTTATTTTTAAACGCCGCTTTAGATGGCGTTTAACTTAAGAGATTAAATGGCTGTGCTTAGCTTAATACAAAGGTGATTTTCATTCGTACTTTGTACTCTGTGATTTCCCCGTCGTCTATGGATACTTCCTGATCTGTAACCCAGGCTGACTTAACATTTTTGAGGGTCTTGCAGGCGCGTTTGATTCCATCTTCGATGGCATCATCAAAACTTTTCTTAGATGAGGAAGTGACTTCGGTAATTTTTGCAACACTCATAGTGCTCTCCTTATAGGGTTGTTTAGATAAATTATTTTTTTAGTGACAGAAGATTAACAGCTTCTTCTGGGTCGCGCAAATAAGGGGGCTGCTAATAGCGCCCGAAAAAAATTGGCCAATGCTTCGCTCTGTCAGAACGTTCTAAAGGTTATCTTAATAAATTAGATAGCTTTGGGTTTGGTTTTTTAGCGGCGCGCAATATTAAAGCCACCTTACCAATTTCTTGGACTAAAAGGCTGCTGGTTTGGTCACATATTTTTTTTGTTAACTTATTGCGAGCGTCTTTGTCGTCAAGTGCTAATTTAATTTTTATTAGCTCATGATCCGTTAATGCCCTATCAAGTTCAGCCATTACAGTTTTGCTGAGTCCGTTGCTGGAAATAGTGACGACTGGGTTAAGTCCGTGTCCGATTGAGCGGTAATGCTTTTTTTGTTCGTTGCTGAATGACATAATAATAAAACTTGTTGAGTTAACGGGTCGCTATTCTAGCTTGCTCCTTGCTTAATATCTATGAGAATTGTGTGAGCTTATGACTCGTTCTAAAACCAGTAAGAATTGGCTCAAAGAGCACTTTGATGATCCGTATGTAAAGAAAGCGCAAGAGGATGGTTATCGCTCCCGGGCGAGTTATAAGCTTCTTGAGTTAAATCAGAAAGATAGACTCATTAAGTCAGGGATGACGATAATCGATCTTGGCGCAGCGCCAGGAGGGTGGTCACAAATTGCAGCCCAGTTAGTTGGGGCTCGGGGTTTGGTTGTGGCGTCAGACATATTGCCTATGGATTCTTTGGCGGGTGTTGAGTTTGTTCAGGGTGATTTTACGGAAGCGTTAGTTTTTGACCAGATACTAGCCGTATTAAATCAGCGGCCTGTAGACCTTGTGATTTCTGATATGGCCCCAAACATGAGCGGTATGGTTGATATTGATCAGCCGCGTGCTATGTATTTGGTAGAGTTGGCTTTTGATCTTGCCCATCAGGTTTTGTCGCCAGGTGGGAGCTTTGTAGCAAAAGTGTTTCAGGGTGAGGGCGCTGATACCTTAATGCGGGATATGCGTAAACATTACAGTAGTTTTGTTGCCCGTAAACCGAATGCTTCTAGGGCGCGCTCCCGCGAAGTTTATTGGGTAGGCAAAGGCTTTAAGGGTTAGCTGCTCTGGATGCGGTATGGAACTATTGGTCAAGCTGTGTGACCAAGGGCTATACTGATTAATATAGATCAATTAAGGTGTGAAGTAGGGAGCGCTGTTGTAAAAGTGGCGTGATCATGTTCCAGGTAAAATATATCGTTAGAGATATGGCGTATATATAAATATAAAAGACGCAATTTATTGATAGTGCTTTTTAACCAGTAATTTTATTTAGTAGTGTGCCGGTAAGTAGGCTTCTCAAATTATGTAAGGGGATATCCAGTTGAACGATATGGCAAAAAATTTAGTGTTGTGGTTGGTAATCGCCGGCATTATCCTAACGGTTGTGCAGGGCTTTGATAAGCCAAGTGAAGAAAAGACCCTGGATTATTCGGAGTTTGTTTCTGAAGTGCAAAATGGGCGTATAAAAGAAGTGTCCATCAGTGGGCAGGTTATCACTGGGCGCTATCAAGACGATTCGATCTTCACTGCCATTCGCCCCGAAATACTTGACATGAAGTTAATGGACGACTTGCTGGGCAATAATGTTCAAGTTAAGGCGCCTAAGCCCGAAGAAACTAGCCTTTGGAAGCAGTTGTTAGTCGCTAGCTTCCCAATATTGATTATCATCGCCGTATTTTTGTTCTTCATGCGCCAGATGCAAGGCGGTGGCGGCGGCCGCGGCAACCCGATGAGTTTTGGTAAAAGCAAGGCGCGCTTGCTTGGTGAAGATCAAATTGGTGTTACCTTTGCCGATGTGGCGGGTGTAGATGAAGCTAAAGAAGAAGTTAAAGAAATAGTTGAGTTTTTGAGTGACCCCAGTAAGTTCCAGCGGCTTGGAGGTCGTATCCCTCGTGGTGTGCTCATGGCTGGTGCCCCCGGAACGGGTAAAACCTTGCTTGCAAAAGCGATTGCTGGCGAAGCGAAAGTGCCTTTCTTTTCTATCTCTGGTTCAGATTTTGTTGAAATGTTTGTGGGTGTGGGTGCATCTCGTGTTCGAGATATGTTCGAGCAAGCGAAGAAGAGCGCTCCTTGTATTATCTTTATAGATGAAATCGATGCTGTTGGGCGTCATCGTGGCGGCGGTCATGGCGGCGGTAACGATGAGCGCGAACAAACGCTAAACCAGCTTTTGGTCGAGATGGATGGTTTTGAAGGTAACGATGGTGTGATCGTTATTGCAGCCACTAACCGTCCAGATGTGCTCGACAAAGCCTTATTACGTCCGGGTCGTTTTGATCGTCAGGTGCATGTTGGTTTGCCGGACATTCGTGGGCGCGAGCAAATTTTAAAAGTTCATATGCGCAAAGTCCCTTTATCTGAGCAAGTTGATCCATCGGTCATTGCGCGCGGAACCCCAGGTTTCTCTGGTGCAGATTTAGCGAATTTAGTGAATGAGGCAGCCTTGTTTGCTGCTCGAGGTAACCGTCGTTTGGTTACCAATGAAGAGTTTGAAAAGGCTCGCGATAAAATACTGATGGGCGCTGAACGTAAGTCAATGGTCATGAGCGAGAAGGAAAAAGAAAATACGGCCTATCACGAAGCGGGTCACGCGATTGTGGGTCGTTTGGTGCCCGAGCACGATCCTGTTCACAAAGTGACTATTATTCCACGTGGTCGAGCCTTGGGTGTGACTCAGTTTTTGCCAGAGGAAGACAAGTATAGCTTGAGTAAGCTTGCTCTAGAGTGCCAGTTATGTGCTTTATTCGGCGGCCGAATAGCGGAAGAGTTGACCTTAGGTAAGGACGGTGTAACAACCGGTGCCTCTAGTGATATTGAGCGCGCGACTCAGCTGGCGAACAATATGGTGACTAAGTGGGGTTTGTCAGAAAAGTTGGGGCCATTGCATTATGGTGAAGATGATTCAGGTATGCCCGGTGCAGGTAATGTGCATTACTCGGGCGAAACGTCCAAGCAAATTGATCAGGAAGTGCGAGCCATTATCGATGATACCTACGGTCGTGCACAAAAATTACTGGAAGATAATCGCGATATTCTTGAAGCCATGAAAGATGCTTTGATGGAATACGAGACTATTGATTCCGAACAAGTAGATGATTTAATGCAGCGTCGTAAGGTTCGTCCCCCCAAAGATTGGCACAATAACGATACCGATGATCTATCTGGTGGTGGTTCAGCAGTTGCTGATGACAAAGGCAAAGACGCTGGCGATCCTATTGGTGGGCCAGCTAGCGAGCATTAATTCGTAGCCGATAGCGTCAAGCTGCTAGCCTCAAGGTGGTGGGCTAGCAGCTTTATAACTTACCCAGATAAATCTATCCTGTAACTACCCATAATGACTCCATGTTTTTTCTTTCTCTTGCAGCTAGAGGCTAGCAGCTAGTGGCTGACAATCTTTCCGATTTAACTCGTCCTCGTTTAATGGCTATTCTCAATGCTACGCCAGACTCGTTTTCGGATGGGGGCTTGTTGTTTGAGAATAATCGTATTGATCTCAGCATGGTTAAATATAGAGTTGAGTCCATGGTGGAGCAGGGCGCCGATATTATTGATATTGGTGGCGAATCAACGCGTCCCGGTGCTCAAGCGGTTAGCCTTCAGGAAGAAATGGATCGGGTCATTCCTGTTGTTGAGTGGGTAGCTAAAAATTGTGAGGTGGCTGTTTCAGTTGATACGAGCGCCCCTGAAGTCATGCGTGAAGCTGCAGGAAAGGGGGCCGGCTTAATCAATGATGTGCGTGCACTGTCTAGGTCAAATGCATTGGAGGTTGCCGCTGAAGTAGGGTTGCCGGTTTGTCTAATGCATATGCGGGGTTCTCCTGGGGATATGCAGGTTAGTCCCGCCTATGAGGGTGTGGTAGCGGATGTAAGTCAGTTCTTGCAGCAACGCATTATTGCTTGTGTAGATGCAGGAATTGCCAAAGGTAATATTTGGATTGATCCCGGTTTTGGTTTCGGCAAGACGCTAGAGCACAACTTGATTCTACTAAGGCAGATGCCTGACTTGGTGAGTTTAGGGTTTCCGGTGTTGGCGGGTTTTTCGAGAAAATCAATGATAGGTCAATTGTTGGGGCGTGAGGTAGGTGATCGACTGCCTGGAAGTTTGGCGTTGGCTATGATGGCCTTGGAAAGAGGCGCTAAAGTGCTTAGGGTTCATGATGTTTCAGCGACTAGGGATGTGATTGATACTTTTGTCGCAGTTAATGCTTGATGAAAATCAACCAACATAAGCCCCATTTTTTGTTAAACTGCCAGACAGGTTTTTAAAAGCGATGGACTGAAGCATTATGTCGAGAAAATATTTTGGTACGGACGGTATTCGTGGACGAGTAGGTGAATACCCTATTACCCCAGATTTTGTATTGCGTTTGGGTTGGGCCGTTGGTCGAGTCTTTGCTCGTAGAGCCGAAGGCCAGAAGCTGGTTCTCATTGGAAAGGATACGCGTATATCGGGTTATATGTTTGAATCTGCTCTTGAGGCGGGTTTGATTAATGCCGGTGTTGACGTGGGTTTGTTAGGTCCGATGCCTACTCCTGCGATTGCTTACTTGACCCAAGCTTTTCGTGCGCAGGCGGGTATTGTTATCAGCGCCTCTCATAACCCATATTTTGATAACGGTATTAAATTGTTTAGTGGCTCGGGAACGAAGTTGCCCGACGATATTGAACGTGAGATCGAAGTTGAGCTTGAAAAAACAATGGTGAGTGCTGACGAGTTAGGTAAGGCTCGTCGCATAGATGATGCTAAAGGGCGCTATATCGAGTTTTGTAAAAGTACCTTGCCTCGAGGTTTGAAGCTCACTGGCTACCATGTCGTTCTGGATTGCTCTAACGGTGCAACTTATCAGGTTGCTCCGAGCGTTTTTCAGGAGTTGGGCGCCAAGGTCGATGTGATACATGCTAAGCCTGATGGTTTAAATATCAATGAAAAATGTGGGTCAACTTATCCTGAATTGTTGCAGGATAAGGTGCGAGAGCTTGGTGCGGACTTGGGTATTGCCTTTGATGGCGATGGCGACCGGGTGTTATTTGTCGATCATCAAGGCGAATTGGTTGATGGCGATGAGCTGCTCTTTGTTATAGCTGCTGCACGGCATAAGCAGAAAGGGTGTAGCGGTGCCGTAGGAACCTTGATGTCAAATTACGGCTTAGAAATGGCGTTTAAGCAATTGGGTATTCCTTTTGATCGTGCTGGTGTTGGCGATCGCTATGTTCTTGAAATGATGCGAGACAAGGGCTGGCTTCTTGGTGGTGAATCTTCAGGGCATATTATATGTGGTGATGTTACAACAACGGGAGATGGTGTTGTGTCGGCGTTACAGGTCGTCAATGCCTTGCATATTTTGGAGGCGTCACTTGCTGAGGCCAAAAAAGGTATGAGTAAGCTACCGATGACTATGATTAATGTACGTTTTGCTGAGCGTGTTGGAAAGCTTAGTAATGATGCTATCGACAAAGCGGTGGCCAGTGCGGAAATAGAGTTGGCGGGCAAAGGGAGAGTATTGTTGCGTCCTTCGGGGACTGAGCCTGTAGTTAGAGTTATGGTCGAAGGCGAGGATATTGCGTTGGTCAACGACTTGGCGAAAAGGCTTGCCTGTGTCGTTGAACTTGAATTGACCCGTGATCAAATAGTGAGCTCATCCCCAATATTAAAGGTTGTTGAGTAAGTGGCTTAAATATATTTCGCGGGTATCTTCTAATAAGTCAGTTGTAAGTTATAGGTATCTTCGCTAATATTGCCGCCGCTTCAAAACCGGCTCTATCCTTTTTGCTAATGTGTTTGTGAAAAGTGCTATGAGAGCTGTTATTTTTTATTAGGAATCACTCTTTATGCGCCCTTCTTTGATCGTTGGTAACTGGAAAATGAATGGTTCCAGGGCTGAAAACAGTAAGCTACTAGCATCGTTAAAGGCGCAATTAGCAAATGTTGTTGATGCTGAGTTGGCTGTATGTGTCCCTTTCGTATACATCCCCCAAGTAAGCGAATTTTTGGAAGGTAGTAAACTATCTTATGGTGCGCAGGATGTTAGTGTGCACGTCGATGGCGCTTATACAGGAGAGGTATCGCCTTCTATGCTTAACGATTTTGGATGTCGTTACGTTATTGTGGGGCATTCAGAAAGACGCCAATATCATAAAGAAAGTGATTTGTTGGTTGCGCAAAAAGCGTTAGCTGCATTCCAGGGTAAGTTAGTTCCCATTGTCTGTTTGGGTGAAACATTGGAGCAGCGTGAAGCTGCCGAAACATTGGATGTTATCAGTCGTCAGCTTCATTCGATCCAGGCCGTGTTAAGTGATGAGCTTATGTCAAAATTGGTTATTGCTTATGAGCCTGTTTGGGCGATTGGTACTGGCCTTACTGCGTCACCAGAGCAGGCTCAAGAGGTGCACAGTTTTATTCGTCAAAAATTGGGCTCTGCTGGAGATAAGGTTCCTTTGCTTTATGGCGGTAGCGTGAAAGCCAGTAATGCCAAGGCATTGTTTTCTAAGCCGGATATTGATGGTGCGTTGGTCGGTGGTGCATCACTTGATGCCGACGAATTTATTCGAATTGCGAAAGCAGTGCAATAACAGCTGCTTCGTTTAATATACATTTTTAAGGCAACTATTTTTTAGGTAAACTCATGGAAAATATCGTTATCATAGTTCATGTTCTTGTAGCGCTAGCTATTATCGGGCTGATTTTACTGCAGCAGGGTAAAGGGGCTGAAGCTGGAGCTTCTTTCGGTGGTGGTGCCTCACAATCTGTTTTTGGCAGTCAGGGTGGGGGGAACTTCTTTGCTAAATTGACGGGTGTGCTGGCGGTAATATTTTTTGCTACAAGCTTCTCTTTAGCGATTCTTGCAAAAAATACAGCCTCTATTTCTTTAGACTCTTCTGGCTTACCTGTCGTTGAAGAGATTCAGCGAGATTCCGAAGTGCCATCAATTAACAGTGCTGAGCCGCTTAACCCTGCAAGCGATATCCCTACTGTTGTGCCTGGAGTCTCTTCTGCTAAAAATGGTGGTGTTGATTCAGATGTTCCTGCGGTTAACCAGCAATAAGTGATATTGTCGGGTGAGGCAGGGAGCCGAGAGCAGTCACGCTTAGCGTGTTAGTGAAGTTGAAAGATCCTCGTATTATAGATGCAATTTGTTTTAGCCCAAGTGGTGGAATTGGTAGACACGCTATCTTGAGGGGGTAGTGGCGTAAGCTGTGCCGGTTCGAGTCCGGCCTTGGGCACCATATTAATTAACAGACTTTAATTGCTTGAGTGGTTAATAGTTTTAAGTTGTTTAGAGTGGGGTGGTTTTAGCATCGCCCCCTCCTCTTTTGTTTATTTATTAAAGCCTGTTAAGCGTTTTTTCGGTATTAATTAAGCAACTTTTAGTTGTCGGCTAGTCGTCGGCGATGATACCTAAATAATAAAGACAATTTATCGGGATAGAGGTTGACCTAGGCCTAGGCTATCCCTATAATCTCGCTCCTCAGTTGGGCAGGTGCCACTGAGTTTAGATAAAAATCTTACGGTTTTAATCTAGAAAGTCGAAGGTGGGTCAACAGCCTTCGCTGCAAATTAAAGGCTTGCCTTTGTTTGTAATGTGTTGATGTCGGTGCGGGGTGGAGCAGCCTGGTAGCTCGTCGGGCTCATAACCCGAAGGTCGTTGGTTCAAATCCAGCCCCCGCTACCAATTTAGTATAGTGATATACTATTGACATATTTTGCACGCTAGTTCGTGCATAGCAAAAGGCCCCTGATGGGGTTTTTTTGTATCTGAGATTTTTGTTTTGGTGAGTGATCATTAGGCGCTCATCAGGCTTGGGGTAAGTTGTTTTCTTGTGGGCCTAGAGCCCATTTTTCGTTTTATTTGTTAGGAATTTTATTGTGTCATCCAGACAAGAGGCTTTAGTCGAGTTGATTGATCCTGTTATTCAGGCTCTTGGTTGCGAGCTTTGGGGCTTGGAAATTCTTTCCCAGGGTCGCCATAGTTTATTGCGCATATATATTGAGAAGGCAGACGGTGTTGGCTTGAAAGACTGTGAGACAGTTAGTCGGCAGGTCAGTAGCTTAATGGATGTCGAGGACCCAATTACGGGTCATTATACTCTGGAAGTTTCGTCTCCAGGAATGGATCGCCCTCTATATAAGTTGGAGCATTATCGGCAATTTATAGGCGAGCATGTTGCGATTAAATTGAGTCGTACATTTGAAAAACGAAAAAAAATTCGTGGCCTCTTAAAGGCTGTTGAAAAAGATGAGATTGTTGTGCAAGTCGAAGATGAAGAATTTGTTTTGCCATTCGAATGGATTGATAAAGCAAATCTTGTCCCAGATTTTAGCAAGTAATTGGTTAAATTTATTAAGGATGTCCGGTTTAAAGAGGCACAACTATGAGTAAAGAAATATTATTGGTCGCGGAAGCGGTATCCAATGAAAAAGGTGTTGATGAAGGTGTGATCTTTGAGGCGCTTGAGCTTGCTTTAGCGACGGCGACTAAGAAGCGTTATGACGAAGATTCTACTATTTACGTGACGATTGATCGGAATACCGGTGACTATGAAACAACCCGTAGTTGGGAAGTGGTTAGCGACGATATTTTGGCTTTGCTGGGCACCCAATTAACAACTGAAGAAGCGATTGAAAAAGATAAGAACCTTAAGCCTGGCGATGTTCATGTAGAGAAGGTCGAGAACGTTGATTTTGGTCGTATTGCAGCGCAGACCGCAAAGCAGGTTATCGTACAAAAGGTGCGAGAAGCTGAGCGCGAGCAAGTAGTCGATGAGTATCGGGACAGGGTTAATGAGCTTGTTAGTGGCTCAGTTAAAAAAGTAACGCGAGACAATATTATAGTTGATTTAGGTAATAACGCCGAAGGTTTGTTGCCTAGAGAAGAGTTGGTCGGCCGAGAGATTTTCCGTGTGGGTGATCGTATTCGTGCAATCCTTATGGATATCCGCTCTGAAATAAGAGGCCCTCAGCTTTTTTTAAGTAGAGCCTGTTCTGAAATGCTCGTTGAATTATTTCGGATAGAAGTTCCTGAGATTTCTGAAGAGGTTATTGAGCTTAAAGGCGCGGCACGTGATCCAGGTTCGCGCGCTAAAATTGCAGTTAAAACCAATGATGGACGTATAGATCCTGTAGGCGCATGTGTCGGTATGCGTGGTGCACGCGTACAAGCAGTATCCAATGAATTGGGCAATGAGCGTATCGACATTATTTTATGGGATGATAATCC
>Ga0075467_10001927_pt1 | contig 16743 bp, 14 predicted proteins | sample DEB08_DNA_9_FD_75067 | JGI IMG/M metagenome (GOLD analysis project Ga0075467, IMG submission 75067) | Aqueous microbial communities from the Delaware River and Bay under freshwater to marine salinity gradient to study organic matter... | ecosystem: Environmental > Aquatic > Marine > Coastal ... | reverse complement strand
GAGTGCTTCCATTAGATTCCATTCCGAACCCTCGATATCAATCTTCAATAGATTAATTGGCCTGTCCAAATTAATTATGAAATCAATAAAATCAATCTGCTTGACCAAGACGGTGTTCTCCGGGTCCATTTCGCAGTCCGTTCGAACCAGAGACGCTGACTGTGAAAAGCGCGTAGGGTCTTCTGCGATTCGTCTTGATCGACGCAATTCAAGCCAAAGCGATTCCGAACCAGCAGCACTCTCTATCAGACGGACATTCGAACGCTCCCGGAGACGCTTCTCAAGAATGACGAATGTATCTGGGTCCGGCTCAAAGGCGATAACATCAGCTCCAGTATCAGCCATCTCGCTTGCCACATCACCAACATTGGCGCCCAAGTCGATACAGAGGTCACCGGGACCAAGTTCGGACAAGGCCTTAGCAAAATCCTCCTTTTGCCGGCTTCTTTGGCGCCGCATCGCCTTGCGGAAGCAACTCCTCCCAAAGGCAGTACGCCCTGTGGCAAAAGTCCAAAGGAACTCTTCCAACTGGCCGATTGGGCGTGGTGATCGAAGGGTGCTTGATCTCATAGACAACGTAAGGCTCCTAGTTTCCGTAGTGAGCTTTCGATTCAATCGACGGTCAGCCCGACGCTTATTCTCTCAACACAGCCATTGTCGATTGGCAACATTAAATTTCGATCGCAAGTAGCATGGTGTATCACATACCTCACCCCCCATCCCCCTCCGCTTGACACCTCCCCCCACATCCGGCCTTCTTTTGTTGCGCGGGTGATGCGGGCCGCGCGTTGATCACGTTCCGGTTTCCTCCCGACGTTTCGGTCCACCTCCGCACGACAGGTCCTGCCCCATGATGCGCCATATCGTTCTTGTGAAATTCAAACCCGCCGCGACCGAGGATCAGAGGGCGGCGTGGTATGCCGCTGTGCGGGGCTTGTGTGACGGCGCGCCCGAGGTGCAATCCTACACCCTCGGCACCAATGTCGGCAGCGGGCCGAACCACCATGACGCGGCCCTTGTGGCCGATTTTGCCGACATGGCCGCCTTCCGCCGTTATGTCGATGGCCCCGCCCACAAGGACTATGTCCAGACCCACGCCATTCCGGTGGTCGATACCTTGGCCGCCATTCAGCACACGTTCTGACCCAAAGCCGCCCGATGGCGTTTCGGCGCGCGGCTGATGGGGGGGTGTGATCCGCGCGGGCCGTGCGCGGGCTCACCGTCACGCCGATCTGCATGGGGTGTGCATCGGTTGTGCATCGGTTGTGCATGCCCGTTTCAGGGCGATTGCAGGCTCACGCCACGTTCAGGAACGCACGGATCGTGTCTTCGAATTCACGCGGCTTATCGGCATGGAGCCAGTGCCCCGCCCCCGGAATTTTCGCGAATTTTGCATTTGGAAACAACGACTTGATGTATGGTCGGTGCGCCGGAAGCACGTAATCGGACTGCGCGCCGGACAAGAACAGCGCCGGGCCGTCAAACTGCCCCTCGATTGCGGGCCAACCGACGATCTGCGGCATGAATTCCTCCAGAACATCCAGATTCAAGCGCCATTTTTTCTCTTTTATATCAAGCGATTGCAGCAAGAAGGCACGGACGCCATCCTCCGGCACCGCTGCCGCCAGTTGCCTGTCCGCCTCGCCCCGCGTCGCCACGGCCGACAAATCCACCATCCGCATCGCATCGATGAACCGTTGCTGCGAATGTTCATAACTCACCGGCGCAATATCCCCCACCAGCACCCGCCGCACCCGCTCCCCCCGCGTCAGCGCCAACACCATCGCCGCCTTCCCCCCCATCGAGTGTCCGACCACATCCGCGATGCCGCCATGGGCCGCGATCACCTGCGCCAGATCATCCGCAAGGTTTTGATAAGTATGAGAGGTTTTCGATGGTGACAGGCCGTGGTTGCGCATGTCCACCGCCAGCACGCGGCGCGTATCGGACAGACGTTTGGCGATAACGCCCCAGTTCCGAGCAGACCCATAAAGGCCATGCGCGATCAACAGGGGCGGCAGCGTGGTATCGCTGCCCGTGATGACGGTGTTCAACATGACCCAAGCTCTAGCGTCACGACTTGCTGGTTACCAGACCCGAGGCTGCCTAACATCAATCCTGTCGAATCGCTTGGGGGCGTTTTTTCATGACACCTGAACAATACACGGCCTTGACCGACCCGCTTCGCGCCACCATCAGCGCCCGGTTGGGCGTGCGGGGCCGCAGTTTTCGCACCACCGTCCTACGTGCGGGTCGCTTGTTGCCCGCCCCCGCGCGGGATGCCGCGGCTAGCTTGCTGGCTTTGGAACAGCGGTTGGATAACCCCAAGCTCGCACATCGAACGGACCCCGCAATCGCCCGGTCTGCCGCCCAAACGGTTCAAGCCTATCTCAGCCACCGACCGGAAGGCTTGCGGACTGCACGCCGGCGCGCGCTGCTTGCTGCCGAGCTGGGATTTCGCGGAATGGTGTTGCTGGTTGCGATTTTGACGGTGCTGCGCTGGCGCGGGTATCTCTAGACGCCGTTGCCCACACCCGCAGGCCCGGCTATGGGGTGCAGGGAAACAACGGGTGACATAATGGCCAGACACAACGCAGACGAGGTGATCGGGGTCATTACCCCCCATCAAGGCCGCCGTATCTTTGGCGCGGGGACGATCGGGCTGTTGGGCATCATCTTGTTGAGTGTCGCGGTAAGATTTCCACCTGCCGATCTGGCTTGGCTGATCTTTCTCATCGTGATGGGCGCGGGGTCCATGACGCTGGCCTGGAAGCTGTGGGAGGCGACAGCCACCCCAATCGAACTGACCCGAACCGAACTGCGCGAAGTCGGAGGGCGCGTGATCTGCAGAATCGAAAACGTTGAAAGTGTCGATCGCGGATTTTTCGCCTTCAAGCCGTCAAACGGCTTTCTGGTGCGGCTCTATCAGCCGGCGGGGCAGGCTGTTTATGCGCCCGGCCTGTGGTGGCGGGCCGGGCGCAGGGTCATGGTGGGCGGCGTCACGTCCGGGTCGCAGGCGAAATCAGTGGCTGACCTGATCACCATCTTGCTTGTCGAACGCGAGGCTGGCCACGGATACTAGATGCCCTTGGCTTGATAGGCTGCGGCAACACGGCCGATGGCAACCAGAAATGCGGCCGTGCGCAGGTCGGTGACGTCATCGCGGCTCCACCAGACCTCGCGCATGGACTGGTACGCATCGCGCATGGTGTCATCCAGACCCGATCGCACCAATTCCAACTCGCCCGCACCGCGCAGGTATTTCTGCTTGAAGTTGGGGCTAAGCGTCCAGCCCGTGCCGGTATCCGCAGACAGGCGTTCAAGCTCGTCCACCAGCAACTGGTGGCGCGATTCCTCTTGCCGCCGCTGCATGCGACCGAACCGAATGTGCGACAGGTTCTTGACCCATTCGAAATAGGATACCGTCACACCACCGGCGTTCGCATACAGGTCGGGAATGATCACACACCCCTTGTGGCGCAGGATTTCATCGGCACCGGCCGTGATCGGCCCATTCGCCGCCTCGATGATCAAAGGGGCCTGAATGCGCGCGGCATTGCCCATGTTGATCACACCCTCCAACGCGGCCGGGATCAAGATATCGCATTCCCCTTCCAGCACCGCCACACCGTCTTTGTGGTAGGTGCCGAACGGGCAATCCTTTACACCGCCATGCTTGGCGATCCAATCGCGCAAGACGGCGATATCAATGCCGTTCTGATCCTCGATGGCACCGTCACGTTCGATCACATGGGTCACCTTGCACCCATCTTCGGTGCTCAGGAAATGGGCCGCATGATAGCCCACGTTGCCCAGACCCTGCACGATGACGCGCTTGCCATCCAGTTTGCCCGAGAGATTAGCCTTGGCCACATCTTCCGGGTGGCGAAAGAATTCCTGCAGTGCGTATTGCACACCACGCCCCGTTGCTTCGACCCGGCCCTGAATACCGCCCGCGTGGGGGGGCTTGCCAGTCACACAGGCGCGCGCATTGATGTCTGTCGTGTTCATGCGGGCATATTGGTCCGCAATGATCGCCATCTCTCGCTCACCCGTGCCCATGTCGGGCGCTGGCACGTTCTGGCTTGGATTGATCAGGTCGCGCTTGATCAACTCATAGGCAAAGCGCCGCGTGATCTTTTCAAGTTCGTCCGCATCGTAGTGTCGCGGATCAATGCACAACCCGCCCTTCGACCCGCCGAACGGCGCCTCGACCAATGCGCATTTGTACGTCATCAGCGCGGCCAGCGCCTCAACCTCATCTTGATGGACGTTCGGCGCATAGCGGATACCGCCCTTGACCGGTTCGGTGTGTTCGGAATGCACGGCCCGATAGCCGGTGAACGTCTGAACGCCGCCCCGCAGCCGCACGCCGAAACGAACGGTGTAGGTGGAGTTGCAGACGCGGATCTTTTCCTCAAGCCCCGGCGGAAGATCCATCAATGCGGCAGCGCGATTGAACATCATGTCAACTGACTGGCGAAAGCTTGGTTCGATGGTCGCTGTTGTGCTTACATTCATGGTGTGTCCCTCCCCGGAGCGCCTCTCAAGCAGGCCACAGGCCAGCAAAAGACGCAAGCAGGCATTCGATTTTGGGACCGATCAGCTCGTGACTACAGAAAGATGAACAGACTGTTAATGAACTGTTTCCTTTTTGAAAACACCGCGTTTCGACCCTTGCTTTGCCCCATTTTTGCCGTGGTTCGCCATCACAAGAATTCTCGGAGAGATGTGTCGTCATGATGCACCTCAATCGGATTCGGAGGCATCGCACATGAGGAACAACGTCAAGCGCGCACTGACTGCCCTCCCGGCACGGTTCCGTCAGGGTCCGCGCGCTTTCATCGCCAAAGAGGATGGAACAATCACCATCTTTGGGTTGATGATGTTCGTCTTGATGCTGGGTATCGGCGGCATCGCGATCGATGTCATGCGCTACGAAACACAGCGGGTGCAGTTGCAGAATACACTGGACCGCGCGGTTCTTGCCGCCGCATCGCTGACACAGACAATTGATCCTCGGCAAGTTGTCGAGAACTACTTCCAGACCTCGGGGTTGGAGAATTACCGCCTGAACGTCGAATTGGACGAGGGCCTGAACTATCGTCAGGTGTCGGCTCAGGCGGAAATGGAGATCAACTCGGTCTTCATGCAGATGTTCGGCATCAGGACCCTGACCTCGCCCGCATTCGGCGCGGCTGAGGAACGCGTCCGCAACATCGAGATCTCGATGGTGCTCGATATTTCCGGCTCCATGGGGAGCAACAACCGGATCACCAACATGCGAAGTGCGGCGCGGGAATTCGTGACGACCGTGCTTGATACGAACACTACGGCTGACGGTGATGAATTGGTGTCGATCTCCATTGTTCCCTACAATGGGCGCGTCAACGCGGGCGACACGATCGAAAGCGTCTTCACGCTGACAAATGAGCATACGGAATCCAGCTGCACGCGGTTTGCGACCGCAGACTTCGCTGTGGCGGCCATGGACCCAAGCGTCCCGATCCAACGGGTATCCCACTTCGATCTGGACAACCGCAACCAGACTTGGGGCATGTTTTCCTCACCCCACTGTCAGACTAACAATTATGCGGCGATCCTGCCGTGGGAGCACGACGAAACCGCCCTGCACAACCACATCAACAGCCTGAACGCAGAAGGCTGGACAGCGATCGACCTTGGTATGAAATGGGCGGTTGGCCTTTTGGACCCGGCAGCGCAACCGGCAGTGACCGCATTGATAGGCGACCCGAACGTGATGGGCGATGAGGTTGTCCACGAGGACTTCGCCGGTCGGCCCGCGCTCTACACTGACAACGAGACGCTGAAGATCATCGTGATGATGACAGATGGTGAAAACACGCGCCAATACGATGTCCGCCCACAATATCGCAGTGGTCCGTCCAACGTTTACTACCATGCCGGCAATGATCGGTATTCCGTGTGGTATCCCGGCGTGAACTCCTGGTTCGTCTTTTACCAAAACACTTGGGAGAACGGATATTGGGCCAGCGGGCCCTACGGGGGCAACGACTCGGTTGCCCTGACTTGGCAATACCTCTGGGCGACCTATACCGAAAACTCGATTGCCGAGCGTTTCTTTGATGAACCGTCTGACCGGTCCGGAAACAGCACCTATTACAATCAGATCCGCAGCGCGATCGAGCAGTATGGCGACCAGAACTCTGCCGATACAAACCTGCGCGCCAGCTGCGATGCGGCCCGCGCGCAAGGCATCATCGTGTTTGCCATCGGGTTCGAAGCCCCTCAAGGGGGGCAGGAAGTGATGCGCTACTGCGCCACCACAGCCGCACATTATTATGACGTGCAGGGTGTTGAAATCAGCGAAGCTTTCGCATCGATCGCGCGCACGATCAACCAGCTGCGTCTGGTGCAGTGATCGGCATGTGGGGCATCCGCAAAAATATTAGGGACTTCGCCCGATCCGAGGACGCGACGGCGACGATCGAGTTCGTGATCGTCTTTCCGGTCGTGATGATCTTGTTCATAGCCGTGTTCGAAACCTCGATGATCCTGACGCGGCAGGTCATGCTGGAACGCTCGCTCGACAGTGCGGTCCGGGTGTTGCGCCTGACCTCGAACCTGACGACCACCCATGATGAAATCCGCGAAAACATTTGCGCCAACACCTTGGTGATCAGCAATTGCAACGAAGTCTTGATCCTGGATCTGCGGGTGATCGATACCACCAACTATCTCCTGCCACCCGTTGAGAGCCTTTGTGTGGACCGTGCAGGCAGTGTCAGCCCCGCCAACCAGTTCGATCCCGGCGTGGAGAACGAACTGATGTTGATCCGCGCCTGCGCGATTGTGGATCGCATCCTGCCGTTTTCCGGTTTTGGCCTAAACATGACGCGCGATGACACCGGCGGCATTCACATGACCGCCGCGTCGGTCTTTGTGAACGAACCGGATTGAGAGGCCAGAAAATCATGCGCAGATATGTCCGCCGCTTCCTGAAAGACACTGACGCCGCAGTGGCGATGGAAACGCTGATCATCACGCCCATTCTGGCGTGGTTGTTCGTGGCCAGCTTCATATTCTTCGACGCATTTCGCGCCTACAATACCTCGCTCAAGGCAACCTATGCCATCGCCGACGTCCTTAGCCGCCAGACGGATACGATCTTCGGTTCGGATCTTGAAGGGCTGGCGGATGTCTTCGATCACATCACCCGGAACACCGCAGGCTCGTCCATGCGCGTCACCGAGATCAGCCAGAGCGACGACCAATATTTGATCAGATGGTCTTATGCCACCGACGGGCGTGCGCGCCTTTTCAACGCAAACCTTCCAGAATTCGAAGAACAGCTTCCCGTGATGGCAGTGGGCGATCGCATCTTGCTGGTGGAAACCTTCCTGCCCTACGATCCGTTCTTTGACCTCGGCTTTGAAGGTATCGAGTTCACGAACTTCACCGTGACCCGCCCGCGTTTTGCCGGCCTTGTGCCCTTCAATGACGGCAGCGCCCCCACATACTGCCCCACCGGCTGCGATGTCGGCGAAGGGTCGTAACAAGGTCGCGCAAGCGCTTGGCTTTGTCGCGTTAGGGCTTTTCTTACCGACCTCCCCCGCCCCATAGTAGGGCATCGCGCGGCCATGCTGCCCGTGCGCATTCCGACCGGGAGATTATGATGCGCTATTCGGGCTGGCAGGTGCTGGCGCAGGGTTTGATGGGCAACAAGGGCTGGAAACCTGCCTGGCGCGATCCGGCGCCCAAACCCGAATATGACATCGTCATCATCGGCGGCGGCGGCCACGGTCTTGCCACGGCATTCTATCTGGCGAAAGAGCATGGCCTGCGCAATATCGCGGTGCTCGAAAAGGGCTATCTTGGTGGCGGAAATGTTGGCCGCAACACGACCATCGTGCGCGCGAATTACGCGCTGCCCGGAAATTCGGAATTCTATTCGCATTCCCTCAAGCTGTGGGAGGGGATGGAACAGGAGCTGAACTACAACGTGATGCACAGCCAACGCGGCGTGCTGAACCTGTTCCATTCTGACGGCCAGCGCGACGCCTATGCCCGGCGCGGCAACGCCATGATCAATCAGGGCGACGACGCGATCTTGCTGGACCGCGAAGGGGTGCGCAAAAAGCTTCCCTATCTTGATTATGATCAGACCAGATTTCCGATCTACGGGGCGCTTTATCATCCGCGGGGCGGCACCGCGCGCCACGATGCGGTGGCGTGGGGGTATGCACGGGGCGCTGACCAATACGGGGTGGACCTTCTGCAGAAATGCGAAGTCACCGGCATTGATGTGGAAAACGGCAAGGTCACCGGCGTTCAGACCACGCGCGGGGCGATCCGCGCAAAGAAGGTGGGGATTGTCGTGGCAGGCCGGTCCGGTCAGGTCGCGGCCCTTGCGGGAATGCGCCTGCCTATCGAATCCCACATCCTTCAGGCCTTCGTGACCGAGGGGCTGAAGCCGGTCATCGACAACGTCATCACCTATGGGATGGGCCATTTCTACATCAGTCAGTCCGACAAGGGCGGGCTGGTGTTCGGGGGGGATCTGGATTTCTATGCCTCCTACGCCGCACGTGGCAACCTGCCTATGGCCGAGCACGTGGTCGAAGCCGGGATGACCCTGATGCCGATGATCGGAAAGGCCCGCATGTTGCGTTCATGGGGCGGGATCATGGATATGTCGCCCGATGGATCGCCGATCATCGACAAAACCCATATCGACGGGCTCTACCTCAACTGCGGCTGGTGCTACGGTGGGTTCAAGGCGGTGCCGGGATCAGGCTATTCCTTTGCCCACCTGATGGCCACCGACATGCACCATGCCCCTGCCGCGGGCTTCCGGCTTGACCGGTTTGCAACTGGGCGGGGTCTCATGGATGAAGAGGGCACAGGCTCTCAACACAACTTGCACTAGGAAACCCGATGCGCCTGACCTGCCCCCACTGCGGCGACCGCGACCTGCGAGAATTCTCGTATAAGGGCCACGAGATCTATCTGGACCGCCCATCTGCGGATGCACCGGCGGCGGCGTGGGACGGCTATCTGCATCTGCGCGACAATCCCGCCGGTGAAACCCGCGACCTGTGGTTTCACGAACTTGGATGCAGCGCTTGGCTGGTTGTGACGCGCAACACCGTGACCCACGCGGTCACGGTCGTCGAACTGGCCCGGGATGTGAAAGGCGCGCGTCATGCGGGTTGATGGCAAGGGGCTTGTTGATCGGGGCCGCCCGGTCAAGTTCACCTTCAACGCGCAGGGCTATACCGGCTTTGCGGGTGACACCGTCGCCTCTGCGTTGATGGCCAGCGGCGTCAAGCTGGTTGGCAGATCGTTCAAATACCACCGCCCGCGCGGCGTGCTGACCGCCGGATCGGAAGAACCGAACGCGTTGATCGAGGTCGGCACAGGCGCGCATCGCACGCCCAACACCCGTGCCACCATGCAAGAACTGTTCGAAGGGCTGACGACCAACAGTCAGAACCACATCGGCCCGCTGGAACGTGACCTGCTTTCGATCAATGATCTTTTCCCCTCCTTTCTCAGCGCCGGGTTCTACTACAAGACATTCATGTGGCCCCGAAAATTCTGGGAAAAGCTGTATGAACCCGCGATCCGCCGGGCTGCGGGCCTTGGCCGCCTTTCGGGCAAGGCAGACCCGGATACATACGAACGCGCATATGCGCATTGCGATGTGTTGGTGGTCGGCGGGGGACCCGCAGGCTTGATGGCGGCCCTCACGGCGGCGCAAGCTGGGGCCGATGTCATCTTGGCCGATGAAAACCCGCGCTTCGGCGGCAGGTTGATCGCCGACGACGAAGACATCGCAGGCCTGCCCGCCGCCGTCTGGGTGCAAGACACGCTGGCCGCGCTCAAGGATACGGGCCGCGTGCGCATGATGACGCGTACGACCGTGACAGGTGCCTATGACGGTGGCATGTACGGCGCATTGGAACGCGTGGGCCATCATGTGCCAGCACAATCCGATCTGCCGGTGGAATGCTTCTGGCGGATCCACGCGCGGCAAACGGTTCTTGCGGCGGGCGCGTTGGAACGCCCGCTTGCCTTTCCGATGAACGACAGGCCGGGCATCCTGATGGCCAGCGCCGTAAACAGCTATCTGAACCTCTATGGAACCACGCCGGGGCAAAATGTGACCCTGTTTGCCACCAACGATAACGCGCATCGCACCGCGGTGATCTTGCAGCAGGCAGGCGTGCGGGTTGCGGCCGTCATCGACAGCCGCACGGGCGTGACGGCACAGGGCGATTATCGCTTGATCGACGGCGCCCAAGTGGTCGGCACCAAGGGGCGGCAGGGCGTGCGTGAAATCACCTATCGCACCGCCGGCGGCACAGACACCATCATTACCGATTGTCTGGCCATGTCCGGCGGTTGGAACCCCAATGTGAGCCTGACCTGCCATATGAACGGACGACCGGTCTGGAGCCCCGACATCAAGGCATTTGTCCCTGCCGAGGGCGCGGTGCCGGGCCTGACCCCGGCCGGGGCCTGTGCCGGACATTATTCCACCCACGCCTGCCTCACCGGGGGGATTGCCGCCGCAAAGACAGCGCTTGCCGCGCTTGGCAAGCGCGCGCCGTCCATCAAGACCCCCGCCGCGCGCGATCAGGCCGGAGATGCACAGGCGCTTTGGTATGTCGAGGGCAAAGGCCGCGCATGGCTCGACTTTGGCAATGACGTGACCACCAAGGACATCAGACAGGCCGCACAGGAAAACTTCGCCTCGGTCGAGCACATGAAGCGCTACACGACCCAAGGCATGGCACCCGATCAGGGCAAGAATTCCAACATCGCCGCGCTGGCGCTGCTGGCCGACAGCACCGGGCGCGGCATCCCCGAGACGGGAACCACAACCTATCGCCCGCCCTATGTCCCGGTATCACTGGGGGCGTTGGGCGCGGGCGCGCAGGGCAAGGGGTTCGCGCCGGAGCGATTCACCACGTCGCACGCAGCCAGCGTGGAACGCGGTGCCCCGATGATCGAGGCGGGGTTGTGGTATCGGCCTTCCTACATCCCGCGCCCCGGCGAAAGAACATGGCGGCAGTCCTGTGATCGTGAGATTGGCTTGGTCCGTGGGGCGGTCGGCATTTGCGATGTTTCCACGTTGGGCAAGATCGATATTCAGGGGCCAGATGCGGGCGCGTTTCTTGATCTCGTCTATGCAAACACCTTCTCCACGCTGAAACCGGGGCGGGTGCGTTACGGTCTGATGCTGCGCGAAGACGGGCACGTGATGGATGACGGCACGACCGCGCGGCTGACGGACACGCATTTCGTAATGACCACCACCACCGCCGCCGCGGGGCAGGTGATGAAGCACCTTGAATTCGTTCACCAATGCCTTGTGCCACACATGAACGTCCGCTTCATCTCGGTGACCGAACAATGGGCGCAGTTTGCGGTGGCGGGGCCACTGGCGCGCGATCTCCTGGACAGCGTGCTGGATACCCCCCTGCGCGCCGACACATGGCCGTTCATGGCCTGCGGACCGGTGAGCCTTCAGGGCGTGTCCGGTCGGCTGTTCCGCATCTCGTTTTCGGGCGAACATGCCTACGAAATTGCCGTGCCAGCGCGCTATGGCAATGCGTTGTTCCGCGATCTGGTGGCGCGCGCCGAGGCCATGGGAGGTGGGGCCTACGGGATGGAGGCGCTGAACGTCCTGCGGATCGAAAAGGGGTTCATCACCCATTCCGAAATCCATGGCCGGGTCACCGCCTTTGACATCGGCATGCACCGGATGATCTCCGACAAGAAGGACTGCATCGGCAAGGCCGCCGCCAATCGCCCCGGATTGTTGGAGCCATCCCGCGAACGTCTTGTCGGCCTGCGCCCAGTCGGGGATGTGAAACAGATCACCGCGGGGGGGCGTCTTTTTGACCACGATGATCCGCCCGTCCGAGAAAACGATCAGGGCTACATCACGTCCGTCGGGTATTCTCCGACGCTGGAAAGCTACCTTGGTCTTGGCTTTGTGCGCTATGGACCCGAGCGTTTGGGCGACACGATCAAGATGGTCGATCACCTACGCGGTCTTGAGGCGCAGGTGGAAATCTGTGACCCGGTATTCTTCGATCCCGAGGGGGGGCGCGTCCGTGGCTAACCTGATCAGAACATCCGCTGCGGCGGGGCAACTTCCCGCGGATATCGGTGGCATGACCCTGACCGAATTGACCGATTTGCAGATCACATCGCTGCAGCCTTTTGCAGGCGCGACGCCCGCCTTATCCGCAGCACTTGAGGCGGCGCATGGCCTCGGTTTTCCCGCACCCGGAAAAACCACCGGAAAGGGCGATCTCCGGGCCATCTGGACCGGACAGGATCAGGCATTTCTGGTGGGGGTCCAACCTGACGCCGCGCTTTTTGACCATGCGGCCCTGACCGATCAATCCGATGCGTGGTGCGTCATGCATCTGGATGGCGCGCGCAGCCGTGATGCTCTGGCCCGCCTGACACCGGTGAACCTGTCGGGCACGGCATTCAAACGCGGACAAACCGCGCGCTCGATGATCGGGCATATGTCCGCCATCATGACCCGTCTTGGGCCGAACCGGTTCGAAGTGATGGTCTTTCGGTCAATGGCCAAGACCGCAGTCCATGAACTGACCGAGGCGATGACGGCGGTGGCCGCAAGGGCGCGCCTGAACGCCTAGAGCCGGGGCGTCAGACCCCGGCGCTCCATCTCGAGTTCGCGCACCTCAATCTCGAAATCGATACGCTGTTGGCTGTTGGGGTGGGTGCGGGGCGACCGCAGGCGCCAATTGCGCAAGGACGTGTTCAGGCTTCCATCATCCAACCGCTGGATCGACCGAACACGCGTCAACTTCCAGTCCTGATCGTAATTGTCGACCAACATGGCCGTTGCCATGTCTTCAATCGACGCGCCATCATGGTGTTCGGCAAAGGCAAGCTCGGCCCGTGACGGCCCTTGTGCACGCGCGACCGCAATCGATTCGCCATCGCCCATGAAATAGGCCGTCAAAGCGACCGCAACCGCGATGAAGCCGCACGCCAGCACGACCCGCCCCGGTGTCACCGCACCATTTTGGGACTTCGCGAAACAGCCAATCCGCCTTTTCAATCCCCGTGTTGCTTGTCTCATATGCGCGTTTTCACCTCCAACCCATTATGGCGTAGCGGAAAAACGTGGCAGGCTTTGGGCAAACAGGTGAAAATATGCGGACCCGCCGAATTCACGATGTCATCACGCCATCGCTGGACTTCGCCACGACCGAGGCCGATATTCACCCCATGAGCCTTCCGCCCGGTTTTCTTGATGAATTGCGCACTCGCACCTCGCTCAGTCAGGTGGTCGGGCGCAAGGTCATGTGGGACAATAGAAAATCCAATCAAGCCAAGGGCGACATGTGGGCGCCTTGCCCGTTCCATCAGGAAAAGACCGCCAGTTTCCACGTCGATGACCGCAAGGGATTCTACTACTGCTTTGGCTGTCAGGCCAAAGGCGACGCCATCGGATTCATCCAGCAAACCGAAAACGTCAGCTTCATAGAAGCCGTGGAAATTCTGGCGAGTGAGGCCGGAGTGCCGATGCCGGAACGCGATCCGCGCGCGCAGGAAAAGGCCGATGAGCGAACCGATCTGGCCAAGGTGACCGAAGCCGCGGTTGGATGGTTCCGCCTGCAGCTCAAGACGACCGCAGCGGCGGATGCGCGTGCATATCTGGCCCGCCGCGGCCTTGACGATGCGGCGTTGGACCGGTTCGAGATCGGGTTTGCGCCCGCCGGGCAGGACACCGCGTTTCAGGCCATGATCACCAAGGGGTTTTCTGCCGACAAGATCGTGGCCGCCGATATCGCCCGCAAACCCGACGATGGCCGTGCGCCCTATGACGCCTTTCGCGACCGGATCATGTTTCCCATTCGTGATGCGCGTGGCCGCTGCATCGGGTTCGGCGGGCGCGCCATGGCTGCGGACGCGCAGGCAAAATACCTCAACAGCCGCGAAACCGACCTGTTCGACAAGGGGCGCGCGCTTTACAATCATGGTCCGGCCCGCGAGGCGGCGGGCAAGGGTCAGCCGCTTATCGTGGCCGAAGGATACATGGACGTGATCGCGTTGGTCCGGGCCGGGTTCGGGGCCACCGTCGCCCCCCTTGGAACCGCCATCACCGAAGATCAGCTGCGTCTTTTGTGGCGGATCACCGATGAACCGATTATCGCGTTGGACGGTGATACCGCCGGCCTGCGCGCCGCCATGCGCCTGATTGATCTGGCCATGCCGCTTCTTGAATCCGGCAAATCCCTACGCTTTGCGCTGTTGCCGGAAGGTCAGGATCCCGACGACCTGATCCGCGCAAAGGGCCCCGACGCGATGCAGACCCTGCTGGATCAGGCACAACCCATGGTCAATCTGCTGTGGCGGCGTGAGACCGAGGGGCGCGTATTCGATAGCCCCGAACGGCGCGCCGCACTCGACAAGACATTGCGCACCGCCATAACACGCATCCCCGACCCAAGCCTGAAACGCCATTATGGTCAGGCCCTGAACGATCTGCGCTGGCAGCTGTTCGCGCCGCAGCGCCGCACCGCAGGCGGTGGGCCCCGACGTCGCGGATTTGGCGAGGTCCCGGTCGCGGCATTGGCTGGCACCCGCGCATCCGCCATCGGGTCAGGCACCTTGTCATCTTCCGATCTGCGGGTCGCGTTGATCTTGGCCACGCTTTGCCAGTGTCCCGCCTTAATCGACCAGTTCGACTCAAAACTGGACCGGCTGTCGCCCCGTGACCCCGATCAGGCCCGGCTCTTGTCCTTGCTGCAGAGAACCGATGCGCGCGACAGGGCCGCCATGGAGTTGGCGCTGGAAACGGCACATTTGACGCAAACCCTTGAAAACCTGTTGGCGCTTGGCCATGTGCGAATTGCGCCTTGTATTCGCACCCCCGACGATCTGGTGAAGGCCAGCCAATGCCTGACAGAGGAATTTGCCAAGCTGTCTGCACGGCGCGGCATCGAACATGAAATGACCGAAGCCTTGCAGGATCTTTCCGACACCGAAGGGGATGCACACCTGTCTTGGCGTTTGAACCATGCCATTCATACCCGCCAACAGGCAGAACACCCGCAAGCACCCGGTGGCGCTGATGCATCTGAGGACACAGCCGCATTGTCACGTCAGTTGCGTGACTTGATTGATGGCCGTGTGTGGGAGAAGAAAGGGCGCTGACGGCCTATGCGAATCACTGATTCGCGATAAATTGATTGCAAGCAAGATCGCGAATCACCCACGGTGCGCGTTCTGACCGAAAGGACACCGCGAATGGCCAAAGACACCGACGATCGCAAGCAAGATGGCGACGAATCCGAGATGAGCCTGGATATGAGCCAGACTGCCGTCAAAAAGATGATCGCGGAGGCCAGAACGCGCGGATACATCACCTACGACCAGCTCAACACCGTGTTGCCGCCCGAACAGGTCAGTTCGGAACAGATCGAAGACGTGATGTCGATGCTGTCGGAAATGGGCATCAACATCATCGAAGATGAAGAGGCCGAGGAGGAGGAGAAGGGCGCGACCGATCTGGTCGAAACCTCGAACTCCCGCGAAATGGCCGTTTCCACCTCCGAAACCGAGAAACTGGACCGCACCGACGATCCTGTGCGCATGTATCTGCGCGAGATGGGCAGCGTCGAGTTGCTGTCGCGCGAGGGCGAGATTGCCATCGCCAAGCGCATCGAGGCGGGCCGAAACACCATGATCGCGGGCTTGTGCGAAAGCCCGCTGACGTTTCAGGCCATCACGATCTGGCGCGACGAATTGCTGGCCGAAGAGATCCTGCTGCGCGATGTTATCGACCTTGATGCTACCTTTGGCCGCCAATTGGGCGAAGATGACGACACCAGCGTCGTGGCCGGCCTTGCCGTGCCTGCGACCCCCGGCACCGCCCCAAAGACAAGCGAGACGCAACAGGAATTGGATGCCGATGGCAATCCGATCGCCACGGACGACGACGAGGATGAGGACGAGCAGGCCAACATGAGCCTTGCCGCGATGGAGGCCGCGCTCAAGCCCGGCGTTCTCGAAACTCTCGAAGTGATCGCGAATGACTACACCAAACTTGCAGAGATGCAGGACCTGCGCATCTCGGCCACCCTGAACGAAGACAGCAGCTTTTCTTCCACAGCCGAGACCGCGTATCAGAAACTCCGCTCCGAGATCGTGCTGCTGGTGAACGAACTTCACCTGCACAACAACCGGATCGAAGCGCTGATCGACCAGCTTTACGGCATTAACCGCCGGATCATGTCGATCGACTCCAGCATGGTGAAACTGGCCGATCAGGCCCGCATCAACCGCCGTGAGTTCATCGACGACTATCGCGGCTACGAGCTTGACCCCTCGTGGGTGGAACGCATGGCCGAAAAGCCGGGTCGTGGCTGGCAGGCGCTGATGGAACGCTCGCGCGACAAGGTCGAGGAACTGCGCGGCGACATGGCGCAAGTCGGCCAGTACGTCGGCGTCGACATCACCGAATTCCGTCGCATCGTGCAGCAGGTCCAGAAGGGCGAGAAAGAAGCGCGTCAGGCGAAAAAGGAAATGGTCGAGGCCAACCTTCGCCTCGTGATCTCCATCGCCAAGAAATACACCAATCGCGGCCTTCAGTTTCTGGATCTCATTCAGGAAGGCAACATCGGCCTGATGAAGGCCGTCGATAAATTCGAATACCGCCGCGGCTACAAATTCTCCACCTATGCGACATGGTGGATCCGT
>Ga0075467_10001926_pt1 | contig 16745 bp, 12 predicted proteins | sample DEB08_DNA_9_FD_75067 | JGI IMG/M metagenome (GOLD analysis project Ga0075467, IMG submission 75067) | Aqueous microbial communities from the Delaware River and Bay under freshwater to marine salinity gradient to study organic matter... | ecosystem: Environmental > Aquatic > Marine > Coastal ... | reverse complement strand
GATCGGATGGTTTCATTATTTATTCCTGTAGAAGACACACTCATTATTGAGGGTGATAGGAATAGTGTGCCGATCCTTGGCTTTCTTTGCCGCTTAGCGGCTTCGTTCAACAAGAACAAAAACTACCGTACACTTCGTGTACTCGGACGCGCAGAAAACGCGCGCCCGTTTTAAAGGCGTTATGAGTTACAGGTCAATCATGAGAAAATTTTTATTAGCAGTATCAGCCCTATATGTTGCATACGGTATATTTATGCTTAGTTTCGTTGCATCGAGAATCATTGAGGTTCTTAAGGTCGGTTCGTCAGATCCTAGTTTTTCTATCCTTAGCGCTCAAGGGGTTCCAATACTAACTCTCGGACTGATCGGTATAGCTTTGGCAAGCTTAGCTTGCTGGCAGGGCTATCTTCTATTTCAATTAAAGAGGCGTAAAACCTCAATTGTTATCTCTTGTCTTTTATTAGTTGGGTTTCCCTATGGAACAATTTTAGGCGTAATTACTTTATGTTTATTGCAAGTGACGGAAATCAAAAATGAATATGTCAGATAAGATCAAAAACTACGCAAACTTCGTGAACTCGAGCGCGCATAAAGTACGCGCCGGTTTTAACGGTGTTAGTTTTACTTAAGTTATGGTTTGGGAAATTATCATTGTGGTATTCGAGGCCATGATTCGACTATGCAGACGTATTACTTGGGCAGTACTTCCAGACTCTTTTGGGCGGTATGTTGCAAAAGATAGTGATTTGGGTTTTGCGATTTCATTAATAGTGAGTCTATTTATAATTGTTATGATAATTACGCTAGGTATTTAAATCTCAGAATTCATTGCAGTTGAACATTGTGTAGATTCAGTGGCAACGTGGGACGGAGACCTTCAGAAATGCATATTTCAATAAATCAAAAAATAGACAAAGCCAAAACTAGAGCGAACTTCGTGCACTCGGGCGGCGATAAAGCGCGCCACCTGTTGGTCAGGCGTTAGTTTTACCATGGAACTCCCAATTGTAAGCTCTATCCAATGGGATAAGCTTGAACATGCTTACGGTAAAGCGACCGATGCCCCAAAATATCTAAATGATTTACGTAGTAGCGACGAAAATGAGTTAGATGAAGCGGTTGATCACTTTCTTCTTAGTTCAGCTTGTCATCAATATACTACTTATAGTTGCACTCCATCAGTAGTGAAGTGTGTTATTGCTACCCTAAATTTTTCTTATTTTGAAATAGAACAAACATCTGGAATATTCGATTTTTTAAACGCTTGTACTCACCGCGCAAGAAATAAAGATGATTTAAAAAGAGAAATATTAAACGGAATAGAGTGCTACAGGAAATATGCTAATCATAAAGATGTAAGAGTAGTTGAAAATGTAAAAATGCTACTGGAGTTTTGTATGGGGTTAAATGAAAACTAACAAGTCCGAAAACTACCTCTTTCAGCTCGGAAGCGGCAAACTGCACCCGTTTTGTTGGCATTATTTCTACTCAGAGGTTTGGAATGGCATCGAAAAATAGCCAATGGCCTATTATTTTCTTACTGCTATTTGTTTCTATGTCTTTATTAGCCAAACCTAGCGATGAATCTCTGGTTGATCTGCTTAAACTATATCGAGAATTATACTTCGATAAAAATATACCGGATACTAGGCTATTAGATTTCTATATACCTGAGATTACCTGACTAAGCTGTAATTCACCTTAGCCCTGAACTATTATTCAGGAAGTTTTTTCACTGGAACGCCGCCGGCAGACATCTTTGTGATCGGCGTGCTATGACGTAAAGCTACTGTATTTGCCGGAGTATTCGCTAAAAACACGGTCTGAGCACCTTGGGTAAAACTGTCGTTGTGAATGCATTGAGGTCGAATAGCTAAGGCGCTGCCATCCAGAGGTATTTCGAACATAGTGAAATGAAATTTTTGAGTATTAACAGTACGAAAATAGGGGTCTTCATGACTGTTGTCGACTCGACGTCCTAGCAAAATTCGAGAGAGAGTTTTTTCACCAAATACTGGGTCGGTGCCTTGTGCTGGCAACCAAATATGTGGAAATGGGTGATGCTCAACAAATAGACCGCCACCTTTGGTTGCTCCGAATTGATAATCGGTGATGTATTCAGGCAACTTCTGATCGTACTGGATGCCCCAAAGATCTTGATTGAAGCCCAGTGCGAACTCTTCACCAGGTTTGATTAAGGTACCACCGTAATAACTTAGGGTTTCTAAATATTCGAATTGTGAGACCTCAGAAGAGCCATAGCTAAGCAAGGGGAAATTTAGTTCATCCGTATCGCATATGAGTTGGCCTGTACTGCCAAAGACATTCGCTGATTTGTCGGTCACAACGCCGGCGCCGTCGGTTGCTGCTGTCCAATACCCGTCGACGGCCAGAGCGTGTGTGCTTGATGGTGGAATACCGCTTCGTTGATCGTGTAGTTGATTCAGATAGCTAATTAATGTTGGCTCTGTGGCTCCAGGTGCTTGATCGCTTTGTACTACTAGGTTGTTCGTATTAACATCTAGACTTACAATAGTTCCTGCGCGAACTGGGCCAAATAGGCCCGTTGTCGTAAGTAGTAATTGATCATCAGCACTGCGGTTCAAAACCGCTGCATTTAAAAAGTCAAAGTTATTGTCAAGGTCGTGATCAGAAACGCCTTGAGTGATATTGTCCCAACGAGTCTCACTCATTTGCTGTGCTCGATATTCTGCACGTGTTTCGCAAAATATAACCGGTTGTTGATTTGTTCTAACGTGTGACATTTTTCCCTCTGTAGATTTAAAGCTGATTTAGTGAATCCATTTGAGCATCAATTGCTCATGTGACTACAATAGTGTCTATCATTTTAAGCTTGAGTTCATTAGCACAAATAGACTACTCAGCATCTTAATCAATGACCTATGTCGAGTGCCTGGCACCTAACACCCTAGAAGCAACCGCGAATTACCGCTTGTCTTAACACCGCATAAAAATGAAAATGACAGGTAGCAAAGTTGCTAAGAATAATTCGCTCGTTTTACTTTTCGACGCGGACTATGTTGCGCTGGTGTTATAGGCATTACGATCAGATGACTTAAAAATATTATGAAGCACTTTCTAGCCGAAGCCGATCGACGTAAATATAATGGATAAGAAAAAAAACACGGTGTTATTGTAATACCAGCTACCGAAGGTTTAGAGGATATGAATGATATTGTTTTTAGAGAAGCATCATTAAATGATAAGCCGGTACTACTCGAATTTGAGCAACACGTTATACAGGCAGAACGCCCGTTTAATTCAGCTATAAAGTTAGTTGATGCATACTATTACGATATGGCTGATCTACTTAATAGTAAAAAATCTCATCTGCTAGTAGCTGAAATTGAGGGTGTCGTTGTTGCATCAGGCTATGCTCAAATACGGCCATCTAAACAGTCGTTGGTACACGATTTTCACTCTTACTTGGGCTTCATGTACGTGGTTCCTGAATTCCGCGGTCGCGGGGTTAACAAAAGTATCCTTGAGAGGCTTATCCAGTGGAGCACGAATCAGGGGATATCGGATTGTTATTTAGATGTTTATAGTGACAATGAAGCCGCTATACGCGCTTACCAAAAAGCTGGGTTCGTAAATTCAATGATTGAAATGAAATTGAATTGTAGTAACTATTGAAACAACACCTTAGCCAAGTGTGACACTATGCATTAAATATCAGAGGTGAATTTGTGAAAATTGGTAAAATTACGGTCGTTATATTGTTGTCAGCCGCTTTGGTTGGCTGCGGAGCCAAGCCCGGTGAGGAAAATGAGGGTACTCAAGTGAAAATTTTAGAGCATCAATTGGAGGCTCTCGAGAAGGCAAAGGCTTTGGAGAAAACGGTGCTTGAGGCTGACGCTAAACGGAAGAGTGAAATAGAAAAGCTGGGAATTTAATATTGAACTCTGGCCAATGCAGGAATTCTAAGATCGAAAAAAGTTTGAGATAAAAGACCATGAAGGAGCTACCGAATGATGTTGTATCGTATCAAAAAACTAGACTTTACTGAAAGGGTCTGTCGGACAATGAAATTCACTAGTGCGAAAGCGCCACTTTGGTCTATTTTTCCGTTTATCTTCGAGCAATGGAATAATCATTATGTCTCTAATAAACGAAAAGTCGCCTGTCTATTATGCGCTAGAAGGTTCGGCTAAGGTGGTTTCAAACGTTAAGCTTTACCAAAAAATGGATTTACTAGAAGCTCAATTAAGGGAAGGGCTTTTAGCGCACCTTGAGGAGGCTGCCCAGGGGAGAAACGAGTTATTGTTTTGCGTTACGGCGTTTAATCCATTCTCTGAATTGAAGGGTAGAACTGATAAATTGACCGAGGAATTTGTCGACATTGGTGCACAAGTTCTTGCGCTCAGAGCAAAGCTTGGAGAACCATCTGATGGAACAATTGCCGAACGAATCTGTTGGTATTGTCGTCAATGGAGCAACTCCGGAAAAAACTATAGAACTTCCGGTAAAGACCTGGCTAGACAATTTTTATTAGAGATTGAAAGAGAGTAGTTTATATAAATTAGTGTGGGCTTGAAATTTCCTTATAGCAATTTATCTGCTCTGGACAAGCTGCGCTGATGTTTGATGAGCAATTAGCATCTACCACTGACAAAAAAAGCACGAGTATCAAAGCTGATACCCGTGCTCCAATCTGAGCTACCACTTCGATGACAGGAAGCGGTAGCGTCAAGCATAGCCTAGACTAAAGTTCGGCTGCTTATAGAGCCTCCAAAAACTTAAGTAATTGTTGTTTATCAGTATTGGACAGGGCTTGGTAACGAGCTCTAGAGTCTGAACCTTCGCCTCCGTGCCATAGAATGGCTTCTTCGATTGAACGCGCTCGGCCGTCATGCAGATAGCCGTGCTCCGGAGCGCAGACCTCATTGCCTTCGCCGCCTAAGGGGTTAACAACTCCTCCAGTAACGCAGGCCGACTGCCCAAGACCCCACAATGGTGTGGTGCGCCATTCGCTGCCGCTTGCCAGACCTTCGCCAAGATTATCGGCCATGTCAGCTCCCATATCGTGTAACAACATGTCGGTATAGGGGTGTATGGTCTGATCGCGAACCTCGGCTAAGGGATGGAACTCGCTGGTTTGCAGTGTTGGCGTGTGGCAGCCGGCACAGCCAGTACTGGCAAACAGTGTTTTACCGCGAACGACGTCCTGATCTTCAAACCCGGTTTCCCAGCCGCGTTGTGGGCGAACGCCCAAGCCTGATAAGTAGGTTACTAGTTTGTCAACCTCGACATCTGCTAACACAGGGCTGCTGTTGCTGCATCCAGTCTGTGCAGAACCACAATCTAAATTCGGCAATAGGTTAGTTCGTACGCCCATGTCGGTATTCAGCGCGGCGGCTACCTGATGCTTGATGCTGCTACTGCCTGCTTTCCAGCCAAATCGGCCTAAACGAGTGATGCTAGCGTTTTCAGGGTCAGGAATGCGATTGGCTCGTCCAGAGATTCCGTCGCCATTTGCATCAGTGGGGTCTTCCATGCTCAGAATCGTCGATTCTGGAATCGCTTCTAGTAAACCTAAACCTACCAAGCGTGGCGCGATGCGTGCTGAAAAGCGCGCAGGCTCACCGCTTTGGAATTGGTAATTTGGTTTGCGTAGGCCACCATTTACGTTTGACCAAAAGGCGATAGAGACGTCGCCTTCACCAACACCATTTAGTTTTTTAGGTTGCAGTACGCGGCCGATATTAGGGTCTGGATTACCATTGGCATCGCCGACTTTAAATACCCATCGATCTAACAACTGGTTGTTGTCTGCTACCGGTGCCGCGCCATTGCGCTCGTGGCAACCTGTGCAACGCTGATTGACATAGCCTTGTGATCCACCTAAAGCGACCACCGTGTTGAAGATGCCATTGTCGGGGTCTTCATCGTGCATTCCATCAATGAAAGACGAGTGCAGCAATCGACGACCTTCTAAGAATTTCTGGCCGTTAAGATAGCCTAGGTTGGTTGCCATTTGCAGAAAATGGTCGTTTGGCTCATTAGTGTATTGATAATGTGTGGTGGTGTTACCGCCCAACCAATAAGCTTCGGGAACCTCACGACTGTCTTCCTGAAAAGTACCACCGCCGGGCCTAAACTCTCCTGCATTCTCGGTATACCACGGCACTATTCCTTTGCCGACGATGTAAAGGAACGTTGTGCCATAGTAATTAGCTTGTCCGCGCGGTATATCACCGCGGCTAAATTGACTTATTTCAAACTCTAGGCGGTCACCAAGCCGAATCTCTCGATTAAGCTGTCGATTCAAATTATCTGTTTTTGTATAGTTGTAATAAGTGCCATCGAAGCCAACGTATTCCATTCCGAAATTACCGCTGTATTCAGCGACAGTATTGCGACCAAGGTACCACCAACGGTTTTCCGCTTCGGTATCGTTTAATGGCCATAGGGTGCGCACGTTCATAACGATTCGATCACCGCCTTTGGCAACGTAGTCAATGATCTCAATATTGCTAGAACGATGTTCAAAGTAAAATTTGATGTAATGATCGTAGGATTGAAACTGGTCTTCGCGAGCATGTCGTGTTCGAGGTCTGTCTGAAAACCGAGTGATGAGTGCATCGCCACGATCAATCTGGGTATCCGGTTCTAGAGCGGTAGCGCTGTTGTATAGCGGTGTGATATTGCCAATAGATATTGGGCAGCCATTGGCATCGACGCTAGTTCCTGCTGGTGTGTTGGGGCAGGTGTCAATGGAGTCAACAACACCATCGTTATCAGCATCACCGTCACCGTTGTTGCCAGTACGGATAAATTCAATCCAGTTAAGGTTTAAAGCGCTGTTTACCACATTAACTCGTAGTGACTTGGAGCCTGATGAATTCACTGTCACCTGACCAATCGAATGCGTTTCCCAAAGCTGCCAGCCGCCAGTGCTGCCGACTAAATCTGTACCGATGTTAGCGCCATCCAAGGTTAAGGATATATTGCCGGTTGTCTGGTTTGATGCTACACGTACATTAACGTTATAGGTGCCAGCGTCAAGACCAACGTCGTATTGTAGCCACTCACCGGTCGCCATCCAGCCGACATTGTAGCCACCACCGAGGTCGGTAGTTGCTTCAATATCCACGTCGTCTTGCCGAAAAACGCCACCAATATTACCGCTAGTGGTGTCGGAGAAAGCCGTGTAATCTTCGGCTTGCACTCTTGAACCATCGGGGTCGATCACAACAGTAGGGCAGCCGTTGGCGTCTACAGTGCTATTTGGGGCTGTGTTTGGGCAGTTGTCATTGGCATCGATCACACCATCATTATCAGAGTCAGTTGCCGGTGTTGATGTCGAGCCAAAGATCTTGATCTCATAAATTGAGTACCCCCAGTTGTTGCCGACACTGCGGGTAAGGCCAAGCATTCGAACATAGCGATAGTCGCCGCTTAGATTATGGGTATCTGTTCTAGTACCGAAGGTGCCACCGGTGGAGGACAATAGAGTTGTCCAGTTTGAGGTGTTGTTCGAACCTTGAATTTGGTAGCTCGCTGCATTGGCGGCTTCCCAGTCAATCTCAATTCCGCTCAAGCTATGCGATTCGCCTAGGTCGACTCTGAGCCAGCTCGGATCGGTATTGAAGTTTGATTCCCAGCGAGTGCTAGGGTCATCATCTACCGCGTTACTTGCTGCTTGTAGGTTGGTGCTTCCAACGGCTACTTTATTAAGCGCAATATTATTGTCGCTTGTCGGCGGTGGGGCAGCGGCCGAATGGGTGTACGTTTTTTCTGTTGTGCTTAAGGCGCCGTTGATCGCAGTATCCCAGTAGGTAAATGAGTAACGGATTTGATCTTGATCGGTCAAGCCGGTGACGCTATAGGTGTTGCTGGCACCCGATTGGGTCATACGGATATTTTGTTGACCGCCATTGTTAATAAAATAGTGCACGTCGGCCCAAGAGCTGCTGTTAATAAACAACTCGGCAGTCGTGCTGTTTATTCTGGTTACGCCGTTATTGGTTTGTGCCGACGCGAGTGCTGTGACAAAAAGGCTAAGGCTTAAAAGTAATATGGTGATTGGTTTTAGCACACGATGAAATCGTGATACTTGGTATTGTGGGGGTGATTTTATTTTAATCATAATAGGGTCCTTTGGGGGTTAGTGCTATAAGGCTGCGGCGCTGCATAAATCATGGAGTCGGGCACCTCAGACCGATTGATAACTTGATCAAACTCAAGCTTCTGAGTTTGATCAAGTGGGGTAAAAACGCCCAGTGAGTTGCACGCTTATTTAGTCAACGTAACTTGGTTTTCAAGGTTGTTGACGCGCGTCTGTTTTTATCTCGGCGTTACTAATTGCTTGTATTATTTATTTGTTGCGTTCTTAGTCGGAGCCTAGAATCTCCATCTCGTAGATCGAGTAGCCCCAGTTGTTACCGGCACTGCGCTCAGTGGCACGCATTCGAACCCAGCGGTAATTACCATTAACGGTTATCAGGTCGGTGCGTGCACCAAACTCGCCGCCTGTTTCGAGGGCGAGGTCAGTCCAGCTTGAGTTATTGTTCGATCCTTGAATTTGGTAAGTAGCGGCATTTGCTGCTTCCCAATCGATCTTCACTTGTGACAAGCTTTTTGCCGATCCTAAATCAACTTTTAGCCAAGCCACACCGCTACCATGATTTGATTCCCAGCGGCTACTTGTATTGCCGTCAACGGCAAGATTGGCCGCTTGCAAAGAGGCGGTGGAGGTCGCCGTTTTGTTCAACGCTTGATTGCTGACTACTGGCGTTGTGCCACCGCTATGAGTGTAAGTCGCGGTTGCGGTACCAACCACTAGGTTGTTATCGGGATTGAGATAGGTGAACCAGTAAACCAGCTGATCCCCATTCGCAAGTCCATTAACCTCAAAGGTGTTGCGCCCATTTGCCTGTACCATGCGATGATTTTGCTGCCCACCACCGTTCTTGCTGTAGTGGACATCAGCCCAAGCATTGGTATTAACGAAGAACTGAGCGGTGGAGCCGTTTATTGCCGTTGCACCGAAAGCCTCGTTTTGTGTAACTGGGCAGCCTGTTGCATCAACCGGTGTTCCCGTTGGAGTGTTAGCACATTGATCTGAACTATCAACCACGCCGTCGCCATCGCTGTCGATTGGTTGTTGATCATTGAGATTGAACTCAATCCAATTAAGGTTAAATGAACTACCGGTTACGTCAACACGAACGGTATATGTAGCCGCTTGAGAAATTGTCACTTGACCGAGGTTATGGGTCTGGTAAACCTGCCAGCCACTGGTAGATGTGACTGAATCTGATCCAATAATATTACCGTCAAGGCTGACTGTGTAAGCAGGGCCGCTGGCTCGGTTGGTTGCTACTCGTGATAATAGGTCGTAGTCGCCAACACCAAGTTCTACCGTGTACTCTAACCATTCGCCGATACTTGTCCAGCCAACGTTACAGACACCACCGGTATCGCTTGTTAATTGTAGGTCGACATCGTCGGTGCGACATTGGCCGCCGATATTGCCGCTACTGGTGTCGTTAAAAGCCAAATAGTCTTGTGCTTGAATTCGTTTGGTTTCGGCAATGATGGTCACAACCGGACAACCTTGTGCGTCTACTTCAACGCCAGCAGCCGTGTTGGGGCAATTGTCATTCGCGTCAATCACGCCATCGTTATCACTGTCAGCGGGAGGATTACCGCCGCCTTGGTAAATCACATTATCGATTGCATACTGAAATGGCGCACTCGGAAGGGCCGTCGGATCACTCGAAATAGCCAACATGTATTGTAGCGATTGGATGGCAACCAAGGAGCCACGTAGGTCAGCCAGCGGAATCGTTACTTGACCCCATTGACCATCGCGAAGCAGGCCAAATTTACTTTCATTAGCTGGAAAGGTTACCCAGTTTTCATTGCTAAACGTATCGGTTATACCAATCCTGAACGACACATTCGCTGGAATACGGATATTGAATTTGACATCACCGTCTTCGAAATTGCTCATATCGCGAGCTTGATTGGTTTGGATACCACCACCGAACCAAGTGTTCTGGCTGTCGTAGCTCCATGCAATTACGTTGTCACCTTCAAACGGGGCAAGTGTGCCTTCGCTACTGGTTGTGTCCCACAAAAAGATACTTGATCCAACACCCGGTTCGAGTTTGTTGGTGGTTGGGGTGTTGTCGGTGAAAACCCCAAAAGTACCTGTTTCTGGCTGGCTACCAGTGCCTTGGGTAACCGAACCGTGGCCGTCTAATTTGTAGACCCGCAGATAGTCGACTAGCATTGTGCCGCCATCAGGTGCGGTTACCATTGCATTGGCTGCGGCCATGCTGGCTGCATCATAGCCACCAGGCATGCCAGTAAAGGTGCCACCAACCGCCATGTTCATCAGAAAGAAAAACGGTTCACGAAAAGCTTTGGTGTCTTCCGAGAGAATTAACGGTTGCTGGAATAAAGCTTGTTCTACGCCATTGTCGACCACCGCAAAGCGGATGTATTCCGGTGTCCAGTAGGTGCGATAAACCACGAAACGTTCGGCCAACGGGATGCTTGAGGCATAGGCGTTGTCGGTTTGCCAAGCACCGTTGGCGGCGCAACTGAGATTGCCCTCGTTACACGCAAGTGGTGAGTAATGAAAGGTATTCGCGCCAGTGAAGCTGTTCATGCGTGGTGCGGGGCCATTATCATCACTGGGGTTATTATTGCGCGCTAACCATTCTTGACGGTCCTCTACGCGATGACCCATTTCCATCATGTCGATCTCACCTTTGTTAGGCCAAGGCAGGGTGGAGGTTCCAAGCATCCACATCGCAGGCCAATAGCCATCTTCTAGATTCGGTACCTGAATTCGGAATTCGATCATGCCGTATTGAACGGCTAACTTTTTATCAGAGGTAATCTTGCCGGATGAGAACGCTCGGTCTTGGTCTGGCACAGCTTGATGGCGTGCTTGCAAGGCAAGCGCAAAATTTTGCGACTGACCGGGCATGGGCGCAATCGGCTGAATTGACACGTTTTCCGGCTCGTAAGATTGCAGCTCTTGGTTACCATAGCCGCAAAGACCTTGAGCACAACCATTGCCCTCGTCTGGAGTCCAGACATCGGTATTAAAGGTATCGAAGTTGTCCTCCCAGATTAACTCACCGACTTGTGCGTGTGCTGTGCTGGTGGCGGCTAGGAGACCTGCCAGCAGGATTGATTTTATTGATCGTTTTTTTTCTTTGTCTAATCTGGCCGAGTCTAATCTTTTCGAGCCTAATTTTTTCGAACCATAGGGCCATTGCTTAATAAACGTAAAATTAGGGTGTTTGTTACCCATAGTGAATCTCCATCCGGTGTGGATATAAGTTATTTTTATTCTTTTGCAGAAGCTCGATAGTGCATAGGGGCGAGTGGCTTCTGCTCGTTTAGATGCTTGGCGAGGCAGTTCATTTCAGTTGTGCTAGAAGGTGTCCTTTTCACTTTCTAACCTGAATCAAATGCTTTTTCTCACAAAACTTCGAGCATCAGACTAGAGCGATAGGCTTGTCTTATCGACTAACTAAGAGCTAATTCACTAACTTAGACAAACGTTTAATAAGTTTTTTGGAGGTTTATATCGATTGTGCATTTTCCGGTCTAAATGCAGCAATAGAGCCTATCTTGGGAGATCTAGGGTTTCGCATATTTACTCAAAACGACCAAGTTAGCGCAGATTCGGTAACTTAGACACGGATAAATTCTGCCATGTTTTAGTCTTGAGCCACACCACAGCTAGATTAACGTAATCGTCTTGGCCGTATTTGGATGAGCCAAATTGATCGATATAATTTATTAATCAACTTTAAAATTGGATCAACACTCAATAATGCTATCACTATGATCGGCTTGCCAATGTTCTACTCACACGCTGGAAATCGACCGGGTTTTGCGTTGCTTAACGTCGCAGTAATCGCTTCAACTAAATTCTAGCTAGCTCGTATTCAGACAACTTCAATTCTTCAATAACTAAATCATAAATGCCTAATAAAATAGTATTTCTACTTAGACTTCTGCCGTTATTACTTATCGTTTTAACCTCTCAAGCGACTCCATCTACGCAGGTTTTACAGGCCTACAATCGAGATACGATATCGTTGAACGGCGATTGGCAGGTGATCGTAGACCCTTACGAAAACGGCTTTTACAATTATCGCTACAAACCGTTTGACCAACAGAAAAACCCACCGGCATCGGCATTTTTTACTGATTCGAAAGTAACTAGTTCCAGTCAGCTACTTGAATATGACTTTGACAAGGCAGACAGTCTAGAAGTCCCTGGTGACTGGAATACGCAAAGCGACATGCTCTATTACTATGAGGGTAGTGTTTGGTATCGAAAAAAGTTCGACGCGCATCTCGAGCAAGCATCCGATCGAAGCTTTATTTACTTCGGTGGCATCAACTATCGCGCCGACGTTTATTTGAACGGTAAAAAGCTCGGTATACACGTTGGTGGATTTACGCCTTTTCATTATGAGGTTACCGACTTACTAAAGTCGCAAGGCAACTCCCTGGTAATAAAAGTGGATAATTCGCGCCATGCGGATGCGGTGCCGACACTCAACACCGATTGGTGGAACTACGGCGGCATCACGCGCGATGTGAAGTTAGTGATCGTGCCCAATGTCTTTATCCGTGATTTTAGTATTCACTTAGCATCAGCAAAAGATAAGAAGGTTACTGCAGAGGTATTGTTAGATGGGGCTGTGGGTGGCGAGATGGTTGAACTATCAATTCCTGAACTGAATCTTGTACAAAGCGTGAAGGTCGACAATAACGGGCTTGCTACGGTAGAGTTTGATGCTAAAAGCGCTCAACTCTGGTCTCCCAAATCCCCCAAGCTTTATTCATTTAAGATGAAAAGTGAGCAAGACGAGTTAATCGACTCGGTCGGCTTTAGAACAATCGCCACGTTTGGTAAACAACTATTACTAAACGACGAGCCTCTCTTCTTGCGAGGTATTTCTGTGCACGAAGAGTATTCAGCTAAGGGCAATGGCCGCGTCAGAAGCGCAGGCGACGCACGGCAACTATTGAATTGGGCCGCATCGCTAAATAGTAACTTTGTACGTCTGGCGCATTATCCCCACAACGAGCATATGGTGCGCCAAGCCGAAGAGATGGGGATTCTTGTTTGGTCGGAGATCCCAGTTTATTGGACGATTAACTGGACTAATTCTGAAACTTATCAGAATGCTGAGAATCAATTAAGTGAAATGATTGGCCGCGACAAAAACCGAGCCGCGGTGATTATTTGGTCGCTCGCAAATGAGACTCCAGTATCCGAGCAACGTAATGACTTTTTAGAAAAATTAGCCAGCAAGGCGCGGGAATTGGATAACACTCGTTTGCTAAGTGCTGCGATGGAGAAACACTATCGAGAAGACGACGCTGGTGTCGCCGTGGTAGAAGATCCACTGGCGGAGCTGGTGGATATAGTGAGTTTTAACCAATACATTGGTTGGTACGATGGCTTGCCGGAAAAAGCGGATCGTGTCAATTGGCAGATTCCATACGACAAACCTGTGTTTGTGAGTGAATTCGGCGGTGGCGCTAAAGCCGGGTATCATGGTGATAAGAACACCATTTGGACTGAAGAATTTCAGCAAAATCTCTATCAGAAGAACCTTGCTATGCTGGATCGAATCGACGGTTTAGTCGGGCTTTCCCCTTGGATCTTAAGTGATTTTCGTTCTCCGCGAAGACTGTTGACGGGCATTCAAGACGACTTTAATCGTAAGGGCGTTTTATCTAATACCGGCGAAAAGAAGAAAGCATTCTTCGTATTGCGTGATTTTTATGCCGACAAACGAAAACTTTACGAGCCCACCATCACCCCCTGAAGACTAAGTAAACTTTGGATAAACCGGCGCTAAAAACAAGCCATAACAGGTTCAGGGCAAATCCATGGTTAGTTCAGAGCTACGAACTTTATTCGGCCAACTGTCAGCTCGGCCAATATCACTTAAACGTTCGTAGCGCTGTGTTACGACTACTTTTATCTTATCGCGTTCTTATAATGAAATTGGCAGGTTATAAACGCGCTTACCGGTAGCGGCAAATACGGCATTGCCGATTGCCGGAGCAATTGCAATAAGCGGTGGTTCTCCGAGCCCCGTAGGCACATCAATACTCGGCATGAACTTAATGTCTAGGTCGGGTACATCGGCCATTCTTAAGGGCGTGTAGGTATCCAAGTTAGTTTTACTGACTTCACCATTTTCAAAACTACTGCTTTCTTTAAGCGCTAAGCTTATTCCCCAAAGGGTGGCACCTTCAGCTTGGGCAAGTGCTCCGTCAGGGTGAACCACGGTGCCACAATCAATAGACTGCCAGATTTTTTTAACCGTAATGGCATTGGTATCCGGGTCAACAGCAACATGCGCCACCACCGCGGTCCAGGTTGGCATTGTGCGTTCTTGCCCATGCGCGACAGCAACACCAAGGCCTTCATCGGCTGGCATCTTTTTGCCCCAAGCACTGCGTTTACGCACATCTTCAAGCACTGCAGCCAAGCGCTTTGCGCCACCAATGGATTCGGGTGCTTTGCCTGCATTTTTGCCCTTGGCGTCGAGCATAGCCAGTCGAAAATCGATTGGGTCTTGCTGTTTGAGCTGCGCTAACTCATCCATAAAAGACTCTACGCCCCAGCCAACCCAGCCTGGGCCAACCGCGCGTAAGAAACCCGGTTGAAAACTGCGTTGAGCTAGGTCGTTATTAATGGCCCTTACACGGTGATTCTCTAAGTTATACCAGTGATCGGCACCGCTAATCGAAAATGAGTCGAACTTACCTTTGCCATCTACCCCGGTGCCAAGAAAGCCTGGAGCGAGGTTTAAGGTAGGCCAACCAGCGGCGGCACCGTGTTCAATACCGGTAAGATTGTTCTGCGCGTCTAAAGAGGCATCAAATTGCTGCACCGACGCCGAACGTACACAGTCAAAACGACTGTCATCTGGTCGCTGAAACACGAGTTTAACCGGCTTATTAAGCCGCTTCGCCGCCAGAGCCGCTGGAATCATGTAGTCACCCCATAAACGACGTCCGAAGCCGCCGCCTAAATAGTACTGGTGGATGATGATATCCGACTCGGGCATATCCAACGCTTTGGATAGGGTCGGCAAGATCAGCGATTGCCACTGATTGCCAGAATGAATATGGCATTTACCCTCTTTGAATTCGACCAGCGCATTAGCCGGTTCAAGTGCAAAATGAAGTGCTGTACTGGTTCGGTAGACGCTCTGGATTACTTTGTCTGCCGACGCCCTGGCTTTAGGCGCATCGCCGTGATCAACAAAAAGTGTTCCGGCTTGGTAATCAGCGGCCAACCGTTGGCCTTCATTAATCAGGTCTGCCTCATTAACATTGGCGGTTGGCCCTGCTTTCCAGCTGATATCTACCGCCTTGGCGGCTTTGATAGCCCCAGGGAAGGTGTCGGCTATAACTAAGGCCCAGCCTTGCAGTTCATTGCTCGGGTCGTCTAATTTGATGGTTTGCTGATAGCCTTTTACCTTTTTCGCATTAGCGTCATTGACTGAGGTGACCGAACTGCCATAACGGGTAGGGGGCATCAGCACGTGAGCGTAGACCATGCCCGGCAGCTCAGCATCGATACCATAGACCGCTTGTCCATTAGTTTTCGCCGGAATGTCTAAGGCCGTGGTTTGTTTACCAATGTATTGTCGATCGGCCGCCGCCTTAACTGGCAGAGCCGCTAGCTCTTCTTCACTAAAGCTACGGCTAATATCACCGCCTTGAACGATCTCGGCAAAGCTTATCGATTTGCTACCATTTGAAACCACGCCATTGTTTACAGAGCAGGCGCTAGGCTCTGACTTAAGTAGCTTAGCCCCCGCGCTTAATAAAATAGTGCGCCCAGCCGCACCGGCCTGAGAGAGCATTTGAAAAGTAGTAAACACCGACCAAGAACCACCGGTGACCATGTAGCCCCACTTCGGATCGGTATCAACATGTTTAATCTCAATGTCGGCCCAGTCGGCGGCTAATTCGTCGGCCACAATACGTGCTAGGGCGGTGCCAACATGTTGACCCATTTCGGCTTTGGCTATGTTAACCAGCACCTTTCCGTGATGGTTGATTTCGAACCAAACAACAGGAGAAAATAATTTTTTGACATCGCCATTTGCCAACGCCCCATTTGCCAGTGCTTGAGCCGCTTGTGCCTGGCTAAAGCCTGACAGTAGCGAGCCGTAGCCCATGGTCAAACCAGTGCCAATGCTCGCGGCAATAAACGTGCGGCGTGAGATGTCTGTTTTCTGCTTCATGATAGATCCCATGCTTATACTCCTGCGGCTACTTTAATAGCCTTGTGAATACGTTTATAGGCCATGCAACGACACAAATTACCGTTCATCGCAGTTACAATTTCTTGATCAGATGGCTTGGGGTTTTTCGCAAGTAGGTCAGCGGCCTGCATAATCTGCCCAGATTGACAGTAGCCACATTGCGGAACCTGCTCGGCTACCCACGCTTCTTGTAAGGCCTTGCCTTGGGGCGAATCTAAGCCCTCAATGGTGGTGATATCTTTATCGCCAACTACACTCAAAGGAATCGAGCATGAACGTAATGCCGTGCCTTCGAAGTGCACAGTGCAAGCACCGCATTGAGCGATCCCACAACCAAATTTGGTGCCCTTGAGCTTGAGTTCGTCGCGGATCACCCATAAAAGAGGGGTGTCTTCAGGGCTATCCGACCTGACTGTTTTACCATTCAGCTTAAATTCG
>Ga0075467_10001924_pt1 | contig 16745 bp, 17 predicted proteins | sample DEB08_DNA_9_FD_75067 | JGI IMG/M metagenome (GOLD analysis project Ga0075467, IMG submission 75067) | Aqueous microbial communities from the Delaware River and Bay under freshwater to marine salinity gradient to study organic matter... | ecosystem: Environmental > Aquatic > Marine > Coastal ... | reverse complement strand
GTCATGCAGGAAGCTTTTATTAGTGCGTTCAAAAAGCTAGATCAATTCAGCGGTCAAGTGACTTTTGGGGCTTGGTTAAAAAAAATTGTCATTAACAAAGCGATAGTTGCATTTAGAAAACAAAAAAAACAAGACACTATTAGTTTAGAAGAAGAAATTTATAGCATTCCTGGGCCTCTGGCCGATGCTACAAACCAAAAAGACAACGAAAAAAAAGCCGCATTGGTCCTAGAGACTATAGGCAGTTTAAAAGAAAATTACCGCATTTCACTGACCTTACACCTTATAGAGGGTTTGACCCATGAGGAGGTCTCTGAACTATTAGATATCAGTAGCAGCAATTGTAGGACTACTTTTTCTAGGGCAAAAGAACAACTGAAAAAAAAATTAGAAACACATCCATTATGGAAACATATATAAAACAAATTTTAGATTCGGCCCCAGAAGCCCTTCACGGCAAAAAACCGCTAGAAGGCCACGAAAATCGTTTTTTAGATAAACTTTCAGAAACAACTATTGAAAATAAAAACCTTATTAGGGAGCTACAAAATGCGCAAGGTCTGAATAAAATACCTGACCAAGAAACCATCCCTTCAAAGGCCAGCCTGAAATTGGTTTGGCGCAAAAACACCAAACGTCTGCTGGGTTTAGCCGCAAGTATTGCTATTTTATTTGGGGCGTTTCAATGGGGCGCACACAGTCAGGCCACACAAACAAAAATTGCCTCTTTTGCGCCAGAAACAGCTGCTATTAATCAGTATTATCCTGGCTTAATAGCCATTGCTGTTAAGGAAATTGAACAACAAAGCAGCCCGCTTACCAAACCCCATATAGACAAAGCTTTTAAGGAAATTTCAAAATTAGATGGCCGTTTTAAAGAAATGGAGGCCGCTATGATCAATGGAGGTAATACCAAATTAATCCTTCAGGCCATGGTACAAAATTATACCACAAGAATAGAATTATTAGAAGAAGTCATGCATCAAATAAACACCATTAACGCTATAAAAGAACACACAGATGGAAACCTATAAAAAAATTATTAAAACACTTTTAATCGCTTTGATTTTTCCTGCTTTCATGTGGGCCAACACCCATGAGAAGTACGAAAAAAACCCCTTTAGGTATGAAAAAGAAAGGGTGGTTAAGAAGAACTTCAAAGTAAATGCAGACGCACTCATGAAAATTGACAACGCTTATGGTAATGTAAGTATCAGCAGTTGGAACGAGAATAGAATCGAAATGGTCATTACCATTAAAGCAGAAGGCAGTGATGAAGACCGTGTGATTGAAAAAATTGAAGGGGTAGACATAGATTTTATGTCTAGTAGCAGTATGGTCTCTGCCAAAACAATTTTTAACAATAAAAGAAGTGGTTGGAGTTGGAATTGGGGCAATAACAATGTAAACCTATCTGTTCATTACAGCATTAAAATGCCAATTTCTAACAGTGTAGATTTAGAAAATGATTACGGAAGCATTATCATTGATCAAATCAATGGAGACGCAAAGATTCATTGTGATTATGGCAGACTAGAGATTGGATCACTCAATGGAAATAAAAACGAACTCAATTTTGACTACACCTCTAAATCTACTATTGCCTATGTAAAGAAAGCCTATATAGAAGCGGATTACTCTGGGATGACTATTGAAAAAGCGGGCGATTTAAATATTAATGCAGACTATTCATCCATAAGCATTAATCAAATGGACAATTTAAGTTACGACGCAGATTATGGAAGTATAGAAGTAGAGGAGGCCAATGATGTAAATGGAGTGGGCGACTATTTTAGCACCAAACTTGGTATCCTTCATGGAAATGTGTCAATAGATGCAGATTATGGAAGCGTAAAAATAGCAGAAATGGCAGCAGACGCAGGAAGCCTAAACATCAGTTCTGATTATACAGGCATAAAGATTGGGTACCATGCAGACTATCATTTTACTTTTGAAATTGAAACCAAATACGCAGGTGTTAGTGGCACAGATGCTTTTGAGATGTCTGTCTCTAAAGAAAAATCGAGTGAGCGTTATTACAAAGGCTACTACAAAAACCCAAACAGCAAAAATCACATTCAAATATTGAGTAAATACGGCGGATTGAGTTTTACAAAAAAATAAGCCTAGAAAACAAGCCGCTAAAATGTGTTCAATAAATACCCATAAAATAACAGTCTTGGATTTAATTACAGCAAGGCAAAACAAATTTATAGTCTCTTAATTATGAAAAAAAGCATCTTATTAATCGCAATGATTTTACTTGGAACCTCAGTGAATGCACAGTGGTGGAAGAGAATTAAAGGGAATGGCAACACCATTACACAAACCAGGCAAACAGCTGACTATGATAAAGTTTCAGTCTCTGGATCTTTTGACGTGCAATTGGTTCAGGGTAAAGAAGGAGACATTATCCTAAAAGGAGAAGAAAATCTTTTAGAGTATATTGATGTGGCCGTAAAAAACAATGTATTGGTTTTAAAGGTAAAAGACAATATTAACCTAAGTAGCTCTTGGAATAAATCTATTTCCATTGAAGTGCCTGTTACTGAAATAGCAGCAGTTAAATTATCCGGTTCAGGGGATATTAGCTCAGAAATTACTTTAGCGGCAAGAGATTTTAATGCTGCTGTGTCAGGATCTGGTGATATTTCTTTAAATATAGACGCCACCAACTTAGTGGTGCAAGTATCTGGTTCTGGAGACATGAAACTTACTGGAAGCGCACAAGACTTACAAGTAAAAATATCTGGTTCAGGAGATTTGAATGCATATGGTGTAGCTGTAGAAGACGCCACAGTTACAGTATCTGGATCTGCAGATGTTAAAGTAACAGTGCGTGGCACTTTAAATGCCAAGGTATCTGGCTCTGGTGATATTCAATACAAAGGAAATCCTAAAAAAGTAGTCTCAAAAGTGTCTGGCTCGGGAGACGTCACGGGTTATTAAACCCTATTTTACCCTTCTGAGTAATAATCCACCTACCAAGAAAAAAACACCAAACATAATAATCCCGTTTCTAAGGTCACCACTTCCTTGTGCAAGTGCCCCATAAATAAAGGTCCCCAAGACAATTCCTATCTTTTCTGCTACGTCGTAGAAACTAAAGAAAGAGGTGGTGTCTTGGGTTTCTGGCATAAGTTTGGCGTAGGTAGATCTGGAAAGCGCTTGAATCCCTCCCATAACCATTCCAACCAATCCTGCAGCAATATAAAATTCAGTGGGAGAAACCACAAAATAAGCATAGACACAAATCATTAACCACAGTGCATTGACCACAATCAAGGTGTTGATATTTCCGAATTTCTTTGAAGCTTTTGCAGTGAGGGTTGCACCTATAATAGCCACCAATTGAATCAGGAGAATACTACTTATTAAGCCTATGGTTCTTTGATCGTCTGACCCCCAAGCTATTTCCTCTTCTCCAAAATAAGCCGCAATAAGCATTACAGTTTGTACGGCCATGCTATATACAAAAAAAGCCAGTAAATATTTTTTTAGCATTGGCTGAGAACCCAATTGATTCCAAACCATTTTAAGTTCTTTAAAACCATTGAAAAGTAAGTTTACTGCAGGCCCGTCTTTCTTATTTCCCTTGGGCATATAATAAAAACTGTATTGGCTAAAAATGATCCACCAAATTCCAACAGTCACAAAAGAATATTTCATGGCAGTAATGGCTGCTGGAGCTTCGGGAAGGTCTTCAATTCCAAATAGTGCTGGCTGCATGACCATGGCCAAATTAAATAGCAATAGAATAACACTTCCTATATAACCCAATGAAAAGCCCTTTGCGCTAATACTATCTTGTTGCTCTGGAAAAGCAATATCTGGAAGGTAAGAATTGTTAAAAGCAAAACTAACCCAAAACCCCACCAGTCCCATAAAATAGAGTAATAATGAAGTGTAAATATGCTCTAGAGAAAACCAATAAAGCCCTATACATGAAAGCCCTCCCAGGTAACAAAAAAACTTCAAAAAAACTTTCTTATTCCCAAGGTAATCTGCAATTCCTGAAAGGATTGGCGTGAGTATGGCTATAAATAAAAATGCAGCTGAAGTGACATAACTGATCAGAGGTGCTCTAGCTATTTCTACCCCAAAAACCAATACTTTTTCAATCCCTTCCATACGAAATAGCGCACCGTAAAAAATGGGGAAAATCGCAGAAGAAATGACAAGACTATATACAGAATTGGCCCAATCATAAAAAGCCCATGCAAACAATATTTTTTTACTTCCTTTCACTGCAATAGCGCTCATATATTGGGTTGGTATTTGGTTTCTTCATTTTTTTTTAGCGCCATAAAAAACATCTTAAGCATTCACTTAATTGACTTTTACATCACACTAGTACTTTGCTAATATACAATTATAGCCAGAGTCTCAAAAAACAGCTTAAAATTTCTACCATTTGCAAATTTGGCACTCTTTTTGAAATGAGGATAGAACTTAAATGATTTTGATATGAGGTATGGATGAATCTAACCTTATCAAGGCCTTGACCAAAGAATAGATTTTAAATTTTATGTACCTTTAAAATAAAAAATGAAAAATACTTTACTACTAGGATTATTGCTTTTGACATGTCATTCATTTTATGCGCAACGCGCAGTAAATCAATACGACGTGATTAAAACAGCCCAAGAATGGAAAGCCACCTTATCTGACCTAGAATTTTATGTCCTCAGGGAACAAGGTACAGAAAGGCCTTTTACTAGCCCATTACTGAAAATTAAAGAAAAAGGCACCTATGTGTGTAAAGCCTGTAATACACCATTATTTAAAAGTGAGCACAAATTTGACTCTGGTACTGGTTGGCCTTCTTTTGACAGAGAAGTGAAGGGAAATGTGGGGTATGGAATTGATTACAAAGTGGGATACGCAAGGTCTGAGGAATACTGCTTAAAATGCGGGGGGCACTTGGGTCATGTATTTACTGATGGACCAAAAAACACTACTGGCCTAAGGCATTGTATTAATGGCGCTGCACTAGCGTTTGTTCCTGACGCAAAATAATATGAGTGCAACATTCCCAAAAGAGCAATCTGAAGACCTGTATAAAGAAAAACTTTCTACAGAGGCGTATAGGGTATTAAGACAAAACGGTACTGAATATCCTTTCACTGGACTATATGACAAACACTTTGAAAAAGGCAGTTACCACTGTGCAGCTTGTGATACACAACTTTTCGAAAGTGGCCATAAATACAACAGTGGTTGTGGCTGGCCTGCCTTTGACACCGCTATTCCAGGAGCTGTATTATATATAGAAGACCACAGCCATGGTATGCGGCGTGTAGAAACTCGCTGTGCTGCTTGCAATTCACATTTGGGACATGTTTTTGAAGACGGCCCTGTGGACACTACCGGCGAGCGTTATTGCATTAATTCTGTCTGCTTGATTTTTGTTCCTGAAAAAACAACAAAATAAGGCTAGAAGCTTTCAGATTGGTTTTGTAACTTTGGGCCGCTATAAATTTTTACCAAAATCATTATCATGAGTCATTTTGATGTTATTGTTTTAGGAAGTGGACCTGGAGGTTATGTTACAGCCATTAGAGCTTCTCAATTAGGGTTTAAAACTGCTATTGTAGAGAAAGAAAATCTAGGAGGTGTATGCCTTAACTGGGGTTGTATTCCTACTAAGGCACTGATTAAATCTGCTCAGGTTTTTGAATACCTTCAACACGCAGAAGACTACGGTCTAAAGGCTTCAGGGGTAGATAAAGATTTTGACGCTGTGGTAAAAAGAAGTAGAAATGTAGCTGGAACCATGAGTAAAGGCGTACAGTTCTTACTAAAGAAAAATAAAATTGAAGTGATCAATGGCCATGGAAAAGTGCTCCCTGGTAAAAAAATAGCTGTTACAGACGCTAATGGAAAAGCCGTTGAATACACTGCCAATAATATCATTATAGCTACAGGAGCTAGGTCTAGAGAACTTCCTAGCCTACCACAAGATGGTAAAAAAATTATTGGTTACAGACAGGCCATGACCTTAGACAAACAGCCTGAAAAATTAATCGTTGTAGGTAGTGGAGCAATAGGTATTGAGTTTGCTTATTTCTACAACGCTATGGGAACAGACGTGACTGTAGTAGAATACCTGCCAAATATTGTCCCTGTAGAAGATAAAGACATTTCTATTCAGTTAGAAAAAAGTTTCAAAAAAGCTGGAGTTAAAGTAATGACTTCTTCTGAAGTAACTAAAGTAGACACTACTGGAAAAGGGGTTATTGTCACTGTAAAAACGGCCAAAGGAGAAGAAATTCTGGAAGCAGATATGGTACTCTCTGCGGTGGGTATTAAAACCAATATTGAAAATATTGGTTTAGAAGATGTTGGAATTGCTACAGACCGAGATAAAGTTTTAGTCAATAACTTTTATCAGACTAATATTCCTGGATACTATGCTATTGGAGACATTACTGCTGGTCCTGCATTAGCACATGTGGCTTCTGCTGAGGGTATTTTATGTGTAGAAAAATTAGCCGGTATGGAGGTACACCCTCTAGATTACGGCAATATCCCTGGATGTACTTATTCTAGTCCTGAAATTGCCTCTGTTGGTCTAACAGAACAACAAGCAATAGACAAAGGTTTGGATATTAAAGTAGGGAAATTTCCGTTTACAGCTTCTGGAAAAGCAGTGGCTTCAGGAACTCCAGAAGGTTTTGTAAAAGTTATTTTTGACGCCAAATACGGAGAGTGGCTGGGTTGTCATATGATTGGTGCAGGGGTTACAGATATGATTGCAGAAGCTGTTGTAGCAAGAAAATTAGAAACCACAGCCCATGAGATCTTAAAAACCATTCACCCACATCCAACTATGAGTGAGGCTGTTATGGAAGCAGTTGCTGCTGCTTATGATGAGGTCATTCACATTTAAAATATGCACTAGCAAAAAAAAAGGCGCCCCTAAGGGGCGCCTTTTTTTTTGCTAGTAATTCTTATAAAAAACTCTGTACAGCCAATTGATAACTTTGCATGCCAAAACCGAGAATGACCCCTTTTGCAACTGGTGAAATATAGGACAGGTGTCTAAAAGTCTCTCTGGTGTGGGTATTGGATATATGCACTTCTACTACTGGAGTGGAAATGGCTTTAACGGCATCGGCTATGCCCACCGAAGTGTGGGTATAAGCCCCAGCATTGAGAACAATCCCTTCATAATCAAATCCCAACTGGTGAAGTTTGTCTATAATCTCGCCCTCAATATTAGATTGAAAGTAGTCAAAACTTACTTGAGGAAAACCTTTTTTCAAGTCTTCCAAATAGGTTTCAAAGGAACTATTCCCGTATACACTAGGCTCTCTTTTGCCTAATAAATTTAAATTAGGGCCGTTTATAATGCAAATTCTCATGCCCAAATATATAAAAAAAGGATTAGCGAGCATTTGTATAATTCCTTGTATAGCAGACAAAACAATCTTATTTTTAAAAAATGAATTGGGATCAGGCAATTAGCGCTTACAAAAGTTACCTTCAAATAGAAAGAGGCCTGTCTAAAAACGCAGTAGAGAGCTATATTTTTGACGTGCAAAAGCTCCAAAAATCTGTCTCTAGCAACCCAAAAACCTTGCCAATAACAATAGATAAAGACACTGTTTTAGAAGGGGTTTATGAGAGTATTAAACCTTTAAGTGAACGTTCTCAAGCGAGATTTATTTCGGGATTAAAAAGCTTCTTTAACTACCTGGTATTTGAAAAATACAGGCCAGACAATCCCATGGAAATGGTAGAGTCTCCGAGGCTGGGAAGAAAATTACCTCCCGTGCTTTCTACCCAAGAAATAGATGCGCTCATTGCCGCAATAGACCGAAGCAGCCTTGAAGGCCAGAGAAATGTGGCCATATTAGAAACATTATACGGCTGTGGCCTGAGGGTGTCTGAATTAACTACGCTTAAAATATCTGATTTGTTTTTTGAAGAGGGCTTTATAAGGGTTTTAGGAAAAGGAAACAAAGAGCGCTTTGTTCCAGTAAATCCCACAACAGAAAAGCTCGTAAAAGTTTATTTGAAAGCAGTGAGGCCACTTCAAAAACCACAAAAAGAAGCGGCAGATACTGTCTTTTTAAACCGTAGAGGACATGGTTTAACCAGGGCCATGATTTTTACCATTATTAAACAACTGGCAAAAAAAATTGCCTTAGAAAAAACAATCAGCCCCCATAGTTTTAGGCATTCTTTTGCCACACATCTTTTGGAGAATGGCGCAGATTTAAGGGTTATTCAACAATTATTAGGACACGAGAGTATCACGACAACAGAAATATATATGCACCTAGACAGAACTCACTTGGCTGGAGTGCTCAATCAATATCATCCAAGAAAATAACATGACAGCAAAACAAAGTAAGACATGGTGGAAAGAAGGCATTGTATATCAGATTTATCCTAGGAGTTTTCAAGACACCACAGGAAATGGTATTGGAGACTTAAAAGGCATACTACAAAGGTTAGACTATATTAAAAGTTTGGGCGTAGACATTATCTGGCTCAATCCAGTATATGAATCTCCAAATGACGACAATGGCTACGACATTAGTGACTACAGAAACATCATGGCGGAATTTGGTAGCATGGAAGATTTTGACTCCCTGCTCAAAGGCATGCATGATAGGGGGCTAAAATTAGTGATGGATTTGGTGGTAAATCACTCCAGTGATGAGCACCAATGGTTTCAGGAATCTAGAAAAGACAGGGACAATCCATATAGAGATTACTACCACTGGTGGCCAGCAGAAAAAGGAACCCCGCCAAAAAGATGGAGTTATTTTGACGTTGAAGAAAACGCTTGGAAATACGACGCTACCTCCAATGCCTATTACTTGCATTATTTTTCTGTAAAACAGCCAGACTTAAAATGGGAGAATCCAGCCTTGAGACAAGAAATTTACACTATGATGGCTTTTTGGTTTGAGAAAGGGGTAGATGGCTTTAGGATGGACGTAATTCCTTTTATTTCAAAAGACACCAACTACCCTGAATTACCCTCGCAGTTCAAGGGAGACTTTATTGCTTATTATGCACAAGGCCCCAAATTGCATGAATACCTTCAAGAGATGCATGTAGAGGTGCTCTCTAAATACAATGTCATGACGGTGGGAGAAGCACCAGGAATTACTACAGAAAACGCCTTGGATTTGGTGGGAGAAAAACGAAATGAACTCAATATGTTTTTCCATTTTGACCTCATGTCTCTTGATAGAAAACCAGGTACTGTCTTTGAAAAAAACCCAGAAGGCTGGCCGCTTTCTTCCTTTAAAGAGATTCATTCAAGGTGGGATAAAGCCTTTGAAAAGGATGGTTGGGGTAGTGTGTATTTAAGCAACCACGATTTCCCGAGATCTGTGAGTAGGTGGGGGAATGACCACCCAGACTTCTGGTATGCGTCTGCCACTATGCTCCACACTTTTTTACTGACCATGAGAGGTACGCCCTATATTTATTTTGGGGATGAAATTGGGATGACCAATATTCGTTTTGATCGTATAGAACAATACAGAGATATCAATACCATTAACCGCTATGAAATAGCCAAAAACAAGGGTGAAGATCTCAAGGTTTTTCTTGAGAATGAAAAAGATACCAGTAGAGACAATGCGCGAACCCCCATGCAATGGGACTTAAGCCATGCAGCTGGTTTTTCAAAAGTAGCTCCATGGATTGAGGAGAACGAAAATTTTAAAAAAGGGGTTAATGTGGCAGATCAGGAAAAAAATCCAGATTCGGTACTTCATTATTTTAGAAAAGCAACCACACTTAGAAAAAATCATCTGGGTCTAATATATGGAGACTATACGCTTATAGATCCTAAAAACGAATCCGTTTATGCTTACACCAGGAGCTATGAGACTAAAGTGTATTTAATCTTATTGAGTTTCAGTACGCTAGAAGCACATGTTAGTTTAGGAGATTTAGCTGGGGCAGCTAAAAGTCTGTTACTGCGCAATACCACCCAAGAAATAATGGCTGAAGATGTTTTGGCACCCTATGAAGCTAGGGTCTATTTAGTTCAATAATTATGCTTATTTTTATAACAAACCAATTGATTCTATCAAATGAAAAATTTAATGATTACCGCGGCTATATTTAGCATAAGTTTTGGTGCAATGGCACAAAAAAAACCTGTGGATATTTTAAAAAAATTAGAGGCTAAGACAGCCTATTACAGTGATATAGCCCAGCAAATATGGGGCTTGGCAGAAATGGGCTACCAAGAGGAACAGAGCAGTGCTTTATTACAAGAAACCCTATCTGCTGCTGGTTTTAAAATAACCACTGCTGTGGCTGGAATACCTACTGCTTTCACAGCAGAGTATGGGACTGAAGGCCCTGTAATTGCTATTTTAGGAGAGTACGACGCTTTGCCAGGGCTGTCTCAAAAAGCCGTCCCTAACAAAGAATCTGCCGGTGAAAAAGCAGGCCATGCTTGTGGGCACCATTTGTTTGGAACAGCGTCTACTGCAGCTGCAATTGCTGTAAAAGAATGGTTAGAGGCCAATAATAAAAAAGGGCGCATTCGGTTTTACGGATGTCCTGCTGAAGAAGGAGGTTCTGGAAAAGTATACATGGTCAGGGCGGGATTGTTTGAGGACGTAGACATTGCGTTACATTGGCATCCTGGCGCAAAGAATGCTGCCAGTGCAGGAGCTGCCTTAGCGAATAAATCTGCTAAATTTAGATTTTATGGCGTTTCTGCTCATGCTGCAGCGGCTCCGCATATGGGACGGTCTGCTTTAGATGGTGTAGAAGCCATGAACAATATGGTCAATATGATGCGTGAGCACGTTTTAGAAGATGCAAGAATCCATTATGTCATTACCAGTGGCGGAAAGGCTCCTAATGTGGTCCCAGATTATGCAGAAGTATATTATTACGCGAGACATAATAAAAGAGATGTGGTTATGGATATATTTGACAGAATGGTCAAAGCGGCAGAGGGAGCTGCCCTAGGAACTGGAACAACAATGGATTATGAAATTATTGGAGGAACCCATGAATTGCTGCCCAACCTTAGCCTTCAAGAAATGGTACACAAAAACCTCACTAAAGTTGGTGGCGTGCAATACAATGAGCCAGAATTAGCATTCGCTAATACAATAGCCAAAACACTTGGACAGGAAAATGCAGACCAAGAAACTGCCGCTGCTATAGCGCCTTATAAAACAACAGCCAAAGCGGGTGGTTCTACCGATGTTGGAGATGTTTCATTTACAGTGCCTACAGTTGGTTTTGGCACAGCAACTTGGGTTCCTGGCACTGCAGCTCACTCCTGGCAAGCAGTAGCTGCTGGTGGAACAAATATTGGAAACAAAGGAATGATGGTAGCCGCTAAAACACTAAGTTTGAGTGCTATTGAGTTGTTTAGTAACCCCAAACTTATAGAAGCGGCAAAAAAAGAACATCGGGAAAGACTGGGAACTGATTTTAAATACATCCCATTGATTGGAGACAGGGCACCTGCATTAAACTACAGAAACTAAAAAAATAAATCCCTTTATAAAAATACCCATAAGACTTTCTTTTGGGTTTTTTTATTGTAACAAAAATCCTGCTTCAGCTACTTACAGTTAGAGTAATAAAGATTGAATAAAGATTTAGAACATAAATTCTTAATAGCGTTTGAAGCACACCAAAACATTGTGCACAAAATCTGTACCCTTTATGCTAAGGACCATGACAGCCACCACGATTTATTTCAGGAAATTAGTATCCAATTGTGGAAAGCCTACCCTAAGTTTAGAGGAGACTCAAAATTCAGCACTTGGATGTATCGGGTGGCTATTAATACAGCCATTACCCAATACAGAAAGGAAAAGAAAAGAATAGATGTACACGACATTGATCATGTGCTTTTCAAAACAAGTGCATACGAAGCCTACGATAAAAAAGAAGAAGAGCAACTCCAGCTTATGTACGCCGCTATTAAATCCTTAAACGACATAGACAAAGCACTTATTTTTCTATATTTAGAAGATAAGAATTATGAAGAGATTTCCGAGACCTTAGGAATCACAGAGGTTAATGCAAGGGTGAAAATGAATAGAATAAAGAAAAAATTAAAAAAAATATTAAAGCCTTAATATGAAAGAGTTAGAACTTTTTAAAAAAGATTGGAAGGCTAAGGAAAGTGGGTTTCCAAAACTCAATCAAGAAGCGCTTTACGCCCTTATATGGAAGCGGTCTTCTTCTATTGTAAAGTGGTTGTATTATATTTCTATTGCTGAATTTGTTTTTTGGACTGCCTTGAGTATTCTTACAAAAAGTGCGGAGCAAGAAGAAATTATAGAAAGTATGCGGCTTTCTACCTTTATATCTGTTCTCACAATAGTGAATTATTCGGTCCTGGTGTACTTTATAGTGCTCTTTTATAAAAACTACAAACTGGTGAGCTACCAGTCTTCAGTCAAAGAATTAATTCAAAGTATTTTAAAGGTCAAGAAAACCGTGAGTCAATACGTTTGGTTTAATCTCAGTATGCTGGCTGTAGCTACTCTAGGAAGCCTTATTGGTAGTATATTGTATGGTCCTGAGTCTGAAGCCATTCTTGAAATGGCCCATCAAAGAGAAAATACTTTTGTTTTTTGGGGCATTATAGGACTGGTGGTCGTTGTTGTTATTGCGCTAGCCATAGGCTTTTTGCTCTTATTTTACAGGCTGCTTTATGGCATACTCCTCAAAAAATTAAAACGCAATTACAAAGAACTCGTCAAGCTAGAAAATTAAGAAAAACACCCCAGGTTTTAAGACGAACAAGAAGGTGAATGCCCCCTCTTAATGTTAATCTTCCTAAAGACCCCTCTTTTTAAGAGGTACAAAAGCTTGGCCTTCCTTTCTATTATTAATCTTCCTTTGGATGTTTGTGTTTTCTAAAACGGCGTTTCTCGTTGTCATGTTCCATTTGAGTAATTTCTTCTGGCTTAAGTACTTTAAGAAAAGAAGGATGCTGCTCTATAGCATACTCTAATTTTTCTATGATCTGATCAATAGAATCGTTGTCATAATCAATCTCCATAGGAGGTTTAATCACAATAGACTGTAAAATTCCTTTCTTTTTCACGCGCAATCCTTTCTTATCAAAAGAGCGTCTAAAACCGTCTATAACTACAGGGACCACGATGGGCTTGTATTTTTTAATGATATGAGCAGTGCCCTTTCTAATGGGTTTCCAAGGCGTAGTTGTCCCTTGTGGAAAAGTAATGACCCAGCCATCGTTAAGGGCTTTACCAATATTTGAAATATCCGACATTTTAACCTGTCTATTGACATCCTTCCCCTCAGCACGCCAGGTGCGTTCAATACTTATAGAACCGGCATAGGCTAAGACCTTAGCCAACAAACTCTGCTTCATGGTTTCTGCAGCAGCCACATAATAAATATTTAATTTTGGGTGCCAAATATAACCCACGTTTTTAATAGAATCTACACGCCCACTTAAAGAGGCATTAAATACATGAAACATGGCTACTACGTCTGCGAAGTAAGTCTGATGATTGCTCACAAAAAGCACATTTTCTCCAGGTAAATCTTTGATGATCTCAGAACCTTCAATATCTAGGGTATTAAAACCCTTGTATCTTTGGTGAGAGAGCACACCTAAATAACGGATCAATAATTTTTTTATAAATAAAATATGACCAAAAGGGTTTCTTTTTATTAAAGGCATAGTGATGGTTTAAATCAGAAAGTAATCAAATATTTGTAAGAATTACCTTCCAATACAAGCAGCTAAAATACAAAAATAACTTAAAGGGCGTCATTTAAAAGCATACGTATTTCACTGAGCATCATAGCTGTCGCTCCCCATACCCACTCACCTCCAATCGCAAAGCCAGGCACTCTGATTCTAGTTGAATGAGACTGCTGAACCCATTGGGTTTTCAATAAGTCTTCTCTGACCAATAGGGCTAAAGGCACTTCTAAAACTGAATGTACCTCTGAATTTTCTAAGACAAAAGGCAACTGTTTGTCGTAGCGTGCCATAAAAGGCTGTACTAAAAAATTACTGGGTGGTATATATACCGCAGTAAGTGCTCTTACACAGCTAATTTGTGCGGGTAATATCCCAACCTCTTCATAAGCTTCTCTGAGTGCCGTAGTTTTTAAATCAAGGTCAGAAGGCTCGTATTGACCTCCTGGAAGGGCAATCTGGTGGGCATGAACATCCTTACCCCCCTGCCTTTTGATCAATAATAAATGGGTGTCTCCCTTTTGATCAGGATAAAAAGCAGCTAATACTGCAGCTTTTTTGGGGTTTTCACTAAATTTATTGGAATCGTTTAATATTTTGGCGCGTTGCGCCGACGCCATTTTTAAATGGCTCTGCCTACCTGGTAGCGGCTTTTTTCTATTTTTGAAAGAATGTCTGAGAATACATTGAATTTCATGAGCAATACAAAATTACTATTTCAAATCTGTTTGGGACTAATTATTTTAATGGGGAGCTGCAATTCTGAAAAGAAGCCGCACAACACCTCACAAAATAAAACAAATTTAGCGAATGAAAAACAGGCCATAAAAGACAGTGTTTATGAAGAAAAAATAGTTATCAAAAAGAAGGATACTGTCTTTAAACTCAATGAGAACAATGTAATAGACTTTTTTTACAGGTATAAAGAAACCCTTACAGAAACCAAAGTTAGGTTAGAAACTTCATTTGGCAACATTGTGATTGACCTTTACGACAACGTACCCTACCACAAAGCCAACTTTATTTTTCTGGCCAAGGAAGGTTACTTTAACAACACTTATTTCCACCGAGTAGTGAAGGGGTTTATTATCCAAGGTGGGAATGCAGACAATAAAGAAACTGCAGACAAAAGAAGGGCTATTGGTCGTTATTTACTGCCTCCGGATACAAAAAAAGGACATGCCCACCATCGTGGGGTAATCTCTATGCCGAGTAGTGAAAATGACAACCCCCACAAACTAGCTTCCCCCTATGAGTTTTTCATTGTAGTTACAGATCCAGGTTCCTACCATTTGGATGGAGATTACACCCCCTTTGGGGAAGTGATTAAGGGAATGGAGGTGGTAGATAAAATAAATCAGCAGGCGGTAGAAGCTGGAGACTGGCCGTTGCAAAACATTTATATTTATAAAGCGGTGGCTTTCTAGTTATAGCACACTTATACCCATGCCAAGTAAGCTAGGCCTGTAAGCTTCGGAATTAAATTTACGCCTATTATTATCCTATCACACCAGACCCTAAGAGAGCAGTGCCAACATACCATGCCACAAATTGCCCTGCAGTGATGGCAGACTGTGGGCTTTCAAAATGCACATACAAACCTTGGTTTGTAGCGTGTAATGTCGCTTTTTCTAATGCCTGCCTATAGCGAATTCTCGCCATGACTTCCAAGGTCTGTCCCGGTGCAATTGCGAGGTCTTGCCTTACCCAATGCACCTCAGAAGCGGTAACAAAAAGGGTGTTTCTATATAAACCAGGGTGGGATTTACCCTGACCGGTATATATGACATTTTCGATTACGTCAGTAGCAATAACAAATAGTGGCTCCTTGGTACCTCCTACATTTAGCCCTTTACGCTGGCCATTGGTAAAGTAATGAGCTCCTTGATGTTCGCCTACTTTCTTACCGTCTGTAACCTGATAGGTGATTTTTTTAGAAGCATAAGCCAATGCGGCTTCTTTATCATTGAATTCCGGAGCTAATATATGATAATCGGGAAACGATGACGGAATTTCAATAATCACCCCCTTTTTAGGTTTTAATTGTTGCTGCAAAAAGTCTGGCAACCTTACTTTTCCAATAAAACACAATCCTTGAGAATCCTTTTTACCAGCAGTAATTAGACCTGCACGAGCGGCAATTTCTCTAACCTCTGGTTTTAATAAGCCCCCTATTGGAAAAAGTGTTTTAGACAATTGCTCTTGTGAGAGTTGACACAAAAAATAGGATTGGTCTTTATTAGGATCTGCACCAGCTTCCAGATTATAGACCACTTCCCCACTGGCTAAAGTCTGGCTGGTTTTTTGGCAGTAATGTCCTGTAGCCACATAATCTGCACCAAGATCTAAAGCGATCTTCATAAAAACGTCAAACTTGATTTCCCTATTACAAAGTACGTCTGGATTAGGAGTCCTTCCCATCTCGTACTCATGGAACATATAATCTACTATCTTTTCCTTGTAAGCCTCACTCAAATCTACCGTTTGAAAAGGAATACCTAATTTTTCTGCTACAATAAGGGCGTCATTACTGTCTTCTAACCAGGGACATTCGTTAGAGATAGTCACAGAGTCGTCATGCCAGTTCTTCATAAACAAGCCAATAACCTCATAACCCTGCTCTTTGAGTAAGTAAGCGGTTACACTTGAGTCTACACCTCCAGAGAGGCCTACAACAACTTTTTTCATGATTAAACACTATTCAATTAGCGGTTGGCATTGGTTTATATGCCACAATTTTAATACAGTAACTTCTCTTGAGTATTCAAAGGATTAAGCCCTTAGCGCTGGTTTTTTTTCGCTTCTGCTTGCTCCATAATCTCCCTCATTTTAGCCTGAAACTTACCTTCTTTCTTTGGTTTTTCCTTATTGGCTTGAATGCGGGCGTGAATTTTGTTGTCGTCAAGAATAAAATTCTTAATGGCTAACATGATGAATATGGTAATTAGGTTAGATACAAAATAGTACAAACTCAGACCAGAAGCGTAGCTGTTAAAAAATATAAGCATCATCACTGGTGATAAATAAATGATAAACTTCATATTAG
>Ga0075467_10001923_pt1 | contig 16759 bp, 16 predicted proteins | sample DEB08_DNA_9_FD_75067 | JGI IMG/M metagenome (GOLD analysis project Ga0075467, IMG submission 75067) | Aqueous microbial communities from the Delaware River and Bay under freshwater to marine salinity gradient to study organic matter... | ecosystem: Environmental > Aquatic > Marine > Coastal ... | reverse complement strand
GGGAGGGGAACGCGTTAGCGCCCGATGAGCCGTCAACTCCCAGCGGACCGGCGGGGGTCAACTCCCCTGCCGTGACGCCGGAAATCCACCTCTCTTCAGGGGGTGGAAGATGTTAAAAAAATGTCGATAGAAGACCTACTGAACCCCGAGGTTGGGTCCGGAATCGTCATGTGTGACCAGGTCGCTTGGGAGATGTTTGGTCTGTCGATGGCGTCCTGGAACGGGATCACCTGTGTCGTGTTGGCTGTGGTCTGGGCCGCCGCGGTGCGGGGAGAAGGGATGCGCTGGACAAGGGCGTGGGACCGCGCCGCTTGAAGCACGGCCCGGTCCCGCACGCAGCGGACCGGTACGGCCCGGGCCGTGAACCTGTTCGTGCGGAGCGGGCGGACGTCGGGGGTTCCGTGGTGCCAGGGCATGGTGTTCCTACTGAGCGGGATCGTTGTTTCCCCTTATGGGGCGCATGTCTGAAAAGGGCCATCTTCACTCCATCAGTGATGGGGAGATCTCTATATTTTCGGAACGCGAGCCATCCGGTTCAGCCCAGTCAGGAACCAGCCCGCCTACAGGGCCGCCCTTGAGGACAGGTCGAACAAGTTACAAGGTTATCCCCCAAAAAACACGTCTGTCACAAAAATTCAAGAACACGAAAAACGAAAATGGTTTAAGATACGTGTCAACTGAACGGAGTTTTTTGATGGCAGAAATCGAACACGAAACACCCCCTGAAGACCTCACCGTGCCGGAGCCCAACCTCTGGCGTGTCGGAGATCCGGACCTGGTCGGAACCCCTCATTTGCGGTTCATCTCTCGGAAGGACAAGGGGTCCGGTCTTTCATGGATGATCGGGGTTCTGATGGACCTCAGCGGCGCCCTGGTCGTCTCGGCGCCGGTCACACGCGCCGACCGGGACATGGTCCTCGGGGCTTGCGTCGGGACGATGCTGAAAACCTTGCACGATTCGGGATATTCCGGCCCGGTGGAACTGTCCGTTCGCGCGAAGGGGTTCCGGGAGGACGAGGTCCCTGCCCCTAACAGGATCAGTCTTCTTCGCCTGGAACCGGAAGAGATGTCCCCGCTCGTCCCGTCAAGCGTAGACGAAATACTTACGTCGCTCCTGATCAAGGAGCCGGGGACTGCTCGTGCGGCGAGGCTGATCATGTGGCACAAGAGGTCCTGCCTCAGCCCGCAGATGCTGATCCGGCCGATCAATGATCTGCTTCCGGTCCGGGAGGAGGTCAAAGCCACACCCCCGCCCCCGGCGGTGAGACCGCCAGTCACTTCCGTTATCGGTCTCGCCGGCGTAGGGAAGTCCTCGCTGATCTCCGGGCTTCTGGGTCTTGCGGGGGAGGACCTTCCTCCGACGAGCACGTCCAGAACGACCCTGTGCCCGATCGCGTTCCATAACGACCCGGGCGCTCAGCTGTTCAGGCTTGAGGTCTCGCTGCACGCGGACAATGAGCAGGTCCGGAAGGTGTCTGACCGGCTGGCCGCGGCGGTCGAGATCGCTCTTGAAAGTTCAGGGCCCGTCGAGGAGATCTTCTCCCCGCGCTCCCCTGAGGCGGACGTCCTGATGCGCAGCCCTGACGGTCTTTTTGACCTCCGGTTCACGCTCGGAAAATTCTCGGCCGAGAACGAACTCTGGGCGGAAATCCTCACCCCGCTCAGGGAGCTTCTCGGGTTCTTGAGAACAGAGGGGGTCTCGGGGGGTGAGGTGTACGAGTATGGTCTGACCGAACCAGTCGCGCGCGCCCTCTGGGAGTCCGTCAAGACCAGGATCAGGGGGCTCAGTTTCGGGGAGGTCACCTCGGAGCCGGACGGGGGGCTGACGTTCAGATACGCGTCACGCAACAGGAAGGGGGTAATCGAGGCCGGTCGAAGGTTCTACGCGGTCGGGATGCGTTACGCGGGGAAGAGCTTCGGCCCGTTCTGTCGCCGGGTGACGATGAGCGGCCCCTGGGTCGCGGCGCAACCCTTCGAGCTGGTTGATAATCGCGGGTTCGACCACGATGGGGTCCTGGAGGCGGTCGCAGGCTCTGAACTCCTCGACGAGATCGCCGCGTCTGACCGGGTACTGATCGTCGAAAGCGCCGAGAAGGTGGGGGACCGCCAGACCATGGCGCTCGTGTCTCGCCTGATCAGCGGCGGAGAGGGTGACAAGCTCCTCTTCGCGCATACGCGAGCCGACCTCCCTCTGAGTCGGGGCGCTAACCTGGAGGGGCATGTCGAGGCCGGCCTCCTGAACGGGCTGAACGCGCTTGACGAGGCGGTCGGACATAACGCGGTCCAGGGGGTGCGGGACCGGATCAAAAGACACCCGCCGCTCCTGTTCGGACATCTCGATCAGGCTTATGAGCTTGGTGAGGGGGGGCTGTTACGCGCTGGGAGGAACGAGGAGACGGACCTCGACAACGCTGCGGAGGCCGGTCGTCTGTTTCGCCTCCTGAGTGCAAAACCCGAAGGCGTCGAGGAGGAGGCGGGGGATGCCCTGAACCTGGCGTTCTCCGAAAAAAAGTTGCGTGCGGCCTTATCGGCCGCCTGGTCCGAATCCTACGTCACCTGTCTTGCCCTTTACGGGTCCGACGGGAAGACCCGCGGGACCCTTCACTGGGGGACCGTGAAGGCTGAGGTCCGGGCCCTGACAAGGGCCGCTTTCGACCCAGAGGCCGAGGTGAGACAGGACCTGATGCTTCTGCTCGCGGAGCATCTGCGAGCGGTCTCCGCGGCCGCGTCCCGCGTGATTGACGCCCCCCTCCCTGGCGAGACCAGGGAGATCGCCGACATTGCGGCGATCCGGGCCACCTCTAACGCCCTGCGTCGCCAGATCGCCCCCCTCCTGGAACGGGCGATCATCGGACGGCTGGTCTTCTCACATCTCGAGGACTGGGTCGCTGCGCGCGACCTCAGCATGGTCAGCTTCGGACCGGGGTCCACCCTGGAGCGGGCGGCCCGGATCAGGTCAATCCTTGTTGGGTCCGCGACCCCGAAAGAGAACTCGGACTTTCTCAAATCTGTGAGCGCGGGGCTGATCAGCTCCGGCGCCACACTACGGAGGGTGTAACCATGTCCCTAACCAGCCTCTACTATAACCCGGCCCGGCCGGATGACCCCAGACCCGCGCTCGCGGTTAAGTCCGATACGGACACCCGCGTGTTCCTGTTCGAGGACGGGATTGCCCCTGACGAGGATTGGATCCAGGACCTGCGAGACCTCCTTGTGTACGGGGAGGTAGCGATCCTTGAGGCGCATGTGGGACCCGTTCTCGACCTGATGAGCCTGGAGAGCGTGATGCGTCACAACCTCGACCCGGCCACAGAGGTGAGGCTGCGCGTCCTGACCGGGCGTGCCAGGAAAGAGACCCCTTATGCACCGCCCGTCGCCAACCTCTCCGTTGAGGAGGATCAAGACCCGGCGGAGGAGCCCGATCAGATCAAGGGCTCCTACCTGTCCAGAGCCGTGGAGTGCCTGCAAGGGTATGGCCTGACCGTCCCGGCACGCCTCAAAACGGGGAGGACCACCCCTGAGACGCCTGATTGGGACACGAATGATGACCTTCCTGACCTTGATGATCTTCGGGTCCGGGCGTCGGATGAGGCCCTCCCTGAACCGGTGGGGTTTGATGTCCCGGACGATCTGTTCGCCGTGACGGATCAGGATGTTGAACTTTTCATAGAGGAGCTCGAGAGCCTGCCTGGTGAGGAGGATGTCCTGCCTGATGATCTTGACATGGAATCGGATCTTGACATGGACTGGGAGGACATTGTTGAAAGTCTGGGTCCTGCCGGTCCGGATACGTCTCCTGTTGACCTGCGCGAGGAACTGCCGCGTCCCGATCTAACCCCGAAACCGAATTTTTGGGCGCATCTGATCCCGGAAAAGGACCGGTCCGCCAGTTTGCAGGAGATGCTGGACGCCCTGGAGGATCCTTGGGGGGTCAGCCGCGCGGTCACGGGGGTCCGCGCAGAGATCCATAAGGTCATGAGGGACCCGTTGACCTATTTCGGTCCGGACGGCCACGAGCTTTGGGCGGTTCGTATTGAAGGGGGAAGCCTTGATCGGAGCGAGATCCTTCTTCAGGCCTTAACCGACAGGGTTGAGGGCCGTATGCGGATCAGGACGCTGAGCGCCAGCCGGTCCCCGGCGCACCTGCCCCTTCTCGAGGATTCGATGCGTGCACTGCTCAAGAGGATGACGAGTATCGAGTTCGGCGCGGTCGAGGCGCTTGTCCCGGAGGGCGTGAGGATCAGTTCCGACCTTCTCCGCGCCGGAGGGTTCCGGCACGTCGCGGACCTTCCCAGATGGTCCTGGGGGGCGGACTGCGCGCTCTGGGTTCTGTCGCCCAGGCACCTTTAAGTCCACGCTGTTCTGAGGCGTGCGCCAGACATCCCACGCAGTTTACGCGGGTATGCGTGAACTGCGTGGGGTTAAATCCCGGAAATTTATCCCGTTCAAACCGGAGATGCCCCCTACCGCAACCATGGCTCTATCATGTTCAGCGGGTTAAAATCCGGGCCCATCCACGTTGAGAGCCGACATCTCCGGTTTGACCGGAAGAACCTCCGCGTAGGCGGCCAGCGCGTCCGCCGGACCCGCCCAGCCGAACCGGAGCCGGTCCCCCACAGTAATGGCCGGGATCAGGTCATCCCCGTCCCTCTCGATGATCTTCGCGATATGAAAGCTCGCCACGTTGAGCTCCGAGGCGAAGGCGGTCGCAGCGACCGCGTGCCCGTCCCGGTCCGCGCCGAGCGGGCCGCGAGAGGTCCCGGTCACCTCGACGATCGCCTCAAGCGGGGTGCCCCAGGCGTAGTCCGAATGCCCCGCCCCCTCGATCGCCATGAAGCGGGCGTTCCCCGCCTCGATCACGTCCAGATATCCGTTCAGGGCCTCTCCGTCCCATCCGCCAGACAGCCCCTGCTCGTAACCCGTTAGCCGGACCGCTTCATAGCGGGCCTCGACCTCCGGGCTCATATCATACCTGAACAGCGCAGCCGCATCGCGCGCCCGGGCAACCCTCTCCTCCGTCCCGCCGTCATACCACCCGGCGACCCGCATCCCGTCTGCGGCCCCGATCGTCAGCTCACGCAGATAGGCCTGGCCCGGTGTGGTGAGACCGCTGATGACGATCGGCGGGGTCGCGGACCGGGCCACCCGGTCCGATGTGCCGGTCCGTTCACAGCCGGCGATAAGGCCGAGCGCGCCGACAATGGCGATCTGATAAAAACGGGTCTTCTCCATGAGCATCTCCTTGCGAAAAATATACCATCCGCCTACCCCCGCTCGCTGAAAGCGCAAAGATCATTTTTCGCAAAACTCCCGCGCGAACAGACCCCCTCATCTTGTTGACGAGAGGACGTTTTACTGTTTTTTGGACCTAACTTTTATACGGAAGCGCTTTGAATATGAGATCAGTTAGGGTTGTCTTTAACGAGGGCGGGGAGAGCGGTGAGATCTACCTCCCAACGGACCTGAGCCTTCTGCTTCGGCCGAATACCCCCCTGTCATGGGGCCAGGACACGCGGATCACGTCAGAGGAGCCGGATCTCCTGAGCGTTGACCAGAGCTTCCAGACCTCCCCAAGGGAGACCGTTTCTGTCCTGACGGATATCCAGAACGGGCTCCTGATCGCCGCCGTCGCAAATATGCGCCTGATCGGGGAGGCTCCGGACGACCGACTTGACGAGATCCAACGGCTTGCGACCCTCACCGGTCTCAGCGATCAGCGGGACCGGGTCGCCCATCTGGCCTTCTGGAGGCACGGGATCAGCATGAAGGGGGTCACCTCGGGTCTGGCCCCGTCGGGGCTGTGTCAGTACATCCTCACCCACCAGGCCGATAAGACGAGCCCGCGCTTATCCCTGATTATCCCGGAGGCGCTAAAGGAGTGGGGGATGGAGAAGGTGCTGGACCTCAAGGGGCTCCGCGCCTCCCCGATCCTCACCTCAACGTCAGGCCAGCTGGCAAAGGGGAAGACCCCCTTCCGGGAGAAGCACCCCCGCATTTACGCTAAGATACAGGAAAGGAGGCGGCCAGATACGGACGAGACCTCCCATACCGAATGGGAGAGCCCCTTCTGGAGCGCGCTGATCCGGGACGTCTCCGTTCCGCCCCCCCTTTTCGAGCTCGACCGGCTCGCGACCCACTCGAGCAACCGCCTCCTCATCCCGCGGACCCTCCTTGAGGCCGGATCCGTCACCCTCATGGCCCTCTGGCAGGCCTGGCTGCTCGGCCTCAACGGGGGCGGGCTGGGGACGACCGAACCTAAACGGGTGGGGAAGATGCCCCCCCACGTCCGATCCGTTCTCACCGATCGGGCCCGGGTCATCGACGCGCTCGCCCCTGAGCGGGATCTCGACCTGCTCCGATCCCTAACGCGGATCTCGGCGCTGCAGGCGTGGCGTATCGGGATTGAGGGGCGCAGCGGGGCGAAAGTGGCGCCGGTACGCCCCTTCAAGGAGGAGATGGCCGGGCCGCTGCGTTTCGCTCCGCTGCGGGAGCAGAGGGCGGTCTACGCGATCCTTCGGGGTGAGCCCGTCCCCCCTGCAGGACGGGGGAAGGTCCTCCAGGGGCTTCGGGAGAAGGGGCTCATTAACGATCAGGATCCGCCCAACCTCACCGGGGTCGGACGGAAATGCGTCGGTGGGGGCGGGGGGCAGAGAGATCGAACCGCGTCCATAACGGAGCTCCTTCGTCCGACCACGAAGGCCATGGGCTATATAAAGATCGCCCCGATACCGCGCAAAAAAGCGGCCAAGCGCCTCAAGACGGTTACGGAGCCTAGCGTTGCGAGGTCGCGAACGGCCCCTGAAACCGCCCCCTACCGGCCGACGACGGAGTGGGCGGATCAGTTCAGGGGCGTGCTCATCGACGACGTGAACGTGGACTGCCCCGTCACGGATCTGGACCTGGCCGCGCAGGCGCTCTGCGTGCGCCTGGCGGACCGGTCCGATAAGGAGCGGACCCGTCTGCGTCTCCTCACGGCCCTGCGGCGCGCGTTCCGGGTCGGCAAGACGGGGGAGACCCCCAAAGGGGGCCCCCCCATCCCCCTCCCCCAGCTCATTGACATGTTCCTCACGGATCGGGCCCGCGCGCTTGAGGCGGTGACGCGGCCCGACCCCGATCTCGACCCGCTTCACCACCTGCTCCGGATCAGCCTCCTTCAGGCCTGGAGGATCGGGGTGGAGGGCCGAACGGCCCGGTTCAAGCACCTCGAGGTTCAGTTCCGGGAGGAGACCCCGGTCGTCATGTGGGCCCTGTCGGCCCCGGCCCGGGCGCTCCTGATTGGACTTGAGGGCGCTCCGCTCAGGCCCGAAGCGGACCCGGACGCCGCGGCGGAGCTGCTCAGCGCGGACCTGGTCGGTCCCGGTCCTGACCTCCCCCTGACCGCGTCGGGCGGGGGGATGATTCAGCAGCTGAGGAGGTTTCAGCGGGATGCCCCGTCCCTGCGGGACCTGATGGGGCCGGACCCGGTCCCGGCCTCGCGCCTGAGCCTCCCCGACCTGCTGCTGCGCCGCCCGCCCGATCCGGAGCCGATCCGGCCAAAGCCGAAACGGCGGCCGCCCCGTCAGCTGGTCCCGAGCACGGATGAGGTCAGGGGGATCATGGAGGCGGACCTGGGGGAACAAGCTCTGTTTGACCTCCTTATCGGGTACTGGCGGGAGGGTCGCTACGGGGAGCGCGATGAAAGCCGGAGCGGGTTCGGGTCCGTCCCCCGACTGATCTCAAACTTCCTAAAGGAGCGGGCCCGGGCGATCTGGGCCGCAACGGAGCTGGACCGGGCCGATCAGGATCTGGAGCTCTTTGAGCGGATCGTCCGAGAGCAGGCGCAGGCGGCCCTGGACCTCGGCGTCGCCACCTTATCACATGTGATGAACCCCGCCGCCGCCTTCCGCGACGAGTGCAGCGTCCTGATGCGATCGGTCCCTCACCTCAGCCGCGACCTCCTTCTGAAGATCTATCAGGATGAGATCAGCCTCCCGCTAAGCGCCGGTGGTGCAGCGCCCCTCGTCGCGTCTGGTCACCTCTTCAGCGCCAGATCGAACGCGCTGACAAATAAGGGGGTGGACGCGTGCCTCCAGGAGATCACGCACAGAAGTCGCGACCTCCCCTGGCTGAGACCGGGAGGTCCACGTTACCCGGTGAGGGCGGCCGAGCCGGAGGTGGTGGAGGCGGAGCCGTCACCGCCTCCGGCCCCGCCCCCGGCCCCGACCGTCGCGCAGGGACTCTCGGAGCGGGGTCTTGACCTGATTGAGATCGGGCCCGAGGAGCTTAATTTCATCGAGGGGGTCATCCGGAGACCCTTTGAGGGGCTGGGCACGGGTCGTAACCGGGCACTGACCCGGTTTGAGTCCAGGCTGATGTCCGCCCTCTCGGAGTGCTGGTTGGCGGGGGTGCGCGGACCAGATCACAAGAAGCGCCCCCGGATGAAGAAGGCCCTCTCATATTACTTCAGGGAGCGGAGCCGGGTCCTGACCGAGCTGATCGGGGCGGATGAGGGGCTGAAAACGGGCGCGGGGGGGCTCCCGCTCCTGCGGGACTCCGCGATCGAGGCGTTCAGGCTGGGCGTCCTGACGGCGCGGCGGGTGAAGGTGAACACCAAGCCCCGCTTCGCTGAGGAGTACTGTCAGGAGATGAGGCTGATCCCGTACCACATCCGGTCCGACCTCCTCCTGATCAGGTCTGGTGAGGCGGCTGAGCCGCCTCAACGCCTCCTGATCGCGTTTGAAAATTTCGGGCTCTCAGAGGCCGGCACCCCGTTCCGGCTGACCCCTAAAGGGGAGAGGGCGGCCGATAACCAGATCAGGCTCGCCCTGAAACGTCTCCCCTCCGTCCTGTCCCTCCTGACCCCTTCAGACGAGCCGGGGACGGGATAGGCCCCCCCTCAAAAAAGGGGGCGAGCCGGAACTTCCTCTGCCGTTTTTCACACCCCCGTGTCAGGGTGATCGGACAGATGAAGGAGACCAGCCATGACCTGGAGAAATGTGGGCGACGTCAGCCCGCTGAACGGCGCCCTGCTCTATCAGGACCCGGAGATCAGCAATGGCGATTTCACCGCCGAGGCGATCGAGACGGTGAGCGAGAGGAACGTGGGCGGGGACGAGTGTCGATTCCTGGTCCGCGTGGGCACCGTACACCTGTCCGCGGCGAACTTCCCCTCCGCGCTCGCCACCGTCGGCGCGAAGCTGGAGGGTGACACGATTATCCGCACCGATCATCACGGCGGCGAGGAGCGGTTCCCGATCACCTCCGAGGAGGGGCTGAGGGAGCTGCTGATCGCGGCTCACGCGTTCGGCGGGATCGACAATGTGGATATCGAGACCTTCGTCCAGATCGGGGAGGATTCGGTTTATGATCAGCCGAAACGGTTCGCGGGGGACCCCACGATTTATCCGGGGGACGCGAACCTCTGGTCCGTGGTGGCCCGAGAGGCGGAGGTCCCCGATATTCCCCAAGCGCAGGACGCGCCCGAAACGAACCCGGTCGACATCGATGAGGTCATGTTGCTCTAAGGCTTGGCTCTGATTAACGGCTTCGACGCGCCGAACTCAGCGAGTTAAAAATGTGTGAATAATCGTTTTGGATTTTCTTCCGGGGCGGGGAGGGTCCTCCTCGGAAGGGAAAAGACATGACCGCAGATCCGCGCCGGACCCCCGCCGGCAACCTCATCGACGACCGGTTGGCGCTCGGAATCGCCCGCACCTTTATCAACGAGATCGCCCTGGGTGGAAAGGAGTCGCGGGCACGCCTCCCCAAAGGGCTGAAATGCCGGTCCCAGCGGGAGCGGAAGACGGCCTTCCTGAGCCTCAGGGAGGCCTCCGGCCCCCTCTTTCTCGGGATGAGCGTAAAGAAAAATCTCCGGGAAGGGGTTATTGCGACCCTGTCGCCGCATCGGGAGCCGGACCAGCCCTATAACGCGATCTTCGTCCTGGTCTCCGGGGTCGATCTTGGCCGGCCCGGCAAGCGCGGGGCGACCCATGACCGGTACTGGCCATATCACGACATCAGCGCCGCCGCGATGATCGACATCCACGCTCTTGCCCGTCTGGTTCAGCGGACCGGGAAGCGGGAGCCGGAACAGATAAGCAGGGTCCTGAAAAGGGTCGCCTGCTGGGCCTCCATCGCCCGCGCGGCCGCGGATCCGGGCAGCTGGATGATGCCGGTACCGGACGGGATCATCTGCGCCCAGACCACCCTGACCTCTCTGCCGGGGGTCAGCGAGGTGCCTACCCCGGTCCCGATCATAAAGACGTTCATCGACCGGGCGGCGCTGAATGTGCACAACGCGGGTGCCTGGGATCGGCTGGTCAGTAACGGCGCGCTGGAGAGCGCGCCAAAGTTCCCGAGCTTCAATCCTCCGGAACCGGACCATCTCCGGATCTGGGATCTGATGCGCGATGAGGGGCGCGGCTGGGACCTGCGGCGCGAGCATGCGGCCCGGAACGTGGACTTGGAGCCCCATCTCTCAGACGATCAGGATGACCCGGAGCCGGCCTGAAGGCTGATTTGCGAAAAATGGTTGATTCAGTGGCGGTCCTGTGTAAGATTTGTGCAGGGCCCCACCTGCCCGCCGGTCCGGCCAGATATGGCGTGCGAAACGTGGAACCTGACCTCGATCATCACCCTTCTGATGTCGTGTCGATCCGGACCTCTGCTGATGCGACAATCGTCAGGAGACGATGATGACCCCCATGATAAAGGCGCCGGACCTCGGCGTCGTGAAGTCCCTCGCCAAGGCGCTGAGGACGAACTTCCCCGAAACCGTGCATATCTCCCATTCAAAGGCGCTGGAGATCTCCGCAAACACGTTCGGGTTCTCGACCTGGCACGCGTGTCGGACCCATTTTGACCGGCTGAACGCGGGAGCGTTTGACCCCCCTGCAAACCCTGACATTGCTAAGGACCTGGCCGTCGCCCTCATCAGGGAGGCGATGGACCCGGATGACCGGGTCCTGGATCTCCTGAGCGGGGAGCTTAGGACCTTCCGATCGGGTCCCATTGAGGTGACCGGGGGTATCTCCTGCGGGCGATCCCTCAGACATTTCCTGGCCCCGCTCCTGGAGCTCGGCGCGCGCCATGATCTGGACCTTTCTCGCTCCTGGACAGGACACCCGATAGGGGAGGCGGACGCGTTCCGTCTGAGCCCGCACGTGAACACCTTGGCTCCGGTCCCGGCTGAACTTCCGAATATCGCTGGGGACGACACGCTCCTTATCGGCTGCGCCGATGCGACCCTGATTTTTGAGATCAATGATCTCCGGGTCCCGGACCTCCTCAAAAGGGGGCTGCTGAGGGCGAGGGGTCGGAAGGCGGACGGGGTCGTTGATCTCGACCCTATCCAGAAGCGCTTCCGGGAGGCCTCCGGATATCCGCGTCCGGAGGCCACCTTCGCGGTCTCCTCAGAGCTCCTCCTGACGGTCACGCGCGGCTGCCAGGCGCGGATCAACAACGCCACCACGCCGGCGCCGGATTGGGCCGATTAAGGCGGCCTACTTCCACTGGGTGCGGCGGTGATGTTTCCAGCCGCGCCCCTTCCCGAACACCATGATGTCATCCCAGGCGCTGGGGATCGCCTTACGACGCCCCCGGATCTTCACCCGGACCGGGAACTCCTCGAGATCCGACATGTCCGTCTCGAGACCAGCAAGGTCCCGGATCTCCCCGCGGGTCCGGACCCGGCGGTAGAACCGTCCCCAACGGCGCTTGCGGACCCCTGGGACGGGCGCCTTGCGGAAGTCCCGGTCATGGTCGTAGGCGGTGGGGCCCTTGGCCCAGAGGGCGAAGCGCGGGGACAGTGGCTCAAGCCCCTGCCCCGCCTCCACCACCTTCCATAACGGGACGGGTAAGCCGAGCTCGTCCCGGACCACAACCACGGTTCCGCCCCAGAGCGCCGCCTCGGGCCGGATGGGGCGCAGGTCCCAGTAGGCGGCGGGGAATTCATCGCTGACCCGGTGGCCAGTACGCGCAAGCCAGCGCGCCGCCCCGATGAGGGACGGGAAGGTCCAGACGTGCCCGTGCACGCTCCGGACGGTGATCGGCCCGACGGCGCCGTTCCAGTTCTGTCGCATTTCTGTCTCCTAGACGGGGTGATCCCATCTAAAAATGCTGCGACTTCCATGTTCTGTTCAGGTCATACATAATTTCTTTTCGCAAAACGGAGGGGCTGCGTCAAGGCGGTGAGAACGGCTCCTTATCAGATTTTCTGTTGACCTGACCGGCCTGATCGGGAACGTTTGGTCTGAAACCGCCAAGGAGCTCCTCATGCGCAAGACCGTCCCCGCCGTTCTCCTCGCCTCCGCCCTTCTCGCCGGCTGCATGCCCGCCGAGCTGATCGGGATGAAGCCGGACCGGTCCGAGGTCCGGATCGCCTTCTACCCGGGGGGGAGCGTCCTCGACGACCTGATGATCATAGACGGGGTCAACCATTTCGGGACCGCCCAGTATCAGATGGACGATCCGGTCGGGGATATCGGGTTCCGGACCAAGGCGGGCGAGCGGGTCCAGGCGGAATGCGTCTCGGTCCGGCAGAACTTCATGAACGAGAACGAGTGCGCCCGCTACGAGGTGTACCGGTCCAGTTTCGGCCCGGTCCCGGAGGGGACCACTTTTAACCGGCCGGACATGTTCTGACCCTCTCCCTCTTCTGATTTTCGCACACCCGCGCCATACTCCCCTAAACGACCTTTCCGGAGAGATGAGATGGCACGCCTCACGCACCGCTTTTATAATGACGCCCATTCCGCCTGGTTCACCATGCGGGTGGTGGGGGACGGGGACGCCTACGGGCGCGACATGGCCCTGACCCACTCCGGGGAGGACCCGCTCGTGGAGTTCTACGATCGCCGCTGGGATCATGAGGAGGACCCGGCCGGGGAGAAGCTCGGCCAGTTCATATCCCGGTATTCCCTCACCACCCTGCTGGAGCCGACCCGGGGCGGGGCGACCGTCTTTGAGACCGGGATCATGCTGGACGGGTCGAACGCCTGGCGGGTCGGCCCCGCGGGCATGGCGGACTGCCTGAACGCGCTGATGGAGGCGGACATCGTGCCGGACCTTGAGGCGGAACGGGAGGCCCGAATCGAGGCGATCATCGAGAAGATCGACGAGCTGATGGCGGCCCGGCTCGAATACGCCGAGACGGACAAGAACGCCGGCGACGCCTACACACATCTGCCGCGCGAGGGCGGCTGGGACTACAACAACGGGGATCAGCGGCTCTCCGGCTGGATGCGCCGGACCGGGATCGACCCGCGGGGGCTCGAGATCGAGGAGATCTCAGGCTTGGTCCTGGACAATTTCCGGATGGAGCCGGGGACGATCCTGGATCCGACGCACAACGAAGATGACCTGTTCCTGGTGGACAGCTTCCAGGTCGGCGAGATCGAGCAGCGGTTGGAACGGTCCGTGGTCGCCCCTGACGCAACGCCTGAGGAGTGGGGTGATGCGAAAATCGGAGCGGAGGCTCATTTTCGGGGGTCCCTCGCTTATCTCTCCTCAGATCGGGTCTGGTACGCGCTGATGGACCGCCAAGCGCTTGAGGGCCTGATTACGGAGGCTGCGGCGGAGCCGGACCCCTGTCCCTGATCCGGTCCGGGCTTGACTAGACACCGCTCTCAGGCTAGCGAATTCCTCCACCATGAGAGAAATCACATGCCGAAACCGCCCCATCAGCCTGTCACCGACGCCCAGAAGGACGGGAACCCGATCATCGCCGTCTGCGGCGGGGTGGAGGCGGTTGTCTGTTGGCACGACCCGCTTCCGGGCGTTCTGGAGCCAGGCTGGTTCCACTGGGACGACGATGAACTCGGCCCGAGTCATGAACGGGCCCGCGGCGAGGTCACGGGCTGGCGGCCCCTTTTCTGAGCAAAGCCCACCCCCGAACCGGACCTCTGTTGAGCCCCCTTGCCTGATTCGCCGGATGGTGTAGACATATAATTTATGTCAACATTATTTTCCGGGAGGGGCCATGCTCATCTGGAACTACCCGTCCAGCCTGCATCTGGAACGGATCGACCCGCCGCGTAACGCATGGCGGTACTACGCCCTCTCTGTGGGCGAAAACCTGTTCGGGGAGACGGAGCTGGTCTGCGAGTGGGGCCGGATCGGGACCCTCGGTCGGGTCCGGCGAACCCCCTACCCGGATCGGCTCAGCGCGGTGACCGCCCTGATCTCGGCCGCGAGGGCGAAGGGGCGTCGCGGGTATCGTCCGGGCTGAAAGAGAAAACGGCGACCCTGAAAAGGTCGCCGTTCCCGCATGAGGTATCTGGGAGGTTATGTCGGGTGCGGAGCCCGACGTCCGATGTCTCGGAGCCCCATTCACGAAGTTCGGCCTGTGGCTTCTACGTTCGACCGCTTGGAGTGCGAAAAACTTACGATCTCCGAAACGGATCGTCAATGCGAAAAAATAAATTAGATCTACTTTTTTTCCGTCGGCCTCTCCGCGCCGAACCCGTAATCTCCGATCGGGATCCAGACCTCCACCGGGACCTCATGGAAGACCCGGTACCGCAAATGCCGACACAGGTAGATGGCCAGGCAGGCCCGGACTGAGGGGATGGTCAGGACCCCGTCACTGAACCCCTCCAGCGGGGCGTATTCCCGCAAGAGGGTTTTGCGGGTCTCCTCAGGGAGCTCCGCGGAGAGCCTCAGCCGCACATCGATCCGGTCGTGCCACCCCTTATCATCTTCAGGCCCGACGTACCCGCCCGGCCCCTCCATCCGGGCGGTGATCACCCGCGCGGGGACCAGGTCCGTATAGAGCCCGTCACGCCCCTCAAAGCCGCACATGAACCCGCGAAAATGGGGACGGGACGTGGTTCGAACGACGGCGTGCGGGCTGAACAGATATTCCGCCTCGCGTTTACGGGACCGGTAAAGGACCCGGACGGGGCGACGCTGTGCGGCGGCCGCATATAGGGTCCGGAACGCGCTCAGGTTCTGCTCCACGGGCAGGTCGATCGTAACGTCCTCAAGCGGCACCCCGAGCGCCTCACCGGGCAGGTCCCTCAGGAAGTCGAGCCCGTCCAGGAACCGGAACAGCTCCTCGATGCTGGACGGACCGTATCTCGGCAGGTGCTCCTCGGGATCACGCACCGTCCAGACCCGGTCCCGCTGCTCGAGCTCCGCCCCGTGCAGGCCCATATAGGGGGAGAGGACGGACCTGTGCGCATGCGTCCGCTCCACGCCGAGCAGCTCCGCAAGGCGCGTCCCCGTCAGCCGCTCCTGCCAGAAGGAGAGGTATTCGAGAAACTTGAAATCGATCGTCTTGAGTTTCATGCGTTGTACTTTGCAACTGGGAGGTTCCAGTCCACGGCAGTATATCAGGCTTAGGAGAAAATTATAGCGGAGACGGTCATGCGCCTCATGGGAGATGTGGATAAGGGGGACGGCTCCCCCGGCACCCTTAAGCCTCCCCTCAGGAGCAGGCCCCCCCGGACCTTATTCAATGGAGACCTGATATGTCCACCTATCATCCGATCATCGTGTGCCACCCGCTTGATTCCGATATCCGCCTGATCCAGATCGGGCCCGGCTACGACCCGGCCGACGAGCCGTTACTGTCCCACGCGGGCCTCCTGTGCGATCTGGGCGGACGCGTCGACGTCGCGATGAGCGGGGTCACCACGACCTCCGACAAGACCCGTCAGTTCCTGACCACGGTCAACAACGACATGAGGGAGGACGTGCTCCTCCTGTTGTCCGAGGAGTTTAACGACCCGGCGCGCCGGAACTCGAAGGTCCCGATCGTCCGGGCCGAGGCGGACCGGATCCGGAGGGATCTGGACAGGACCCCGACCGTGCCGCAATCGCTCCTCGACCTGCTGGAGCCGGCTCCGACCGCGCCGCCGACCCGGACGGAGCCGGACGACACGCCGGAGCCCTGACCCCCCTTCCCCTCACGGGCCGCCCCTGATAGCTTGCGAAAAACGATCATATGAGGGTGTCGCATGAGCTGGACGGTGTTAAGATCGAAACAGGACCGGTCCGTGAACTTTTTTCGGGACGCGTATGACGGGGGCCGGTTCGAGGCCCGCTTCGTCTCCCGGTCCGACGACTACGCGATCGCCTACCTCTCCTCCCATTCCGGCTGCCGGCTCGCCTGCCGGTTCTGTCACCTGACCCAGACGGGCCAGACCAGCTTCATGCCCGCAAGCCTCTGGGATCTGGGCGGTCAGCTGATGCGGGTCCTGCAGCATATGGATGAGGAGAATATCCGCCCGCCCCGGCTGCACGTAAACTTCATGGCCCGCGGCGAGCCGCTTGCGAATCCTCATCTCTGTGGGAATTTCGCCCATTTCGCCGGGATCGCCACCCGGGAGGCGGCCCGCCGCGACATGGCGGTCCGGTTCAACATCTCCACCGTCTTCCCGGCGGATCGGGACCTGGACCTGGTCCGCGCATTCGGGGACTGGCCCGTGACCCCCTACTGGTCCTTGTGGTCCGTCGACCCGGGGTTCCGTCGACGCTGGCTGCCGCGCGCGGAGGCGCCGGAGCGGAGCCTCGAGCGGCTGCTGCGGTTCCAGAGCGCGACCGGCCGCGAGGTGGTCCTGCACTGGGCCCTGATCGCCGGGCAAAACGATCAGGAGGAGGACCTTAACGGGCTCCTCCGCCTCCTCAAAGGGTCCGGTCTACGAGCGCGACTGAACATCGTGCGCTACAACAGCTTCTCGGAACGGACCGGGGAGGAGGCGTCGCCGGACCGGCTGAACCGGTTCCTTGAGGTGCTCGGGCCGGTCCTGGGCGTGCCCGGGAGCCGGATCGTCCCCCG
>Ga0075467_10001922_pt1 | contig 16772 bp, 13 predicted proteins | sample DEB08_DNA_9_FD_75067 | JGI IMG/M metagenome (GOLD analysis project Ga0075467, IMG submission 75067) | Aqueous microbial communities from the Delaware River and Bay under freshwater to marine salinity gradient to study organic matter... | ecosystem: Environmental > Aquatic > Marine > Coastal ... | reverse complement strand
TGGAGAGCAAGGGCGGCGCCCTGCGTGTGCTGGAGCCTGAGATCGACACGTCGAAGCCTGAGGGCCGGATAATCCTGACGACCCTGTCGATGGTGGCCGAGATGGAGCTGACCTTTATCAAGGAGCGCCAGCGCGCGGGTATTGAGGCTGCCAAGGCCAAGGGCGTCTACAAGGGCCGCAAACGGTCGATCGACCGGGAGGCCGTCCAGAGACTGCGCCGTGACGGCGTTGGTGCTACTGAGATCGCGCGCCGCCTCGGCATCGGCCGGGCGAGCGTTTACAAAGTCCTGGGGGTGGATGCCCGGCCGACCCATCCATACCCCCTCGGGGGGTAAGGGGTTAAGGCGGGGGGCGGCTGCAGATGCAAGGGCGCACACAGATGAAGCCCCCGAAAATTTTTGAAAATCTGTGGCAATTACCAAGGTCGGGCAGTTCGTTTCATCGGTGTGTGGATATCAGCAGCGAGCATCGGACCAAATCTATTCCACCAGAACCGCACCATTTCGTGGCTGATCTCGATGCCACGTTCATGCAGCAGATCCTCGACATTGCGAAGTGAAAGCGGGAACCGGACATACATCATCACCGCCACGCGGATGATCTCAGGTGATGTTTTGAAATAGCGAAAGGGGCTGCGTTTTGTCATTCGGCAAGGCTAGGCCGACGTCCGGCCCAGCTCAAGCCAGTTTCCTATGACAAGACCCGCGCGCGCTCCGGACACGTCAGTCTGACCTTCTCAATCTCGGGCAATGTCGGCGCCCATCCTGCGGGACAACTGACCTGCAATCTGTTGAATGTTGGCGACAATCCGGTCCTCGCCGATTTCCATAAGACGTTCTGCAAGAAAACTGACAGCAACGCCTGCGATCGGACGGTTGCGCGAATCAAGTACCGACGCGCCAAAGCACACGATACCCTCAACGACCTGCTCGTTATCGCAGGAATACCCGAATTGCCGAACGTTCTGAAGTTCTGCCAACAGGCTTTCGACCGACCTTACACTGTTGGGCGCTCTGGGCGGTGGCAGACCTTCGGCAAACAGGCGTCGCACTTCAAAATCGCTCATGTGGCTGAGAAAAGCCTTGCCGGTGGCGGTAAACGCAGCAGGCAGGCGCATTCCGGCGCGGAATTCGATCAGCGAGTGACTTACGTCAGAGTTGCGTGCCGCAATGTAGATGACTTCGGCCCCCTCCAAGACAGACAAGGTGATGGTAGCTCCCGGCAATTCGGTCTGTTGATCCCAGATCGTGGCAAATTCTGTTGCGACGTCGGATTGCTGGGTAAAAGCATTGGCCCACCGCATTACGTGAGGCCCGAGCTGGAAGGTTTGATCTGGTCTACGGATAAGCAACTCGCTTTGCAGCAAGGTGTAGCACAGCGTATGCACGCTGCTTTTAGCAATGCCCAGTTCACGGGCAAGATCCGACAAACAAAGGTAATTTTTCGATTTCGCAATCACATCTAGGATGCGCACGCTACGGTCCAGTGCAGGCACTAGTTTGGATTTGGCTTCGTCCGTTACCATGGGTTCCCCGTCTGGATACGCTGTCGTCAATCGTGTCAAAAAATTTTTGACACTAACTTAACTTACCTAATTGACACTTTCTTAACTTACCGAATATTGTCCTGTCTATAAGATTTATTTCAGCATGCTGTACGTCTAACAAAAAATAGATCACCGTCATGTTTGCAGGATAATGATCCACCGCAGAATGGCAGTCACCGCTCACGATTAGGCGGAAAGATAAGGGAGGATGCGCGCATGGTGATGAGTGTGCGGGACTGGTCAATCCGGTTCAGCGAAGCGTCGGATCGTGATCAGACGATTGGTGCAATGTCGCGGTATTTCACCTGCACGTACTTGTGGGATATGGGGCCTGTAAAGGTGATCGTCGAGATGATCGATGGTAAGGTTTACCGCATCAACACTGAACCGCAGCCATTGGATGCCTATGATTTCGCATTGCGTGCAAGTCCTGCGACGTGGCGAGAATTTGCGCGGCCAATTCCTGCGCCGATGTATCACGGCATCTGGGCTGCCAGCTTTCGCCGCGATCTGAAGATCGAGGGCAACACCCTCGCGCTGATGCAGAACCTGCGTAATTTTACTGTCCAATTTGAACTGCTGCGCAAGGTGGGGGTCCCCGTATGACTTTCCTCTTTGCTGCCTGCTGAAAGGATATCCGGCATGGCAAAATTTTCCCCAGTTATCGGTCGATATGTCACGATTGACGTGGATGGCTGCGAATACAAAGTGTTCTATTTGCGCAATGGTCAGGGCCAACCTTTGGTGTGCCAGCACACGGCGGGATGCCACAATCACCAGTGGCGCGGGCTGCTGGAAGACCCGGAAATAACCAAGAATTACGACGTGATCGCCTATGATCTAGCGCGACACGGCAAATCGGATCCGCCGTTGAACAAGGAATGGTGGAAAGAAGAATACACCCTGACTGCTGACCACTACATTAAATTCATCACGACGTTCTGTGATGCACTGGAGCTGGATCGGCCCATATTCATGGGTTCGTCATTTGGCGGCAACGTGGCGTTGCATTTGGCGCTGCATCATGCCGACCGTTTCAAGGCGGTGATCCCCGTCGAGGCTGCCGAAAATTCGCCCGGCTTTTATCTGGATCTTTGGCGGCATCCGCACGTGAACGCGGCACAGGTCTGCGCAAGCGGCACATGGGACCTGATGGCCCCGCAAAGCCCGGACATGGATCGCTGGTTGACCTGGCACTACTACACCCAAGGGTCCGAGGTGTTTAAGGGCGATCTTTATTTCTATTCAATTGATCACGATCTGCGGGGCAAACTGGGGGATATCGACACCAAGAAATGTCCAGTGGTGATGATGACCGGGACTTATGATTTTCTGACCCCACCTGAGGCGACCGAGGCGACTGCCCGCCAGATTCCAGGCGGAATTTATATTGAAATGGAAGATATCGGTCACTTTCCGATGTCGGAAAACTATCCACTGTTCGCCGTTTACCTGAAGGAAGCGCTTCGCATAATCGAAGAGCGGACCTGAGCCTGCCGCCTGCCAATCACAAAGGGTTGCCTCTATGAAGATCGTAGAATTCGATGACAAGGGCCGCCGCCTCGAGATTGACGCGGAAGACTTGTCATCGAGAGCGCCGACCTCGGCCCTGGCCGCGCGCCCCGTTTTCACCGCAGGTGCTCCCGAGCCTGCCAGGCAAAAGCGCAAGTCGAACGGGATCGAGTTGCATATGTTCCAGACCGGCACGCTCAAGACAAAGACCAAATACATCAAGATGAATCAGGGTGACGATCCCTTTGAGATTCCGGTGCCGTGGTTCTTGCTGAAGCATCCTCAGGGCAATGTGGTGATTGATGGCGGCAATGCAGTGGAAGCAGCAATCGACAAGCGCGGGCACTGGGGCGCAGTGGTCGATGCGTATGATCCTGTGATGGAATTATCGGATAACTGTGTGGATCAGTTGCGGCTGGTTGGTGTCATGCCGGGGGATGTGCGGTTTGTGGTGCAATCGCATTTGCATCTGGATCACACCGGCGCAATCGGGCGCTTCCCCAAAGCGCAGCACATCGTGCAGCGTGCGGAATATGATTACGCCTATGCGCCGCACTGGTTCGCAAAGGGTGCCTATATCCGCGCTGATTTTGATCGTCCGGGGCTGAACTGGAAGTTTTTGGGTGGCGAATTTACTGACCATTACGATCTGTTCGGCGATGGGGTGCTGAAGATGATATTTACCCCCGGCCATTCGCCTGGTCATCAGTCGTTTCTGGTGACGCTGCCCAAATCGGGGCCGATCCTTTTGACCATCGACGCAGCATACACTGTGGACCATTGGAACAACATGGCATTGCCAGGTCTGGTCACGTCGTCCACCCAAGCCGCGGACTCGGTGGCAAAACTGCACAAGATTGCCAAAGAAACTAGCGCCATGGTTGTAACGGGCCATGACCCGCAAGATTGGGTGCGGTTCCATAAAGCGCCTGCAGATTTCTACGACTGACCCGGCGACCCTGGGTTGACACATATCCCTGAGGAGGGGGAACTGATGCAAATATTGAAAAAACTTTTAACCACGGCGGCCATGCTTGCTGTCGCGGGAACCCTTGCCAGTACGGCGAATGCCGAAGGTCTGGACGAGATCGACCCGGCAATCGTTGACCGGCTTTACAACCCCAACATGCTCGATCCGGCACAGCCGATCGGCGTCAGCAAATGGCGTGATTTCGTCGCCAAGAATCCGCCGCCGTGGAAAATCGGCTATGCCTCCAGCTATGCCGGTAACACATGGCGCGCGGCGGCGATGAACGAATTGCAGAACGTCATCATTCCGAAATGGACAGATCTTGGTTTGCTGTCTGAAGTGGTGATCACCCAGTCCAATCTGAACGATTCCACCCAAATTCAGCAGATGCGCCAACTGGTGGATCAGGGCGTCGATGCGATTATCCTGTGCTGTTCCAACCCGACAGCGCTAAATGCATCTGTTCAATACGCGGCCGATAAGGGCGTGCCAGTGTTCACGATGACCGGTTACCTCACCTCGGAGTTCTCGACCAATTCATCGGTGAACTATCAGCTGGCAGGCTTCGAGATCGGCAAGGCAATGGCCGAGCAGCTTGGCGGCAAGGGCAAGGTTCTGGTGGTTGAAGGCATCCCCGGCACATCCGGTTCTGACAGCCAGAACCGTGGTGTTCTGGCAGGTCTTGCCACAGCACCCGAGATTGAAGTTGCCGGATCAGTTGCAGGTATGTGGACCGATCAGGTAGCACAGGGCGAAGTGCAGAAATGGATGGCAACCCATCCTGGCGAGCTAAATGGCATCGTCGTGCAATCGGCTGCCGAAATGGGCGTGCTGCGAGCTGTTGCGCAATCTGGCCGCACTGAAATTGCGGTTGCGGTCGGGGGCGAACTGGGCGCGCTATGCCAGTGGCGCAATACGCCGGGCTTGCTGAATGTGTCTTATCAGGTCTGGCCGCCGGCTGACGAAATGAGCCTGATGTGGAATATCATGATGCGCACGTTGCAAGGGCAGGGGCCGAAACTTCAGTCGGTTCTGGTTGATCCAGTCAAGCTGACCCATGAAGAACTGTCTGCGATGATGGCCGAAGATTGCTCGGTGGATACGCCGGATTGGCTGGCTGTTGGTGCTGACCGTTGGGGCGGTTCGGCGGCCTATCTTGACCAGTTTTTTCTGCGTCCGGCTGATCCGACCGCGTTCAAGAAGTAATGTCACTGGGGCCGCCGCAACGGTGGCCCCGCTCCTTCTAAACCCTATAACCGGAGACCTTATGCCCACGGCTGCCGTCCTTTCCACGTCTGCTGAACCGGGTCGTGACACGATTTCGGTCCGGAATGTGAAAAAGTATTTCGGGCCGACACGGGCACTGGATGGCGCAAGCTTTTCGGCCCGCGCAGGCGAGATTCACGCGATTGTCGGCGGCAACGGCTGCGGCAAAAGCACCTTGGCCAAGGTGGTGTCCGGCATCTTGCCGGTTGACTCAGGCGCAGTGACTATCTTGGGCGAAACGCCTTCGACTCCTGCCGAAAGCCGTGCCTTGGGCATATCGACCGTGTATCAAGAGGTCATGGTGGCCGATGAATCGTCGGTTGTTGATAACATCTATCTTGGAGCGGACCGTCTGTTCAGCAAAACCCTGTCACAGGATCGCAAGGTGGCCCGCGCTGCCACTTTGATGCAGGAATTGTCGGGCGAAGCGGTGGACCCGCATGCCTTGGTGGGCACGCTGCCGCTGGGTCTGAAACAATGGATCACGATTGCCCGCGCGCTGCTGTCTGAACCGAAAATCCTGATTCTGGATGAAAGTTCTGCTGCACTGGATTTTGACAGCACAGAACGGCTTTTCAACAAGATGCGCGCTTTGCGCGATGGGGGAACCACGGTACTGATCGTCACGCACCGCATTGCCGAACTGATCCGCATCTCCGACCGTGCGACTGTCCTACGTGACGGGCGCGACGTCGGTGTGCTGGAAAAACACGAAATTACCGAAAAGAACCTGCTGGCCCTGATGACCGGCGTTGACCGCTCAGGCAGCCATCATGCACTGGCCGCCCCGCAGCCCAAAACGGCGGAACGTGGTTTGAAGGCGCGTGGCCTGGTCGTTGAGCCGGGCGCGAAGGCGTTTGATTTTGATCTGCGGCGCGGCGAGATTGTCGGTGTGGCGGGGCTGGACGGCCAAGGGCAGGATGCCTTCGTGCGCGTGCTGGCCGGTGTGCAGCCTGCCGAGCAGGGCGTGGTTCAGGTGGCGGCTCAAAACGATGAATGGTCAATGGTGCGCAGCCTGCCCGAGGCTGCGGCGGGGCGGATTTCTTATGTGTCGGGCGACCGCAAGCGCGAAGGAATTTTCGCTTCGTTGTCGATCTTTGAGAACATGATGATGCCGCTCTACCGCGAGAAACGGCGTGGCGGTATTCTGGGCATCATTGACCGGCTGACCCTTGGCGCGATTTTCAAGCGCGAGGCGGACAATCTGCTGATAAAATTCGGGCTGAAAGAAGATAGGATCACCTCGCTTTCCGGCGGCAACCAGCAAAAAGTGTTGATTGGGCGCGGCTTTGCGATGCGGCCAGACATAATCGTGCTGAACGACCCCGCGCGCGGCATCGACGTTGGCGCCAAGGCCGAGCTTTACAAACACTTGCGCAGCTTTGCCGAAGATGGTCGTTCGGTGGTCTATATGTCATCGGAACTGGAAGAGTTTCTTGGGTTTGCCACCCGGGTGATCGTGTTCCGCGATGGCGCGCCATTTGACGCGTTTGATGGGTCGCGGCTGGACCCGAAAGTCGTGCTGGAGGCGATGTTCGGCCAGACCAACGGTGAGGGCCTGACAGCGGCTTATGGTTTGCAGCCCGGGCGTGCGGTGCCGCAAACGGGATCTGCGCCCACAGCGAACGGTGTGCGCGTGCTGGTGGATGTGCCGGAGGACATCAAGGCTGCCTTGCGCGCGGCACGCCCCATAGCCACACCCACCTATGCCATGAAGGAAACCACAGTGTCGCGGCCCGCCGAATTGTCCAAGCCGATCCGCATCGTTGAATTTGACACTTCGGGCCAAAAACGCGGGGGCCACAAAAGTGTGGGTTCGGGGCAGTGACTGTGGCATCCACGCAACTGCATGAGGCGAAGGGGGGGCGGTCAAACCCGTATCTTCTGATGCCTATCACGCTGTTTTTCGCCCTGCTTGCGCTAGCCGTGCTGCGCGCGCCCAGCCTGATGACCAGTGCCGGGATAGGGTCTGCCATCATAGTGGCGACCCCGTTAATACTTGCCACCTATGCGCTGATGGCGTCGGCGATTTCCGGGCGTGGCACGGTTGATTTGTCGGTCGGCCCGCTGATCGGGTTTGTGAATGTTACACTGATACAATTCAGCAGTGCCGGGCTGCTGGAAAGCCCGCTTGCGGTGTTTTTGTATGCAATTTTCATCGGGGCGCTGTATCAGCTGATCTTTGCGCTGATTGTAATCTATGTGCGGCTGCAGCCGATTATAGTCTCGCTATCTGGCTATCTGGCGCTGACCGGGATCAATCTGGTGATCTTGCCGCGACCGGGTGGGGTGGCACCTGCGTTCATGGCGGAATGGGGTTATGGCACGTCGATCTTTTCGCCGGTGCTGGTGATGCTTGTGCTGGCATCCGCTGCGTGGCTACTGTTTACGGCGACAGCATTTTATACGCACCTGCGCCTGATGGGGTCGGATGAACGCGCGGCTTATACCGCCGGGGTGCCAATCACGATTGTCCGCATTGGAGCGCATCTGATTTCGGGAGCATTTGCGGGGCTGGCGGCGATTGCGTTTACGGCGCTGATCTCGTCCGGGGATCCGTCGCAGGGCACGACCTACACGCTGATTGCGGTGACGGCGCTGGTGCTGGGCGGGGCATCTTTGGCGGGTGGGCGCGGCGGGGTGTTTGGGTCTGCGCTCGGGGCTTTGAACCTGTATCTGATCACCTTCGTGCTGGCGACGTTCAATTTTGGTGCGGTGCAAAGCTTTGTTACCAACTTGGCTTACGGGTCTATTCTGGTGATCTCGCTTTTGCTGACGCTGCTGATCCCGGTGATCCAACGGTACATACGCAACTTCTCGCCATTTTTGTATTTCGTGGCGCTGGCGGTGGTTGTGTTGGGCGTGATCCTGCATGGAACGTTTGATTACACGGCATTTGAGGCCGCATCGTTGCCAGTTGGCCCGATGGACTTGCAGGCATCCCTGATCGCCCCGCTGGAAATTGCAGTATCATCGCCGGAAACCGAGGCGCTGCGCGCACAGGCAGCCCCACTGATAAGCGCGGCGCTGCTTCTGGTCGTGATAGCAGTGTTCCTGAGGGTGGCATTTGCCCAAACCGACCGCCGCCGTATCGGGCCTGCTGTGGCGGTGGTGCTGGCTGCGCTGGTGCTGGGCGGAGCCTGGGGCATGACACAAAGCACGCCTGACACCGAGGTGTCACAATGACCGACCTTGCCCCGCAAATATCTCTGCCAAGCCGCATTCTGGGGCTGGTGATCGGTCTGATCCTGACGGCGACCGGCGCGGGTTTCGGTTTTGCTAGCGGCGCGTCGGTGCAAATTGTGATCCTTGCTGCGATTGCGACGCTGGCGCTGTTTGTCTGGGGCTGGCGCTATGTGCTGGGCCAGTTTGCTGGGCCAGCGGTTGCGGCCGCCGACGGCCCAAGCTCGGTGTGGCAAGCATGGATGCGGTTCCGCTGGCCGCTGCTGGGACTTGCGCTGATCTTGTTGGCGTTTCTTATACTTTCGCTGACGGTTGAAGGGTTCTTTAATATCTGGAACGTCATCTCTTTGCTAATCCTGTTGGCTATTCTGGTGCTGACCCGCACGCTGGGACGGCAGTTTCAACAGAACCGGTCCGCGTTTATCGGAATCATGGTGCTGGCGGGGTTGTTTTCCGTTGGCTCCATGAACATCGAGGGCTTTGCATCGGGCAACAACATCAAGTCGATGCTGCTGTTTGCATCATTTCTGGGGTTGGCATCGGTAGGCCAGACGCTCGTGGCGTTACTGGGGGGACTGGACCTTTCAATTCCGTTCGTCATCGGCGGGGCGAACGTTGGGCTATTATATCTGATCAGTTTGGAAGTGCCAGGTTGGCTGGCCACGATCATCGTGCTGCTGATTGGAGCCTTGCTCGGGGTGGTCAACGGACTTTTGAGCTACAAACTGCAAGCACAGGCTCTGATCGTGACGCTGGGCACTGGGTTTGCGATTTCGGGCGGTGTGCAGATCATCACATCCATCGGATCTGCTTATTCGGGCAACGTGTTTGGCACAGTGCCCGCGTGGTTGTCGAACCTGTCGGCGATGAACGGCACGACTTTTGGTATTTCATTTCCGCCGGTGATCGCAATCTGGGCAATTATTGCGCTGGTTCTCATCGTCGGAATGCGGGTCACGCTCTATGGGCGGTTTTTGTATGCGCTTGGCGTGAACCGAACCTCGGCCAGCAGGGTGATGATATCAGAGTTGAGTTATTGGGTGGTGATGTATGCACTGTCGGGATTTTTTGCCGCGATGACGGGGTGCTTGCTGCTGGGCTGGTCGGGCGGAGGGTTCATCGGCGTTGGGGACCAGTATCTGTTCCTGACACTGGCCGCCGTGGTAGTGGGCGGCACATCGCTGCTGGGCGGGGCGGGTGGCTATGGGTTTACGGTGATTGGCGTTCTGGTGTTGCAGGTGCTGTCGAGCTTTCTTGTGGGTATTGGTCTCGATTTTGAATGGCAGCAATTCATCTTTGGGCTGCTGATCCTGCCGATGGTGGCGCTGTATGCGCGATCACCGCACATCCGCACGCAAATCTGAGGGACAAATGACAAAGACAATCCGCAAAGGGAGACAATAATATGGCGGTGTTTCAGACAACCGACCTGACCGCGGCAAGCTATTCCGTGGCGCTGTTCGGGCTGGCGGCAACGGCAATTTTGTTGCTGATCGGGTCTAGCTGGGTAGGCCGCGGATTCCGCATTCCCGTGGTGCTGTGCGCGATTGCGGCATTGGTGGGCGTTGGTGCAGCTTATGAAGCACGAGCGGCGTGGGGACAGGGCAGCGTGCCGGTAGTCTATCATTATGTCGGTTGGGCAGTGTCCATGCCGTTGCAGGTGATGGCGCTTTATTTCATGGCGGGCAGTGCGGGGCGGCTTGGAGCCGGGCTGTTTTGGCGGCTGGTTTCTGTGTCCGTTCTGATGGTGTTCGTGCGATACCTCGGTGAAGGCGCGTTCATGAACCCAACACTGGCGTTTTTGCTCGGCCTTGTGTTCTGGCTGTACATCTTGGGCGAACTGTATTTCGGCCGCATGGATGATGTTGTCCGGCAAGCACCGGGCGATCATCTACGACGTGGCTTTTTCTGGCTGCGGTTGATTGCGACATTGGGCTGGGCGATCTATCCCTTGGGCAATTTTCTGACGGCATTTGCGGGCATAGTCGATGATGGCAGCCTGTCTGTGGCGTATAATCTTGCAGATATTCTGAACCGTATGGCGTTTGGGGTGGCCGTTCTGGCAACCGGCGCGCTGTTGCATGACGAGGTGCGCCGTGTCTGACGCGTTCGCAATCCAACCCCCTGTTATTATTGAAGGAGCGCTTCCATGAAGGGTGCAGACGTTATCGCCATTATCATTCTGGCTGCCATCGTTATTGCCGTGGCCGCCTACTTGCTGCACTGGCTCTATCGCCGGTCTACCAAGGATGTCAGTTTCGTGCGTACCGGCTTTGGCGGGGAAAAGGTTGTGATGGGGGGCGGCGCTTTGGTGTTGCCGATCTTGCACGATCTGACCGAGGTAAACATGAACACCCTGCGGCTGGAGGTAACACGGGCGCGGGAAAAATCGCTGATCACAAAAGACCGAATGCGCGTGGAACTGACCGTGGAATTCTACGTCCGCGTGGCACCGAATACCGAATCTGTCGCAACCGCCGCACGGTCGCTGGGCAACCGCACGATGAATGCGGAGCAGTTGAAAGACCTGATCCAGGGGAGGTTTGTCGATGCAATGGGCGGCGCTGCGGCAAAGATGACGCTGGAAGACATTCACGAAAACCGATCAGCCTTTGTGAAAGAGGTCAAGCGCGAGGTAGCGGATTCTCTGGAATTGGACGGGCTGGAACTGGAGTCGGTGTCGCTGACATCGCTTGACCAGACCGATATCAAGCTGTTCGATCCTTCAAATACCTTTGACGCTGAAGGTCTGACACGCCTGACCGAACAGATCGAAAGCCGCAAGAAAAAGCGCAACGATATCGAAAAAGATACCGCCGTTGCGATCCGCGCTAAGAACCTACAGGCCGAAATTAAATCGCTGGAGATTCAGCGTGACAGTGAATATGCGCGCATGTCGCATGATGCCGAAGTGTCAATCCATCGCGCACAGCGCAAATCGGAAATCGCGTCGGAAAACGCGGTGCGTGAACGCGAGATCGAGGAAGTGAAACTGCGCGAACGCGAAACGGTGGAACGCACGCGCATCACCATGGAACAACAGATCGAGACGCTGGAGATCAAGCACCGCGAATCGGTGCAACTGGAAGAGCAGAGCCGCGAAATAGCGGTATCGCTGAAATCCAAAGAGCGGTCTGAAGCACAAGCAGGGGCCGAGGCGGCGCGGGCAACGATGGTTGAAGCGCAGGAACGTGTGCAGACTATCCGGGATACCGAAATCGCCAATCGGCAAAAAACGATTGAGATGATCGACGCTGTGCGGGTGGCCGAGGCATCAGCGGCGGGTGTGCGCATCATGGCCGAGGCGGAAAAGGCAGCGGCGCAAGACCATGCCGATGCCGACCGGATTGCCGTGGCCGCCTTGGAGGAACGCCTGCGCGTCGAAAACGCTGGGCGGGAAACGGCTAATACAGCCGAAAACCTACGGTCCGATGCAAGCCGCAAATCAGCGCTGCACAAATCGTTGGTGGAGCGGTTGCCCGAGATCATCCGGGAAAGCGTCAAACCGATGGAGCGGATCGAGGGCATCAAGATCCTCCATGTCGAAGGCTTGCCGGGACTATCTGGTGCGACGGACGGCGGCGGTATGAGCGACGGCGGCGACGGGCCGCGCGATGGCAATCTCGCCGATCAGGTGGTCAGTTCCGCGTTGCGCTATAGGTCACAAGCGCCGTTCGTAGATACGCTGTTGGCAGAAATCGGCATGTCCGGCGATACGATTCACCGCAGCCACACGCTGCAGGATCTGTCAAAGATCGTCTACACCGAACATGCGGCGCCAGAGGCGGCCTCTAAGACAAAATCCGGAAAGTAACGGCAGAGCCGGGGCGAAGAAGCGCCCCAGATGTCATGCAGTCTTGCCATACGGTCTGAGTTCCAAGGAAATAAAGTCATGCCCACATCCCAGCACATTGAGCGCGGCATTCTGGTTTTTACGATCTGGGCCAGCCTTGGCTTTCTGGGCCTTGGCATCGTCCTAGAAGGATTTGCCCGCGATAGCTGGCCTCTGTCTGCCTGCGGGGTGGGCGTGATCGTGCTGGCGTTCGTAGCACATATCATTGTGAACGGCGTGTGTGATACCGGGTTTACCCAAGGCGAAGCTCTGCTAGGAATTGGCACTTACGGGTTTCTCGGGCTGGTATTTATTGCGTCGGCCTTGTTCGGGGATATTAGCATGCCCGACCTTTATTCTGGGCTGACCTTATTTGGCATGCTTGCAGCCGGGTTCCTGGCCTACCTTGCCACGCGCCATGGTTTGCGAGGGGCATTCTCCAGGTTTCACATGAAAGGCGATGACATGAGTTTTGGCGCGGGGCGCAGGCCATGATCTGGCTACCGCTTTACGGGCTGTTTTATGCGATGGTCACTCTGTACTGGGCGCGGATCGCGGCGCAGCAGAACGGCGATTACCAGACCTTTTTTTCGACGGCGCATAGCCTCGCACCTTGGGTGTCGGCACTGGTGTTGGCCGGGGCCAGCCTGTCTGGCTGGGCCATCTTTGGCGGTGCAGATGAGATTGCACAGCGTGGCTTCGGCCTTTCGGCGGTGCTGCAGGCGGGGATTGTGCTTGCGCTGCCGGGGGTGCTGTTTTTCAAGCGGCTCTGGTTCGTAGGCCAACGGCTACAGCTTTCATCGCAGGCTGAAATGCTGCGTATGTACTATGGGTCTGAATTTTTGGTGGTGTTTTCCACGATTGTGGCAGTGTTGTTTGCGGTGGCTTTTGCCGGGCTGCAACTGCACGCCCTGAGCGGAGTGGTGCAGGCGTTGTCGGGCGGGGCTGTCACGGCGGCAGTTGCTGGCGTGGGGCTTGGCCTGTTGCTGTTTGGCTATGTGGTCATCGGCGGGATGCGGGCGGTGGGCTATCTGGGCGCGATGCAGGCCGTGCTTGCGGCAGCGGCGCTGGTGGGGTTTGCGGGGTTCGCGTTGATCGACATCGGAGGGTTTGGTGCGCTGAATGCAGGGCTTGCAGGGCTGGCCTCGGACCCGGCGCAGGGGGGGCGGTTCATGGTGGCCGGGGTCATTCAGTTTACAGAAGGGCTGGGTCGCCCGACTGGCGCGGTGTCTTCGAGCACGGCCGTCGCCAGCCTGTCCTTCGCCTTTGCGCTGATGGGTTTTCAGGCCAGCCCGCTGGCTGCCAAAATAGTGTTGTCCACCCGCAGTGCGCGTGGCTTTGCGGCGGGACAGACTTGGGTGATGGCCGGGGTGTTCGGTGGTCTGGTGTCGGTGGCGATGGCCTGCCTGGGGGCGGCGGCACTGGTGCGGCCGGGGCTGTCGGTGGGCGGGCTGCTGGCATCTGTATCACCATGGTTTGCGGCATGGCTGTTCATTGGTGCCCTTGCAGGCGTACAACTGATGGCAGGCCTCGGGCTGCTGACGGCGGGCGAGGCGCTGGTGCGCCACATCTATAAACCTTGGTTTCACAGCGCGCTTGACCGTAAGGCCACGGTGACGGTGACGCGGGTCGTGATCGGACTTTTAGTGTTGGTGTCGGTGGGGATGCAGATTCTGACCCCCGTTACCCTTTCCGTGCTGGGCGCGCTGGCCCTGCCATTAACGTTTCAGTTGTGGACGCCGCTTCTGGGCATGACGTGGCTGCGCTGGATCACACCACCCGCAGCCGTCACAGGCATTGGCTTTGGCATCGCAGGAGTTCTGCTGACGGAACCTTTCGGCTTTGCTGTGTTGTCGTTTCTTGGGCTTGATTTGCCTTGGGGACGCTGGCCGTGGACGATCCATTCGGCGGCTTGGGGCATGGCTGCGAACATGGCGGCGGTGCTGCTGATATCAGCTTTTACCCAACGGCGCGGGTTCGGTGCGGATGCGACCGAGGCGCGGCGGTTTCTGGCTGATACCCTGCGCACTAGCCCGCGTGCGAAGGCTTTGAGCGCAACCGCTTGGGCCGTGATGCTGGCATGGGGGTTTCTGGCAATCGGGCCGGGACTTGTATTTGGGAACGCGGCTTTTGTCGGGATGGACGGGCGCTGGCTGGTGGGCATGCCGTCGCTGTGGGCCTGGGGGCTTTTGTTCTGGGTGCTCGGTCTGGGGCTGATCTGGTTTCTGTCTTACAAGATGGAAATGGCCAGCCCTGTCGATACTGGCTTCCCCGCCTACACCCCGCCCCCCCGCCTGCGCCGCGATCAGCGCACCGCCGAGGCAGAGCGGTTGCGCGTGCTTGTGTTGACGGGTGCCGTTGCATTTGCGCTGATCGTGCTGACCGCGCTCAGCTTTGGTGGATAGGAGCAAGGCCATGACCCCCTTCGTGTTCAATACGACAAAATCGGTGCAGTTCGGGGCTGGTTCGCTGGCGCGGCTGGGCGATCTTGCTCGCGCCACGATGGGTGCGCGGGTGATGCTGGTGACCGACCCCGGAATGATGGCCACCGGCATCGTTGACCGGGCACAGGCAATATTGTTGGCGGCGGGGTTGGAGGTAATACTGTTTTCCGATGTTCAGCCCGACCCGCCTGAAGCCGTGATCCATGCGGCCACCGATGCCGCGATTGCGGCGGGTGCGCAGGGCGTAATCGGGCTGGGCGGCGGGTCATCGCTGGATGTTGCCAAGTTGGTGGCGCTTCTGGCGATGGGGCAGGAAACGCTGACGGGCATATACGGCGTGGGCAATGCCAAAGGGCCGCGCCTGCCGCTGATCCTGGTGCCCACCACATCGGGCACTGGGTCCGAGGTGACACCTATTTCCATTGTGACCACCGGACTTGCGGAAAAGATGGGCGTGGTGTCGCCTGTGCTGATCCCCGATTTTGCACTGCTGGACCCGGAACTGACCTACGGTTTGCCCGCGCATGTGACTGCGGCCACCGGCATTGACGCCATGGTCCACGCGATCGAGGCCTATGCAAGCGGGTCGACCAACAACAACCCCTTGTCGCGGATTCTGGCGTTGCAGGCGCTGCGGCTGATGGGCAGTGCTGTGCTGCGGGTAGTTCGGGACGGGGCCGATCATCAGGCGCGTGGCGATATGCTGCTGGGGTCGATGCTGGCAGGACAGGCGTTTGCAAATGCGCCGGTGGCGGCGGTGCATGCACTGGCCTATCCGCTGGGCGGGCATTTCCACATCCCGCACGGGTTGTCGAATGCGCTGGTTTTGCCACATGTGTTGCGGTTTAATTCGGTGACTGCCCCCGATGTCTATGCGGAAATGGCGCCACACGCCTTTCCGCATCTGGACGTGCTGCAAGGGCAGGAACGGGCCGCCGCGTTTTGCGAGGCACTGGCGGACCTGTCGCGCGACTGCGGCCTGCCTCAGCGATTGCGCGATATGGCGATCACGGCAGACTGGCTTCCGCGCCTTGCACGCGATGCGATGAATCAAACCCGGTTGCTGATCAACAACCCGCGCCCAGTGACCGAGGCTGACGCGCTGGCGATCTATACTGCCGCATTCTGACTGTGCAGGATACAATAATGACGTTGTTACTCAACGACCCTACCTGGTGGTGTCAGGCAAAAGCGAGCCATTGACTGTAAGGCTAATGAAGCTGCCCCTTATGCCCTTTCTTGCTGCCGGGAGCGTCTCGGGACAACTGGATGACGGGGAGAATAATCGTATGGATCTCATGAAGGTGATCTACGCAGTCCGGGATCGCGAGCCAGACATCCTCGAATGGCCGCTTGATGATCTGGGTCGCGAGAGTTTCAAGCTAGACCGCCTCGCCCCCGCAAACGGCTTTGCCCATCACGACGCTCACGATGCCCTCGGCGATGTGGAGGCGACGATCCATCTTGCCTCGCTCATTCGCAAGCACGCTCCGGCCGTCTGGGAGCAAAGCTTGATAAACCGGGACAAAAACGAAGTTGATCGACTGCTACGCGGCGGGCATCCGGTGCGCCTAATCGAACGATTTGGCGCCGCGCCGCCACGTTCATATTTTGGTGTTTATGCAGGCACTAACCCGCAAAACCAAAATGCAGTGGCATTTCTCGATCTGGATCTCTGTGACGGCGCCATCATTGATGTCGACGACCGAGAGCTAGCAAGAGCGGTTTCTGCATCACCCAAGATGATCCGAACGCTAGCTATCAATAAAGTCCCGAACGTCTTTCCGGTTGCGACCCCAAGCCGCGAGCACAGCGCCGTCGCCCAATTGGTGGCCGCGTGTCCGGATTTTCGAAAGCGAGTAGGGCAAGCTCTGGCAGATCGATATGCCGACACAGAGCCATCGAAACATGTCGAGCAACTCATCTATGGTGGGTTCTACAGTGCTAGCGACAAACAGGTTCTTGTAGAGTTCAAGACCGCCGACTGGCGACACCGCGCCGAACTTGTCGATCAGCTAG
>Ga0075467_10001920_pt1 | contig 16787 bp, 15 predicted proteins | sample DEB08_DNA_9_FD_75067 | JGI IMG/M metagenome (GOLD analysis project Ga0075467, IMG submission 75067) | Aqueous microbial communities from the Delaware River and Bay under freshwater to marine salinity gradient to study organic matter... | ecosystem: Environmental > Aquatic > Marine > Coastal ... | reverse complement strand
TATATCAACGACGAAGCACTGTGCCGTGCGGCTGCATCTATGTTCGCAGCAGTTGGCCTGAATGCAGAGCTGTCGACTGGTCCAGTCCGTGATTATTGGCCACAGCTGCGGGAAGACGACTTTGATATGTTCCTCTTGGGTTGGTCCCCGGGCACATTCGATATGGAGCATCCGATCCGCTTTTTGCTGCACAGCCAGGATGATGAAAAGCGCCTAGGGTCTTGGAACTTTGGCAACTATTCAAACGAGCGTGTAGACGCGTTGCTGCCACTTATTCAGCAAGAAATCGATCCTGCCGCTCGTCAAGCCATGGTTGATGAGGTGGTCGCCATCACACAAGCTGACGTGGCTTATATCCCGCTTTATACGCAACCTTTGATTTGGGCTGCCAAGGACAATGTCGACCTGACACAGCGGGCCGATAACTTCTTTATGCTGCGTTGGGTGACAGTAAATTAAGCCCAGATAGAAACACAAAAAGGCGATGGTCTATTTTATCCTCAAGCGGCTGGTTCAATCCGTCTTTGTGATGCTTGCCGTCGCCTTTTTGGCCTTTTCTTTATTTCGGTTTGTGGGTGATCCGATCACCCAAATGACCGGCGTCGAAACTTCCATCGAAGATCAAGAACGGTTGCGCGAAGATTTGGGTTTGAATGATCCATTCATTCTGCAATTCGGTCGGTTCACGGGTGACCTGCTGAGCGGCGATTTCGGCTATTCCTACCGCACCAGACAGCCCGTCGCCGAGATGATCGCGGTGCGCATTCCAGCGACATTGGAATTGGGTGTGGTCGCCCTGATTATATCGCTTGTCGTGGGCGTGCCTGCAGGTGTCTACACTGCGCTGCGACCGCGCGGGATCGCGGCACAAACTATTCTGATGACGACGCTCGTGGGGGTTTCGATCCCGACATTTGTGATCGGAATCATGCTGATTTTCATCTTCGGTGTTCAACTTGGTTGGCTGCCTACCTTCGGGCGTGGCGGTACAGTGCAGATCGGCAGTTGGGAAAGTTCGCTCTTTACCATCGAAGGCTGGCGAGCGCTTTTGCTGCCCGCAATCACGCTGGGGGTTTATCAATTAACCCTGACCATGCGCCTTGTTCGGGCCGAGATGATGGAGGTCATGCGCTCGGACTATATCCGGTTTGCAATGGCGCGTGGCGTGCCAATGCGCAAGCTGCATTACAAACATGCTTTGGCAAACACGATGGTGCCTGTGATCACGATCATCGGCCTGCAGTTTGGTGGGGTCATCGCATTTTCGATTGTGACCGAAAGCGTATTTCAATGGCCCGGAATGGGCCTGCTCTTTCTGGAATCGATCCGCTTTGTCGATATCCCTGTGATGGGTGTCTATCTTGTCGTGATTGCCTTCTTTTTTGTACTCGTGAACCTGATTGTTGATCTGCTTTACGTGGCCATTGATCCGCGCTTGCGGATAAGGGATGTGCAATGATTGCCTTCGTCAAACGCTATGAAGGCCTATGGCTTTTCGTGCATTCACCTGCCGCGATTGTGGCGGCTCTAGTGGCGCTGATGATCTTTTTGGGTGCCGTTCTGGCGCCTTGGCTGGCGCTTGTGAACCCTTATGATTTAGCGTCTTTCAGCCTTTTTGACGGATTGTTGCCGCCCGTCTGGCAGGATGGGGCGAATCCAAAATTCCTGCTCGGAACCGACGATCAAGGGCGCGATATGATCTCGTCCATTCTTTATGGTGCGCGACTGTCTTTGGTGATCGGTCTGGCTGCTTTGACAATCGCGGCGGTTTTGGGCGTTGGGCTTGGGTTGGCCGCAGGGTATTACGGAGGCCGTTTCGATGCGATTGTCATGCGGATTGCGGACGTACAATTGGCCCTGCCCGCGATCCTGACAGCGCTTTTGATTGACGGCATTGCGCGCGGCATTCTGCCCGCTGCGGTGCAGCAGGATTTGCGCGTGGCGGTTCTGACGCTTGCAATTGCATTATCGCTTTGGGTGAATTTTGCACGTACGGCGCGGGCATCTACCTTTGTTCAGATGAACAAGGAATATGTCCAAGCTGCTATCATGATGGGGCAGCATCCATTGCGCGTGATGTTTGTTCATATTCTGCCAAATATTCTGGGCCCGCTTCTGGTGATTATGACGGTAGATCTGGCATCTGCGATCTTGTTAGAGGCAACGTTGTCATTTCTCGGGATCGGCTTGCCCGCGGATAGCCCCAGCCTTGGGACGCTGATCCGCATTGGCATGCAGTTTCTGTTGTCTGGCGAATGGTGGATTCTTTGGATCCCCACACTTTTCCTTGTGGCTCTTGTCGTGTCGATCAACATTCTTGGTGATTTTCTGCGCGACGTCTTTAATCCAAGGCTGCGCTAGATGCTGACAATAAAAGATCTCGCAGTAAAATTTCCTTCTCGCTTTGGCGACTTCAGCGCCATCTCCGACGTCGATATGACCATTGCACCGGGCGAAATCCATGGGCTGGTCGGGGAAAGCGGAGCAGGCAAATCGACGGTCGGCGCGGCAGTCATCGGTTTGCTATCTGCACCGGGTTATATCGCAAATGGTACACTTACGTTGGGTGACACCGATTTGCGGACACTGACAGAAGTTCAGGCGCACGCCATACGTGGCGACCGGATTTCGATGATCTTTCAGGACCCGCAAACAAGCCTGAATCCCCTAATGACCATCGAAGATCAACTGATCGAGACGATCCAAGCCCATTCCGATGTCAGATATTCGGCGGCCCACAAACGCGCCGTTGATTTGCTTGAAGAAATTGGAATCAAGGATGCTGCGAAACGTATCAAAGCGTACCCGCACCAGTTCTCTGGCGGGATGCGGCAGCGCGTCGTCATCGCTTTGGCGATTTGTACTGATCCGGAGCTGATCATCGCTGACGAGCCGACAACAGCGCTGGATGTCGCTGTGCAATCGCAAGTTCTTGACCTGATCCGGCGACTGGCCAAAGACCGTAAAATTGCCTTTATGCTGATCACGCACGACATTGGCGTCATCGCCCAAATCGCGGACCGCGTGACGGTCATGCGTCAGGGGCGCGTTGTTGAAACTGGCGAAACCGCACAGGTCATTGGCGCGCCAACCCAACCTTATACGCGCGCGCTGATGGATGCTGTGCCACCGCTGGATCGCCGGATTGATCGGTTCCGCGTCCCTGCTGAAGAAGGTCATTTGGCGGCATCTGCAGGCATTAGCAATGCAGCTGAAAAATGGTTGTTGGAGGGGCAACAGCAAGCGCCGATGGGATTGTCGCTGAAAGATATCTGCGTGCGCTTTGCGGGCCCGCGCACGTCCATTTTTCGAAAACCCGATCCCTATATCGCGCTGCAAGACGTTAGTCTTGAGGTCAAACCGGGATCGATCATGGGGCTCGTAGGCGAAAGCGGATCAGGCAAGTCCACCTTGGCCAAAGCAATCACGGGATTGATCAAACCATCCAGTGGCACGATGACACTTGGCGATCTCGAATTACCCGGTGGCAAATTCCGCAGTCGACACCACCCGTCGCGACAGTTGATCCAGATGGTGTTTCAAGACCCCTACTCTAGTCTGAATTCCCGTCATCGTGTGGGCGCAATTTTGGCAGAGCCACTGTGGTTTTACGGAACGGTCCAAGACGCCCAAGAACGGACAAAACTAGCTGCGGCCATGCTCGACCTTGTTGGCATGGCACCTGACGCAATTGATAAATATCCGCATCAGTTTTCAGGTGGTCAAAGGCAACGCATTGCTGTCGCACGTGCCCTTCTGGCACGGCCCCGCTTTTTGATCTGCGATGAACCGACTTCGGCGTTGGATGTATCGATTCAAGCCGAAATTCTGAACCTTCTGAAGGATTTGCAAGCCAAGTTTGGCCTGACAATTCTTTTTATCAGCCACAATTTGGCGGTTGTCAGACAGATGGCCGACGACACTGCAGTCCTGCGCAATGGTCAAATCGAAGAAATCAACGCGTCCGAAAAGCTGTTTTCCAGCCCAGAGGCGGCATACACCCAAAAGCTTCTCGCGTTGACACCCGTGATGCCGACTGACTGGACTGCGCTGCGCGCTTAGCGCACAATCAGCCGTGCAAAGCAGCGACCGTTTTGAGCGTCGAAAATCCGTAGAGCGCTTCGAACCCCTTCTCGCGCCCATGCCCTGACAGACCAGTTCCACCAAAGGGCAATTCGACACCGCCGCCTGCACCGTAGTTGTTGATGAACACCTGCCCGGCTCGTAAAGCCCGCGCCATCCGCATTTGACGCCCGCCGTTTTCCGTCCAGCACGACGCAACCAATCCAAAAGCTGTGCCATTGGCAATTGCAATCGCTTCAGCCTCATCCGTAAAGGGAATAATGACCTGCACAGGTCCGAATATCTCGTCTTGGGCCAACGTGTGGTCGGGCGGAACGTCAACGAAAAGTGTGGGCGCTACATAGGACCCACCGCTTGGTGCGTCGTCGACGATCTGACCCCGTGCTGCACAGGTCAGATCTGCACCTTGGGCGATAAACCCTTCGACAATTTCCTTTTGGCGCGACGAAACCAATGGTCCTAGATCAAGGTTGTCCAAGGCGGGGCCTGCTCTTAGTACACTATACCGCGCCGCCATGGCCTCCACGATCTGATCATAAACACCGCGCTGCACTAAAATACGCGACGAAGCTGAACATGTTTGCCCCGCGTTTTGTATTCCTGCATTCACCAAGAACGGCAAAGCGGCGTCGATGTTTGCGTCGTCGAATACGACCTGCGGGGACTTGCCCCCCAATTCAAGTGTAACAGGCACGACGTTGTCGCTCGCAGTTGCCTGGATCAATTTACCAACACCGACAGAACCGGTGAAAGAGATGTGTTGCACGCCTATATGTGCCGACAATGCGGCACCTGCCTCTGCCCCCAACCCCGGCACGACATTTAGCGCGCCGGCTGGCAATCCGGCTTGATGTGCAATCTCTGCGAAGGCCAGTGCTGTCAGGCAAGCTTCTTCGGCAGGTTTCAAAACACAGGCGTTGCCCATAGCCAAAGCCGCCCCGACAGAGCGGCCGATGATCTGCATCGGGTAATTCCAAGGGATAATGTGCCCGGTTACACCGTGCGGTTCGCGCAAAGTGTAGACCGTATAGCCATCTAGATAGGGGATTGTTTCGCCGTGGACCTTGTCAGCGGCTCCCCCGTAGAATTCCAGATAACGGGCCAATGCCAAAACATCAGCACGTGCTTGGGCCAATGGTTTACCAACGTCCATCGCCTCTAGTTTGGCAAGCTCGTCAACATGCGTCAGTACAGCCCGCCCTATGGTGGCAAGCATGCGTCCGCGTTCTGCCGCGGTGGCCTTGCCCCACGTGCCTGCAAGGGCGGTCTCGGCCGCAGTAACCGCTGCATCGATGTCTGCGGATTTACCCCTCGCGATATGACACAAGGTCGTACCATCAGAAGGGTTCAAAAGCGGCAAGACCTCTTGCCCGATGGGATTGACCCAAACGCCTGCGATAAAGCATTTGCTTGGATCAATATTCAAAGGGCGCAAGTTCATTACCGCTTTTCCTTATTTCTAGCCACCGTAAGCTACAGAAGGCAGCCATGTTACAAGTGCAGGGAACTCGAACACGATGAAAAGGCCCAAGAGTTGCAGCAAAACAAACGGTATGACGCCTTTGTAGATATCGCCGATCGTAACCCCCGGAGGGCACACGCCTTTGAGGTAGAACAGCGCAAAGCCTACTGGTGGCGTCAGGAACGACGTTTGCAAGGTCACCGCCACAAGGATCGCAAACCACGTCACAACAGGCTGTGCCACCTGGTTAAAGCCCGGAATATCCGCTTCGATGCCCAAGCCCTGAATAATGGGCAGCATCAATGGCATGATGATGATTGTGATCTCGATCCAGTCCAACAAAAAGCCAAGAAGGAAGACAATGAACAAGATAAACAAGATAATCATGTACGGATCATCAAACACCGACAGGACAAGACCTTCGATGATTTCATCACCGCCATAGCGGCGTAAGATGTAAGCAAAGAAGTTCGCAGCCAAGAAGATACCAACGATATAACCAGCCGTATTGAGTGTGGAACGGCTCACTTCGCGCAACACCTTCATGTTCAAGCGACGATTGAACAAAGCCAAAAGCGTCGCACCCAGTGCACCCAAACCAGAGGCTTCTGTGGGTGTCGCGATACCAGCAAAGATAGAACCCAGCACGAGCAGGATCAGGAACATGGGCGGAATGACGGCGAGTAGCACCTCTTTGACAACGGGCCACCCGACCTCTTCTGTTTTTTCAGGCACGGGCATCGCGTCTGGTTTGATCAGGCCGTAAACAACGATGAACACGATATAGAGCGTGCCCAGGATCAGACCCGGAAACAGCGCGCCCATGAACAAATCGCCAAGGCTGATGGCCAACTGATCAGACATGATCACCAACATGATTGATGGCGGGATCAAAATGCCCAACGTACCTGCCGAAGCAATCGTGCCGGTCGCAATCGGTTTGGAATAGTTTTGCGCCATCATCGCCGGCAATGCCATCACACCCAGCAACGTCACGGATGCACCGATCACACCGGTCGAAGCGGCCAGAATGATGCCAATCAGCAGAACGGTCAAAGACAGACCACCGCGCAAACCGCCAAACAGCTTTTGCATGGCATGCATCATGCGCTGTGCCACGCCGGATTGATCCAGCATCAGACCCATAAAGATGAACATTGGCAGAGCTACCAGAACGGGGTTCTGGACCGTGCTGCCGAAAATCCGGCTCGAAAGCGCACCGAGCCTTTGATAGTCGATGCCAGTGCGGTCAAATTCGATGATGTCGCGAAAGAAGCTCCGGTAAGGGTCCAAGAAAACCTCTGCGATGATCACAAATACAAGGCTGACGCCGACCAGTGCCATTGCCACCGGAATGCCGCGAAATAGCATCCAGATGAAAGTGAGGAACATTGCGATAACCGCGAACTCGTTCAGCGTTAGGAATTGTCCAATAAATGACAGCATTTTTTAGGCCTCAGTCTTGCGGGATGGGTCCATAGCGCGCAGGACAAGGACGAGAGTGGGAGTGATGATCAAGGCAGCGACAACCGTGTAGGTCAATTCGTAGTTGCCAAACTCCAGAGAGCCGAACAATGGGCCTCGGCTGATATCACGGCTGCTCGCACCATCTTCAGCGAAGACCTTCGCAATACCGTAAAGGCCATAGTAAATTGTGAGGTTGATCAGCAAAAAAGTGCCCGGGAAGGTCGCCCAGAGTTGGCGCCAAAGTTTCGGCGGGTGCAATCGTGAAAGATTGCGCACGATCGCAGACCAACATGCGATCCCGATAAAGATAAAAGAAATGTTCATAAATGTCTTGAGAATCCACAAGTTATGCAGGCCGTTGGGGCTGTTTGAACCCTCATCAGCGCGGATCGCGCCAAGTGCATAGTCGTAGGTGACATCCCAAGACAGAACAACGAATGGCAGGAAAAGCCAGCCAATCGCGAACAGGTTGATCCGTGTCCGCTTTTCGTCGGAAAAGTTATCATAAAGGATATCGACGCGGACATGACTGTCGGTGGTAACGGCGTAGCCCACACCAATTAAGACCGCCATGCCGTACAGCCACCACTGCAAATCATCGAGCCATGCTTGGTTCATACCGCTGTTGCGCAACACAACTTGGGCAGAAATCGCCAGCATCAAAAGCGGAAACAACCATGCCGCAATATTCGACACGAAGACCACAAAGCGATCGCCGCGGTTATGATGTTCCCGCCCGATTTCACCGGGATCCGAGACGGCGACAAGCTCTTCAACTTTATCCATTAGGGGGGGTCCTTCCGAAAGACATGCGAGGTCCAGACAAAGGGGCGGACAGAATCCGCCCCTTTGGTTTCTTTTCAGAACAACTGATTAGTCGCGTGGACGTGGCAGATAGATGCTCTCGGACCAGACTTTGTAGCCGGCACGGAATTCCTGCAGGTCGTCCCAGACCAACTTGAAGTATTCGTCTTCCGCAGCCAGTTCACTGGCAACTTCGTTCCAAGACGCTTCAAAGGCCTCCAGCATTTCGTCAGGCCAGATGCGGTTTGTCACGCCATTGTCTGCAACGTTCGAAATCATCGCCGCATAGTTCAGCGCTTCGCCTTCAGCATAGTTGGTTGTGATGTTGGCCAAGCAAGCAATCTCGATCTGGTTCTGAGCGAACTCATCAAGGTCATCCCAGCGATCTTTGTTGATCAAAAGCTCGAACAGTGTCGCAGGCTGGTGCCAGCCGGGGAAGTAGTTGTTGGACGCGATGTTATAGAATCCCAAGCGCTGGTCGATCAGCGGCATGGAGAATTCTGTCGCATCGATAGCGCCACGTTCAAGTGCTGGGAAGATGTCGCCAGCAGCCAGCAAGGATGTGGATACGCCAAGACGCTCCATCACTTCGGCACCCAGACCGAAGAAGCGCATGTTCAGACCTTCGAGGTCGGCCAATGACTTGATTTCGTTCTTGAACCAACCGGATGTTTCTGGCGCGATGATACCGCAAGGCAGAACTTTTACGTTGTAGCCGTTCTCGTCATACATGCGCTGGAACAGCTCGTGGCCATCATCATAAAGCATCCATGCAAGAAATTCGCCTGCTTCTGGGCCAAATGGCACAGCCGCGAATAGGGACGCTGATTTGATCTTACCCTGCCAATAACCAGCAGTCGTGTAAGCCGCATCAACCGAGCCGCTGGACACCGCATCAAGCGCTTCCAGTGTTGGAACCAACTCACCTGGATCGAAGTGTTCGAATTCGACATCGCGGGAAATGCTGTTGATCTTTTCAACATAGTCCACACCGGCGGTGCCAAGGATTGGTAGGTTACGCGAGAACGCAGATGTCATCTCGAAGACTTCTTGCGCTTGTGCCGCGCCACCGGTTGCCATTGCTGCAGCAAGGCCCGCTGCCATTACTTTATTCTTCATAAATATTCCTCCCAGAATATTGCCCTTCAGCGGGGCATTTGGGTCACGATTTCAAGCGGCAACATGCGACCACCATACTGCCATAAGTTCGTTTTAGGTCCTTGGACCTCGTTGTATGCAAAGAGAGACCTTTCTGGCTTGATCCAGATCATGCCACCGACAAATAGCGCGCCTGCCTCCCCGCATGCGTACTCTGCCGTCATCCCCCTCGACGTATGACGAACTGTTACTATTCACTAATTCTGACAAACTGTAAGCAATTTTCTTTCTTTGCGTCCAAAAAAATGCCCTTAGGTAAAGTAGCACTATAGACATTCGGTCTGGTTAGGTGGGCGCTGGCATGAAAGCTGACTGCAGGCGATACACACTTTCCACACGACGAAATCGCTCTAATATCTTTGTATGCGCTACTTGATCCTCATATTATTTCTCGCTTCGCCGATTGCCGCACAGAGTATAGAAACCGATCTGGAATTGGTTCTGCTGGCTGACGCTTCTGGCTCAATCGACGCCGATGAACTGGCGTTTCAGCGGCAGTCTTATGCAGTTGCGATCACCGATCCTGCAGTCGTTTCGGCAATCGAAAACACGCTCTACGGCTCGATTGTGGTGACTTATGTGGAATGGGCGACGAACCAAGCCACCGTGGTTGATTGGACGATCATCGCGGATATGCAAAGTGCGACAGCCTTTGCAGAGGCGCTGATCGGTCCACCAAGGCAGGCCAGCGGACGCAATGCGATCGGTTCAGCCCTTCTGTACGGGATGGCACAGATTGAAGAAAACGATATCAGGGGCCTGCGCCGCGTGATCGATTTTTCAGGCGACAGTATGGGGAACACCTTCGGCCCGCCAATTACAGTTGCGCGCGATCAGGTCGTTGCCAACGGCATCACCATCAATGCGCTTCCAATCCTGCGCAACGGGGACTTTATGGGGTTTGATTTGCCCGGTGCCTATGAACAGAATATTATCGGTGGCCCCAATGCTTTTGTCATGCCTGCACAAAGCGGGCCAGAATTTACTGACGCCGTAAAGCGCAAGCTCATCCTCGAAATCGCGGGAACCACACCCGAAACGCAATTTGCGTCATTGCTGCTGCAATCCCTCGAGATACGCCAGTAAGTCGACAACCGGTTGTGACGTCAGCACGGGCTGGCCAGCCTCTGTCTTGGTCATCACATCTGTTCCGGCAAAGAAATCCCCATAGACCGGCATCATGCTTCCGTGGCTAACGAGCGGGTCCCGCCCATCAATGCGCATCACCACACGCGTTGTAGGAAAGACGCCGCCGTTCTGTGAACGCAGTGCCGTCAAATCTGTTGGACGCACCACAAGTGACGGCGACATCGGACCGTTACCAGTCGCGTCTCTGCCGTGGCACGTTGCGCAATAGTACCCGAAGATCGCTTCGCCCTGTTGCACATCTTGTGCAATCGCGGGCAGACCCAGCACCAGTGAAAGAATGAAAGGTAGTGCGCGCATCTTGGCCTCCATCATTGATCATGACGTTAACCTAGACGCGCAAACCCGACACCGCGTTGACACAAGTCAATCGTCTAGCGCAGCGTCAAATTTCCGATTGCAGCACGGATCACGCTGTCGGTATCGTCACTGTCGCCAGATACAGCCAACCCTACCAGCGCCCCTTTTTCACCGCCAAAGGCGCGCATATAATCCGCCGCCAGATCGACGCTTTCGTTAAACGATCCCGTACTGGCTTGGCGCAGCGCAATTGTTACACCCTGCCCTTGCGGACCATAGGGCGATGGGATCACCTGACCACGTGCATGATTGCCGCCCCATGCATATTGCACGATGCGGACATCTTCATTGCCCAGCAGGCTGCGGATATTCGCGCCCTCTAACCCCGGTGCCAAATTTTCTGGCACGAAGACAAAGTAAAGCGAGATATTGCGATCATCCCCGCCTTTTAGGCTTAGGTCTGTTGGCGGTACTGATTGATCAACGGTCCAGCTCCAACTTGCGCTGTCTGTGCCCCAGTCGCTGCGGTCCACACGGGACCACGCAATCGACACCGATCCTTGTGACACCAGCCCAAGATTTTGGCCAAAGCTGTAGTCATTGGAACTGAACAGCGACAGGCGCTGTTCTTTCCAGTCATTCGCAAAACTAACAGGGCCAGCGGTCGCGGATACCGCGGTAGTGAGTGCAAGAGCGGTCGAAAGCAGCAGGCGCATGGTAACATCCTTTTTGAGTTACCCCAGACCTACCCCACACACTGCAGCAAGAAACCATGCAATGCGCGTTTTCACGCAATCGTCAACCTGAGTTACTGCTGGATGCTCTCAAGATACTCGGTCAACATCAGAAGCTTCATCGGCACCGGAGTACCAAGACCCTCGTTTTCGACGATCACAGTTTCCCCCAAATCGCCCGCGCCAAATTCTGGCATGGCCGCACTGAAATGCGTACCGCGGTCAAGTCCGTCGATCGTGCTCATCACTTGATCGGTTGGAAATGTCCCGCCGTTGCGCGCGGCAATCATCGTCAAATCAGGGGGCGCTGTGGCCAGGTCGCGCCCGGCATCCCCGCCACCCGTGGCATCCGCACCATGACAACTGGCGCAATTTTCCATAAAGGCGGTGCGCCCATTGACTGGTTCTTCGACACAAGCCGCAAGGCCAAATGCGGCAAGAATAACTAGATAACGCATAGCGCTGTGCCTCCCTGTTTTTTTCAACCTAGCAAGTGTTCGTCTGTGCCGCCATGATCCAAATCACGCGGAAAGATTTCGTACCAAGCCCCATAGCGCATCCGGCACATCGACTTCTGTCATAACCTTGCGATCTGCACCGGGAATGCGTGCGTCATCTTGTTCTGCTACCACTTCAGCCACGCGGGCAAAGCGATCTGCAAAACCGTCATGATACGTTCCCGGGTCCATCAAGATATAAAACTGTCCCAAATCATGCGGTTTACCTTCTGCAACCTTCAGACCAGAGACATCCAGCGAGTTCACCGATCCTGTCATGCCTGCGGCCAGAAGTTCAACCATCAAGCCAAAGCCCCAACCTTTATAGCCGCCTGCACTGACCAATGCGCCCTTCAAGGCTTCATCGGGGTCGGTTGTTGGGGCACCATTTTCGTCAACAGCCCAGCCCAACGGAATCGCCTTGCCCGCAGCTTTGGCCATCGTGATCTTGCCCAATGCCACCGCAGAGGTCGAAAAATCGAAATGCATCGCGGGTTTACCATCGCCAGGAACGGTCATCGCAATGGGGTTCGTACCAATGACCCGTTTGTTGCCACCCGGAGGCGCGACGACAGGCGACGCATTCGTGAAGCCGATACCAATCAACCCCGCTGCGGCGATCTGTTCCGTGAAATAACCCAGCGATGTACATGTATGTGCGTGCGCAACCGCCAGTGTCGCCACACCGTTTTCAAGAGCCGCAGCCACTGCTTCGGGCAAGCCTGCATCAAAGGCTGGTTGCGCAAAACCGAACTGGGCATCAGCAAGTATAGCGCCTGCGCGGGGGCGCGACACTTTGGGCATGACAGTCCCATTGACGCGTCCTGACGCCAATTGCGTGCAATAGCTTTCCAGATAGTAGAGGCCGCAAATGACATTTCCCAACGCTTCGGCGCGTGCGACGGCCTTTGCGACTGCTGCGGCCTGCATCTGACCCGCGCCATGCGCCAAAAGGGCGGCTCGGCTCTGCTTTTCGATCTCTGAAACAGTTATTTTCATAGGGTCTCCAATACGCCGCCGTTTAGTCGGACTTGACGGTCCATGCGATCGGCAAGTTCAAGGTTATGTGTTGCGATCACGGCCGCCAACCCCGTGTCACGCACCAAACCCATCAACGCATCAAAAACACGGGCAGATGTGTCGGGATCAAGGTTACCGGTCGGTTCATCCGCCAAGAGCAGTGAAGGTTCGTTTGCCAATGCACGGCAAAACGCCACGCGTTGCTGTTCACCACCTGAAAGGGCGGCAGGGCGATGTGACGCGCGCGCGGCGATGCCAACACGGTCCAGCAACGCCATCGCGCGGTCGGCGGCAATCTTGTCTGGCACACCGTTAGCTAGTTGCGGCAGCACGATGTTTTCAAGCGCTGAAAACTCCGGCAGCAGATGATGAAATTGATAGATAAATCCAACGGCAGAACGCCGCACTGCAGTCCGTCTGCGGTCAGACAGATTGGTCATGTCAGTACCCGCAATCGCAACTGACCCCGTATCTGGCGTATCAAGCAGCCCCGCAATATGCAGCAACGTCGATTTGCCAGCACCTGATGGCGCCACCAAGGCGACCACTTCGCCCGGACGCACATTCAGCGACACGCCTTGCAGCACGCGCACTTCACCCGGCTTTCCCGCGTTGTAGGTCTTGGTCAGGTCGGTGACTTGAAGGGTAAACTCACTCATAGCGCAGTGCCTCAACAGGGTTCATGCGGGCAGCGCGGCGGGCTGGAAAGATCGTGATGATCCACGACAGACCCAGCGAAAGTGACATCGCTTTCAGGACATCCGCGAGGCGCAGTTCAGCCGGAACGTTATAGATACCACGAATAGATGGGTCCCACACACCGCCGCCCGCCACGTAATTCACAAGGCTGAAAATCTGGTCAATATAGATCGCAAACACGCACCCAAGGACGACGCCCAGCGCTGTCCCGATAGTGCCGATCCCGGCCCCGCAGATAAAGAATATACGCAAGATTGATCCTTCAGTCAGGCCCATCGTGCGCAAGATACCCACATCGCGACCTTTGTTTTTGACCAGCATAATCAGCCCGCTAATGATGTTCATCGACGCCACCAGAACAAGGATCGAAAGGATAATGAACATCACATTGTCTTCGATGGTCAGCGCGCGCAGAAAACGACCTACGCGGTCTTGCCAGCTATATGCCCACATTCCGGGGCCTGCCACATCAGCGATAGTTTGCTTGAGGTCTTCGGACTGATTGAGATCGTCCAGTCGGACCTCTAGTTCATCCGCGACACCGTCACGGTTCAGAACCAGTTGTGCTACGTCAAAGGGTAGATAGACCCGCACTTCATCAATCTGAAAACGGCCTGTCGAGAAGATATAGACCACTTCATATGCATTGCGCCTTGTCGATTGCCCCATCGGGGTTGCGGCACCCGACCGTGTGGTCAATTCTATCCGGTCCCCGATCCCCAGCCCAAGGTTCGACGCTAGCGCCGATCCAATTGCGATGCCGTTGGCCAGATCATCGATATTGCCGACGGTTCGTTCGCTTTGCACGATTGCATCTGACGCCTTGAGGTCATCAAGACGGATACCATAAATATCAGCGAGTCCAATGCGACCGGAACCCGACGCCATCGCCTGTCCGCGGATCAAGGGCGCCACAGAACTTACACCGTCAACGCCGCGCACGCGTTCGGCGGCAGCTTCGAAATCTCCAATAACGCCGCGCGGTTGCACGACAGTCACATGCGCATTCGCCCCCGCGATCGTATCGATGAATTCAGCCCGAAAACCCGACCGTACCGCCAGAGTTGCGATCAATGCGAACACGGCCAAGGTCACGCCGATCAGGCTGATCCATGTCATGACGCTCACACCGCCCTCGGCGCGTTTTGCGCGAATATAGCGCCACGCGATCATCCATTCGAATTTGGCGAAGGGTTTTGTGGATTTCACCAAGGCCATGTCTGCTCCTGCTTATGTACCGCGCAACGTGATACGCAGGGCATTGTTGGTCAAGCTATGATCGCTTGACCTATTATCAACGCACTTGCCAGTCATTTTGCCCATCTAAAATTCCCGCCGGAGACACCGGACCGAACCAAGTCAAACAATCGGTTGCTGTCGGAAAGACGGTATCTTCTCTAGGCGATGCCCTCATAAATCTTGGCGATACGCGCAACGGCTTCTTCAGGCGGCAATTCTTCGCTCTCGCCGGTACGACGACAGGTCAGTTCTACAACCCCGTTCTTAAGACCCCGTGGACCAACCGTGATCCGCCAAGGCAGACCGATCATGTCCATTGTGCCGAATTTAGCGCCAGCGCGTTCGTCGCGGTCATCATAAAGCGGCTCTAGGCCCAGCGCCGTAAGTGACGCATAAATTGCCTCACAAGCTGCATCAGCGGCTTCATCGCCAGAACGCATGTTCAGAATACCGCAATGGAAAGGCGTCACACCTTCGGGCCAGATGATGCCTTTTTCGTCGTGACTAGCCTCGATAATCGCTCCCAACAGACGCGAAACACCGATGCCGTGGCTGCCCATATGCACGGGAACTTTGCCGCCTTGGCCGTCATCCACAAGTGCGCCCATTGCCTCGGAGTATTTGGTGCCAAAGTAGAAAATTTGCCCAACTTCGATACCACGCGCAGTCCGCTTGCGCGCGTCAGGGATCGCGTTGAACAACGCCTCGTCATGGGTTTCATCCGTACGGGCATAGCGGCTGGTGAATTCATCCAGAACCGCAGCACAGGCAGCTTTGTCATCGTAATCGATCTCGCGGTCGCCAAACTTCAGATCGGTGATTTCGCTATCATAAAACACCTCGGATTCGCCTGTTTCGGCGAGAACGAGAAACTCGTGGGTATCATCACCACCGATCGGACCGCTGTCGGCACGCATCGGGATCGCTTGCAAACCCAACCGCTCGTATGTGCGCAGGTAGCTGACAAGGTGACGATTGTAGGCGTGCAGTGCGTCATCTTTGGTCAGGTCAAAGTTATAACCGTCTTTCATGTAGAACTCGCGGCCTCGCATCACACCAAAGCGCGGACGGACTTCGTCGCGAAACTTCCACTGGATTTGATACAGCGTCAGTGGCAGATCTTTATAGCTCGTCACATGGGCGCGGAAAATATCGGTGACGAGTTCTTCTGCAGTTGGGGTGAACAGCATCTCGCGTCCGCCACGGTCCTTGATCCGCAGCATTTCTTCGCCGTAGGCATCATAGCGCCCACTTTCACGCCAAAGGTCCGCCGATTGAATTGTTGGCATCTGGATCGCGATGTGGCCTGCACGTGCCTGTTCTTCGTGAACAATGTCCTCGATCTTGCGCAACACTTTAAAACCCAGCGGCAACCATGAATAAATTCCGGCAGACGCCTGTTTGATCATGCCCGCCTGCAACATATAGCGGTGGCTGACGATCTGCGCTTCGCGCGGCGTTTCTTTGAGAACAGGAAGGAAATAGCGGCTGAGACGCATTTTATTGACCTTTGTATATATATGTTAGAACGCGGTGTAATCTGCGCAAGTGGACCCCGCAAGCACTGTCCGACCCATAGCGGCGCTATTTATTGCACCCTACCCTTGCGCCGCGCCGCGCCATAGCGCATCTATTTCTTAAGCAAACACAGGATATCCATGGCACTTCCGATCAGTCAGCAGGCAAAATATTGGGGCATCGCGACGGCCGTCTTTTTGGTTGTCTTGTGGTTTTTGGGTGATGTTATCCTGCCATTTGTGTTGGGCGGAGCGATTGCATATTGCCTCGATCCTGTTGCTGACAGGCTTGAACGCGCAGGCTGTTCACGCACGGCATCGGTTGCGATTATCACTTTGGTCACGATCTTTGTTTTCGTCCTTTTGATCCTTTTGGTGATCCCGACACTGATCCAACAAACAGCGGCGCTGATCGAAGCAGCGCCCGAATTATTCGGTCGCCTGCAAGAGGGTTTAACAGAACGCTTCCCGCAACTGATGGATGCAGAAAGCACGGTTCGGCAGCAATTGCTGGCCATAGGTGAAACGATCCAGTCAAAGGGTGGAGAATTCCTGAACGGCGTCCTTTCCTCTGCGCTTGGACTGATAAACATCCTTGTTTTGTTGATCATTGTCCCTGTTGTCGCGTTTTATATGTTGCTGGACTGGGACAACATGACAG
>Ga0075467_10001919_pt1 | contig 16805 bp, 13 predicted proteins | sample DEB08_DNA_9_FD_75067 | JGI IMG/M metagenome (GOLD analysis project Ga0075467, IMG submission 75067) | Aqueous microbial communities from the Delaware River and Bay under freshwater to marine salinity gradient to study organic matter... | ecosystem: Environmental > Aquatic > Marine > Coastal ... | reverse complement strand
GCTGTTCCTGATACTCCCGGCTTACCAGTGAGATCCGTTTCGAAGTCGCCTTCCAGTCAACCTGTGAAAGCATGTCGCCGAGCTGATAATCGCGCAGCTGATGAAACTCTCTGCTCATCCCTTTGCGGTTCTTTTTGACAATACCCATCTGATCAGCCCTGTTATCCATGGCTAACAGAGCATAACGAAGCACCGGCTCGTAGTTTGGGTAGACCCGCGTGGTCTGCAGCTCACCACCCCGGTATTTCCTGGTCCAGAATCCAAGCGGCGAAAACACCCGTAAATGTGCTGGGGCAAATTCCCTCATTCCTCGTTTCGTAATGGTAACAGGATACTCAATCTTAGTGTATCCGCCTGCCCTGATTCTCCCCCGCCACGGCAGCTCCTCGCTCACCGCAGCCTCCGGTATTCCATCATAACACAAAACGCGAACAGGAAGCTTCGCTCGATTACGCAGCGTCAGGGCAACACATTGCTCCACCCCAATAGCGAATCGCCCCGGAAGCTTACGCTCAACCTCGGGAGCCACTAACAACCAACCCGCCACAAAATCTACCAACAGAAAAACAAACGCAAGCAACCCACTCCAAATCCAATACATTTCCATCGCCGGGATCAGACTCGCGCCGAAGCCAAGCAGCGCCCAGCATCCGGTTACAAGGAGCGTATTGATGGTTGGTTGCATGGAAGGGAAAAGCTGAAAGTAAAAATGGGGAAAGTAGAAATGGGATCAGCCACCGACCTTGTCGGGGTGCCTGCGGCAGGTTCTGTCTGCTGTCTGTCGTCTGCTGTCTGTTCTCTGCTATCTGTCGTCTACGACGACTTAAATCCTTGGGGCCTCCACTGAATTGACCACATTCATGATGGTATCATCGATTTGGTGACCACTGATCATCAACTCTGGAGCGAGCTGGACGCGGTGGCGCAGCACGGGCAGGGTTGCTGATTTGACATCATCCGGGGTGACAAAATCGCGCCCGTTCATCAGTGCGTAGGCTTTACCCACCTGAATCAGGCTGATAGCTCCACGCGTGCCAGCCCCAAGGCTGATCCCCTGGGTCTCACGGGTGGCACGGCAGATATTCACCGCGTAGCGAATCACCTCGGGCACGGCCTGAATATCGGCACATTCCTGCTGGGCTTGAATGATTTCCTGCTGGGCACAGATCGGCTCAACATTGCGTGCGTCAAGGCCCTTGGCTGATGCCCGTGTGGTCACCTGCCCGACCACCTGCTCTTCACTGGCCTGGTCCGGATAATCAATAATCACCTTCATCAAAAACCGGTCAAGCTGTGCCTCCGGCAAGGGGTAAGTGCCTTCCTGCTCGATGGGGTTTTGCGTCGCCAAGGTCATGAATGGCAGCTCGAGCTTCATGCTCTCACCGTCAATGGTGACCTGCTGTTCCTGCATCACTTCTAACAAAGCAGCCTGGGTCTTGGCCGGTGCACGATTAATCTCATCAGCGAGCAAAAGATTAGTAAACACAGGCCCACGCCGCATTTGGAAGGTCTGGCTTTTCATATCAAAAAGAGTAAAGCCGGTAAAATCGGAAGGCATCAGATCAGGGGTAAACTGGATCCTTCCAAAATGACCCCCGAAGGTATTTGCCAGCGCGATCACCAGATGAGTTTTTCCCAGCCCCGGCTTTCCCTCCAGCAGAACATGGCCACCGGAAAGCAATGCCGCAAGAATCTCGCGGACGACATGGTCCTGCCCGAAAAACACCTTGCGTAACTCATCATAAATTCGCTGACATAATGCGGCGGCATGCGCGCTGTCATTTTTCTGTTCCGCCTGATCAGCCTGATTGGATGTTGGCTCGGTTATCTCTTGATCGTGGTTCATTATCTTTTTTTGTTAGTTTATGGTTTGTAAAATTTGTTGGAGGTGCCTCACCACCCGCACCATCGCCCCGGGCTCACGCACATGGGTGCGGGTCATGGCTTCAATGACTGAGGCCACTGGCAAGCCTGTGCTGTGCGCAAGTTGTTCAAACGCAGCCTGATGACTCCCGTCTGCATCGAGGGAAAGCTTTCGGTTCACCGCCCCACGCAGGGAGGCAAGCATGGCGTCATCACGCTTATGGCGCCAGAGAAACCGGCCAATGCCGCGCACCTGACCGGAGACTTCACGGATCTCACTCTCCGGCATGTCCTGCAGCGGCCCGAACCGTGGCAGGTTTTTCCATAACCAGAAAACAATCAGCACGGCCAATCCCAAGACAGCCATCCAGAAATAACGCCAGACCATGGCGAAAAAATGATCCCCTCCGCCGTCTACAAAAACAACCGCGCCATCGCGTGACAATCCTACCAGCTCGATGACAAATCTGGCGTGATCACCATAAGCAATATAGCGGTTTCTCAACGGCCGGGCATCCGCAAGCAAACTCACCCGGCCACCCCCATACGGAAGACTTAGATAGATGTGCTTGCCCATTCCTTGCGCCGCGTCCATTCCATACTCGTCATGATGATCAACATCATATTCCAGCGCCTTGCCCACCCAGTGATGAATCTCCATTTTCTGACTACCTAAGGAGAACGAAATTTTCTCTGAACCCAGCAATACACGATCTGCCTCTTCCATGGCCTCCCACGCATCCCGGTCCAGTTTATCGACAGCCGAAACATCCGGCTTATCATGCCAATCGACCAACTCGACTTTTAATTTCTCGAGTAAATATTCAAGGCCGGGAGTCACTACTTGATCATCAGCATCGCCTGGCACATCAGCTGGGCGGAAATCATTCCCTCGCTTCCTGCCACCAGAGATCATCACAATGAGGTGACCTCCGTTTTCCACCCAGGAATTGATATACTTTGACCTCCCAACTGTATTTAAGGACGACGGCGGCAGAAACAAGGTCGAGGTCGTAGTATCAAGGCCGCCAATACCAGAACGAAAATCGACTGTCTCGTCCTGCTTCTCGAGCAACCTCTGAGCTGCAAGAAAAGCATTCCTCTTAGCCTCTCCCTTATAGCCTGTGGTCCGGCGCTTATCAACCGTTTCACCGCAAGAGGCCAGAGACAGCACCGAAAAAACAAGCAACAAAGCCCGGGGTAGACCGGATATGAAAGCATTCATTTTCACGGCTCACTCCTTCCCCGCTTGCCAAAAGGCCACGCGTCACAGAGTCGAGCCATCGCATGGTCTTCGGGTTTTTTTCGACCATAAGCCACCCCCACCCAAGAGTCCGTCAGCTCAGAGAAATACGAGCTTAGCGACTGGTCTGACATAGTGCGCACATGGCGCAGGCAATCCGCTTCCGTGTCCCCCTCCATGATTGGCAAGTCCGCCCGCTGGACCATCCAGACGATCGCTCCCCGGTAAAGGTAACTCAATGCCAGCTGATAGTCACCGCGCTGCCACGCCTCGCGAGCTACAGCTACGACATCATCGGGCAATGATTCCGGAGTAATCTCCATACCCATGAGCTCCTGCATACCCTTTGCTGAGTCATTGGCATCATCCACATCTCCGCGCGCAAATACATGTCTGTTGCGATAGATCACATACGCCAGAGCTGCCACCACCGCAGTGAGGATGGCCCAGAATAACAACTTGGCAAATAAGGCCGGAATCCCAAAATTGTATTTTCCGTCAGAGGTTTTTGGTTCATCGATCGGCACTTTTTCTATGCGATGATGAATGGTGAAATCTTCATGCTTGAGCAGCTCCTTGACCTGCTCCTTGGAAGGATCTTCACTCTGTGCCGATGCTGCGGGGATGGTCATCACCAAGCCCATGCAAAGACCGGTCAATAGCACTAACCTCACCCCTGCCTGTTTGCTCATACTTACCAACCTTGCCCCTAGTCTCTTGAAGGCAAGCTCGATATCCCAACCTTCTGTTAGCGTCCTGCTATTGATGTAAAGTGCGAATCCTGCCGATACATAAAACGGTTCCATCAAAGTAAAGGAAAGCAACCTGACTACGGCGATCGCCCACAGCAAGCCTGGAGTAATCTCACTTATCTCACTGTATTGAAAAAATTCCTCGACTCCAAGCCACCACTGTTCACCGATATTGGCCGGCAGCATCAAAAACACCAACATCACCATGCCAATGCCGGCCACCAACTCGAGCAACAAACCCGCAAGGGTCGCCATCGTGGCACCCTCACCGCCATTTCTCGTCAGCAGGCTTACCCGCTGCCGGTATTCGGCACCACGCAAGCCCTCAAGCTCGGACACCGGCATACTCAGCCCGCGGGCAGGCGAGAACCTACCGACCAGCAGTGCAAACCACCAGCGCCGCACCATCAGCCTTGGCCAAGCCTTGAATACCTCCTTGGTGGTCGGCACAGCTCCAAACAGAGCCCGGCTCACCACCAACAAGGGCACACGGTCATAAATCGGCTTCAGCCACCAAGTAATGACGATAAACCAAAGGGGATGATTGATCAGCACAAGGGCGAGCAGAATCCAGAGAGGAACCACGGTCACCAGCCAACTTTTCCAGATCGCACCGATGTGCCGCCGTGCCAAGGCACAACCGAGGTCAATTGACTCCCAAGGAGCGCGCGGCCTGATCTCAGCTGTGACATCCTCAAGTCGCATGCTTGCTCCTTTCTGGGCGCCTGCCTGATTTTCTACCAGCAAAGGCAAGGTAAGCAATGACCACCACCCACAAGGTGATGCCGGTGACGTATTTGACCATGGGTGGCAGTGCCTGGGCCGACCAAAAGCCTTCGATGGCAGCTGCAGCCAAGGTCATCAATGAGGCGCCGTAAATCAAGGGCAGGGATTTCTTGCCGGCATCAAGCAGGGAGCGGCCGATCGTTTTTCTACCCCGATGAAGAACCCCCAAGCCGACCCGCAAGCCTGCCACCCCCGCAATCAGCATGGCGATGAACTCAAAGGATGAGTGCCCCGCCACAAAGGTGTAAAATGCCTCCGTGCTGCATGCCACATGAATATAGGCAATCACCGCGCCAAAGAACACCCCGTTATAGATCAGGAAAAACAAACTGCCCAGACAAGCCAGGATACCGCCCGCAAAAATACGAAAATCAATGCCGATGTTGTTCGATATATAAAAACAAAACATCATGAAATTGGATCCGTATTCCTTCCGCATATTTGCCATCTGGGTGTCTTTGTCTCCATACATCATGTCGAGCTGCTCCATCATATCAGCGCCCAACACCGCCTCTACCCAAGAGAAATCCGACCAGTAAAATCCTGCCACTGCCACCGCAATAGCTGGCAGCAAAAAGCTCAGCGTTGCCATGAGCATTAATCTCCACTCTGCTCTCAAAGCCACGGGGAAATCCACTGCCAGCAAGCGGATCAACCGCCCCCACGTCCCGCCAGCACGACGGTAAATGAGCTTGTGCCCACGGATTACCTGACGATTAAGCCCATCACTCATCGGCATGCCATACATCCGGTGCCTTGCGAGGGCCAGATCGGCACAGATCTCGCGAAACATCCTTGGAAAAGCTGACACATCCCTCTTCTTTGAGCTTCGCTCGATTTGCGTCACTGTCTTCTCGTATTCCTGCCACCGGGATGCATTCTTGTCTTCAAATTCTTTTCCCTGCATCGATCCTGCTTGTTAATGTTTTTCTGACAACCAGTGCGCCATACCAAGCAAACGCGTCATTCCCTGCTGCCCGCTGGCACCAGTAAGCTCCCGTGCGTGATCAGCCAACTCAATGCGGCGCGCCTCAGACCACATGCCACCGCGCTCGGCAAAACCCGCGAGAGCCGCCTGCTCTTCACGTGACAACGGCACGCCCGGCGCCACGGAATTCAAGACCGGCGGCAGCGAGGTCAGCTGCATGACGGGAAGTCGATCGTAAACGACCACCGTGTTGGCAAGCAAATCCCCCAACCGCTGAAACCGTTTGCTCAATAAAGTGCTGAGCAGGCCAAACCCATAACTCGGAATCGGCATACCATCTGCGAAGCGCAGCATATTCCTCAAAAATGCCTGCCCAAAAGTAATGGGAGCCCCGGAAGTGTCCACCACTCTCAGCCCCATCACCCTCTTGCCGGGTGACGCCCCCCGTTTTCCCGCTTCAAAAATAATGTAATAAAAAAACATCACCAGAAATGAGATCAAAAGATAAAGCCCATAGGCAACATTGAAGCCCAATACCATGGACCCCAACAAAAGCACCAAGCCACACAAAGCAACAATGCCCACACGGACAATGAGATCTAACAAGTAAGCCAGAGCGCGAACATAGGGACCAGCCATACGAAGCTGAATCTCGACTCCCTCGGCAAGCTCGATGCTCTGCAGGGTGTCAAGTCGAGGACCTGTGTTTGCGATTCTCTCTGGCATTTTCAGTTAAACAAAACAGTGGCAGAAAATGAATACCGCTGTAACTGGATAGTCATTGCAGGTGATTCTAGCGGTGATCAGTTAAGGGTAAAGAGAGAATCAGCACATGTTTCATACCCATGCATCGATACCCGGGCCATAGGCGGTGAAGAATGCTTACACCAGTGTGCTTATTTGATAAACCGTGCACTTAACCCCATGACTCCCCTTGCGCTCAGAGCGACTCACCTTGGCCCCGATCACCTGCTCGATGATGCGTGTTTCCATGACCTGAAGTCCTGGGTAGAGTTTGAATACGTGATGTAAGGGGTGATGATACTCCTCAATAATAAATCCTGACTCGGCCGAATAATGGCAATGGCAAAAATGGCCGGACTGCATTCTGACATCAGCAAAACGAGTCGCTTTCTCGACCAGGGACTTGCCAGGCCGCACCGCTTTTATCCACTGATCACGCTCTCTCTCAAAATAATGATAAAGCAGCTTCTCTGGTGCTGTTTCACCGAACGTTGCCTTCACTCCATCGAGTAAATCCAGCACCAAATCCGCGCCACCATTCGGAAAAAGCGGGTCGCATTTTTTAGTCAGTTTGTAGAGCTTTTGCGGGCGCCCAACCTGCACTCTGGGAACACGCCAAGCCTTGAGATAGCCTTGCTGCTCAAGCCGCAAACAATGCTGTTTGATACCCATGTAGCTCATGTCTAGCAACTTAGCCAACTCAGGGATCGCCAAGCCTCCTGACCGCTTCAGCTCGCCAATAATGGCAAGACAAGACGGCCGGGAAATATCACGCAGTGCCTCGGGAAACATCAATGGCATCCTAATCCCCTGCCTCGAAAACGCCAAACATCAAAATCAGAAAATAAGCGCAACAATGACGGCGGACTCTTTTTGACAAACAGGCAATTTCCCATAGAATACCTCAGAAATGTCCGAGATCACCCCTATCACCTTCCAATCCCATGCTCCCGGATGCTGGCCTGATACAGCCAGCGAAGATTGGAACGACCACAAATGGCAACTCAAGAACCGGGTCACTTCACTCGCCGCTCTCGAACAACATCTGGAACTCACCGAGCAGGAGCGTGCCGGCGTGCTGCTCTCCGGCAACAAGCTCGCCATGGCGATCACGCCACACTTTTTCAACCTGATCGATAAGGATGACCCCGACTGCCCGATCCGCCGGCAGGTGATTCCAAATATTGAGGAAACCCTCACTGACCCCGCAGAAATGAGCGACCCTTGTGGTGAGGACAGTCACATGCCTGTTCCCGGGCTGGTGCACCGCTACCCGGATCGCGTTCTTTTCCTGGTCACCGACCGCTGTGCCGCCTACTGCCGCTACTGCACCCGTAGCCGGGTCGTCTCAGGTGTTTCTGAACAGAAACTCGAAACCCAGTGGGAAGCGGCCTTCGATTACCTGGAAAAAACCACCACCGTCCGCGATGTATTGATCTCCGGTGGTGACGCTCTGCTTTTCTCCGATGCCCGTCTGGAACGTATCCTCGCCAGGCTACACGCCATCCCCCACATCCAGTTCATCCGCATCGGCACCCGCATACCCGTTTTTCTACCACAGAGAATCACACCGGAATTTTGCAAGATGCTCAGCAAATACCATCCCCTCTTTATTTCCATCCACGTCAACCACCCCAGGGAGCTCACTTCCGAAGTGCGTGACGCCCTCAATCGCCTCGCCGATGCGGGTGTGCCCATGGGCAACCAGTCCGTTTTGCTCAATGGCATCAACGATTCAGTGGAAATCCAGAAAGAGCTCGTGCACAAGCTGCTGATGTGTCGCGTTCGCCCGTATTACCTCTACCAATGCGACCTCATCGAAGGCTCGGCTCATCTGCGCACCAGTATTGCCAAGGGCATTGAAATCATCGAAGGCCTCCGCGGCCACACCAGCGGCTACGCTATTCCGCAATACGTGATTGATGGCCCGGGTGGCGGCGGCAAGATCCCCATCAATCCCGACTATGTTGTCAACCATGATAGCGGCAGTATTACCCTGCGCAACTACGAGGGAAAACAATTCAACTACCCTGAAAAAACCGAGGCATCATCGCGCACAAGGTAACGATAGCCCGCCACAGGACGGCAAATCCATGAGGGGAAAAATGATGAACCATCGCTGCAAGCTCCTTAAAAAAACATACCTTTTTTCAGCGTTGGCTTGACGTAACCTCTGGTTTATGGCTTTTTCCGCGCACGCCGTTTGGCAACAAGTGTGCACCCGTAGCTCAGCTGGATAGAGCGCCTGACTACGAATCAGGAGGCCAGGGGTTCGAATCCCTTCGGGTGTACCATTTTTCTCTCGCCATCGCACCAGTCGATCAACCGCCCAATCGGATGAGGCTGATCAACGATCGAGTTTAGCGCAGTCAAGCGGCTGTCTATTTTTTGATCAATAGGCTCTTGCCTGTCATTTCAGCAGAGGGCTCCAGACCCATCATATCGAGTAAAGTCGGGGCAACGTCTGCCAAAATGCCATCCCGGACTTCGTAATCATCGTGGTCGGCTGCCACGTAAATAGCATGCACCAGATTCGTGGTGTGCGCCGTATGAGGTGAGCCGTCGGCGTTGATCATTTTCTCACAGTTGCCGTGGTCGGCAGTAATCAGCAGTTTGCCCCCCAGACGTAAGGCTTCCTCGGAAACACGCCTAACACCTTCATCAATCGTCTCACAGGCCTTGACCGCGGCTTCCACAATACCGGTGTGGCCAACCATATCCGGATTGGCAAAGTTCAGGATGCAGAGATCGTAGTTCTTCAGCTGCTCCACCACCTTGTCCATCACTTCCGGCGCACTCATCTCGGGCTGGAGATCGTAGGTGGCAACCTTGGGTGACGGCACGATATAGCGGTCTTCGCCCTCGTTGGGGGTCTCTTTGCCGCCGTTAAAGAAATAGGTCACGTGCGGGTATTTCTCCGTCTCCGCGATACGCATCTGCTTTTTGCCAGCAGCGGCCACCACTTCACCTAAGACGTTCTTCAGATTCTCAGGCCCGAAGGCAACAGGCACTCCGTAAGTTTCATCATACTCGGTCAGGGTAACGTAATGCACTTTGGGCGCACCATGGGTATCAAAGCCATCAAAATCAGGCTTGAGAAAGGCATCGGAAAGCTGGCGCGCCCGGTCAGCGCGGAAATTAAACCAGATCACCACATCGCCATCGTTAATCCGGCGTTGATCATGCTTACAGAAAGTCATCGGCAGCAGAAATTCGTCGGTCTTATCATGCTTATACTTTAAGGCAACCGCTTCACTGGTGAGCACATCTTGCTTTTCACCTTTGCCCTCCACGATCGCGTCCCAAGCCAGCTGGTTGCGATCCCAACGCTTGTCGCGATCCATCGCATAATAGCGCCCAATCACCGTAGCAATACGGGCACCGGACTCGGCAATGGCTTCCTCGACGTATTCCAGATAAGCTTCACCACCGGTGGGCGAGGTGTCACGGCCATCGGTGATGGCATGGACGAGAATGTCATCGCAGCCGTTATCTTTGGCCATCTTACACAGGGCTATCAAATGATCCTGATTGCTGTGCACACCCCCATCTGAAACCAGGCCGATAAAATGAACGGTCTTACCATTCTGAGCTTTGCTGAAGGCCTCCTTGAGCACCTCATTGTCAAACATCTCACCATCCTTGATGGACTTGTTAATACGGGTAAGATCCTGATAAACAATGCGTCCAGCTCCCAAATTAAGGTGGCCGACTTCGGAGTTACCCATCTGGCCAGCGGGAAGCCCTACGTCCTCACCTGAGGCGCTGACAAAACCCATCGGGTAAGTTGAGTGCAATATTTTGTGATAAGGCGTGTTGGCCAAAAGCACGGCATTACCGTCCTTTACAGCGGTTTCCTGTCCACCGGGGTTCACACCCCAGCCGTCGCGAATGATCAAAACTACAGGTTTTTTATCTGGCATGGCGGGGACGTTCTAGCGTGTAACCCACAAATTCCAATGACGAATCCTTGAAAATATTCTTATAAACTGACCATATTCCTGCATGCCCGTATTAACACCGGATGGCGCCACCGCCTGGTTGCTCGTCATCATTGCCGCGTTTTGTATTGGCATTTCCAAGGCCGGCTTCTCAGGCATCTCACTGATCTCCGTTTTTATTCTCGCCGATCTCATTGGTGCCAAGCAATCCCTCGGTTTTGCCTTACCCATGCTGATCATTGCCGACCTCATGGTGTATCCGGCATTTCGAAAATACGCCTCTTGGAAATCCGCCTGGCTTCTTACCTGGCCGGCTCTGGTCGGCATGGCCATCGGCGTCGCCGTGCTCGGCAATACCAATGACCTCACAATGCGCAAAATCATCGGTGCCATCATCCTGCTGATGTGCACTATCCAGCTGGCGAGCAGGATCAATCCGGAAAAATTCTTCGCCCTCGCCTGCACCCACAAGTTTGGCTTTTTCTGCGGCACCGCCGGGGGTGTCGCCACCGTGCTCGCCAATGCCGCCGGACCCATCATGCAAATCTACATGGTATCGCGCCGCATGGAGAAAATGGAGCTTATCGGCGTAGGTGCGCGATTTTTCCTGGTCATCAACATCATCAAACTTCCCCTGGGCGCAGGTCTGAATCTGATCACACCAGGCAGCCTGCTAACCAACTTGCTGCTAGCGCCCGTCATCGCAGCCGGGGTCTTCGGCGGCCACCGCCTGGTCAAGGTCATCTCTCAACGGACCTTTGAATCCACGGTCATCGCCTTCGCGATCATTGCCGGCATCAGGCTTTGTTTTTTCTAACAAAGCAGCTTAATCTTTCACCACTTGAAGGGATTTGAAAAATCGTTTAAAGGCATCTGGAAAAAGCTTCTTTAACTCTTCGGCATATTGCTTGGCATTCCTGAGCTTCACCACCTTGCCATCCGGACCTGTCAGTTTCTCCAGCACGATATCGGTCGGCACTTGTGATTCCCAATAGTCCTCCCAGTAAAAGACCGCCTCATAGCCTCCCCGGTGCAGCACCATGGTCTCGCCACTCTTGCCAGCATAGGCGGTTGTTGAGATCGATGTCTGCCCCGCCTGTTTTACCAATAGATTTCTTCCAGCCATGCCGCGAATGGTCGCCTCCGGCATACCCAGTGCGTACATCAAACTAGGCATGACGTCGATATGATTGACGTCTGTCTGGGAGGGGCCGCGCCCCATTGAAGATGGCCACTTGATCAGAATAGGCACACCGATTTGTTCAACTCGGAGCGAGGAACAATGAAACCAACTCCCACGCTCCTGAAATTCCTCGCCGTGGTCACCGGTAATGATAATGATACTCTCGTCATAACGCCCCTCGGACTTCAGAAAATCACAGAAACCCTTGATCTGGAAATCCACCCAGGCAACCGAATTCCAATATCGATTCACCACTCGCTGCACCTCGGCCTTGTCCGGATTCATCGGGAATCTGGTGTTCTCATCATAATCCTTGAATGGCGGATCAAAATCCTCGTGCCAGTAATAGTTATAATGCGGAGAATCCAATGCGGTAAAGTAAAGCCCCCCTCCTCCCGGACGAGCAATCACCGACTGCTTCAACTTTTCCATCGTCACCCTCTCACGCTCAGCAACATTGAACTTCGACAGCTCATCACCAACACCAGCTTGCTCCAAGACGTAAGCTAGATTCTGTTGATAGCCAAAATTTGAGAATCCAAAATCCTTGTAGCCAAAATCACACACCGCACGCACCTCGATCTCATAGCCCGCTTGCTTGAGCTGTTGAAAAGGAATGGCACCGGCGAATTTTTCCCGGTCGGGAATCTCCTCTAACGCCTCGCGCCAGAATATAGGCACACGACTGTGAAAAAAAGCAAACCATGAGAGATGGGTTGCATTGGACGCGGCCCAGGTGCCCTCAAGAGCTTGACACTCGCTGTCACGAAAATCACTCAGAAATGGAGCCACACCGGGCTTGAGCGCATCGCTGCGCAAGCTCTCGAGCATGAAGATGTATACATCAGGCTTATTGGCAAGCCATGGAACATCCCCCTGATTTACGGCCAGCCCATCATGAAAACTCACGTGGTAGCTCCCAAGGCCCTGAGGTGGCTCAAAGATGCCGATATGCAGATCAAACGCCTTGCGTTCATCCTGCCAGGCGGTGATTTTTTTCCAATATGCCCCCACCCCTTGCTCGGCCACCACCGCTAACCAGCATGCCATCATCAAGACCACGGCAAGGCCGATTGAGAGCCTCGTATGATAACGCCGGGAAACCAACCAACACCCGCCAGCCATCAACATTGCCACTACAAATACACCAATGACAATGAGCCAAGCCCCCGCGGGACCAACATTCATCCCGCTTGTTTCCAACTCCATTGCGAGATTCAGCCTGCCCGAGGATGTCAGCGAGTTCACCACACCCAACAACGTGCGATTCCACATGAGCCCCAACCACTGGTCGACGATCACCAACAAGGGCACAAGACCCAGCGCCAACCACGGCGTCCACCGGAAATACTTAGGCGCGGACCTCATAACCAGCTCGGCAAAGAGATACCATACCCATACCACAAAGGCATTGGTGAAAAATCTGCCAAGCAGGATGCTTAACTTTTCCCCCACACCTGCTTCCATGCTCCAGACAAGCCCGAGGTTATTACTCAGCAAGGCTAGAAACATGACGATAAAAAATACCAGATTGAACCGTTTGCGACTGTCCAGCCATTCTAGGAAATCATGCCAGCCAGGCCAGTCCCGGCTCTTCACATTGCGGTAAACAACGGCCAGCACCAGCCCTGACAACAATACTCCCCCTACTAGATATAAAAACAAGGTGTCCAGCACCTCGGTAACAAGCCCCACAAGCCCGAGCACGAACAAGATCACCGCAGTAATCGACATCAAGCCATCCCTCCTGCCGAGCAACCACTTGCCCAACCTCCACCAATACCCCGCAATCAATGCCCCCAGAGAAATGAGTCCTGTAGCAATCAGGATATTAAAGCCGAAATTACCCGCGCCATGACGTAACGGCAGATGAGTGGCGCCGATTTCCCATCCACCCACAAAGGGCACAAGTGCACACATGATCCCACCCAACCAAGCTACAAGGTGCTGCCATTCAAATAATTCTCTATCCTTCGTCTGCCCAAGGCGCATACTACGGCTCACTTAGCAAGGCTATGTCACATTAGCAAGCGCTGGTTACGAAACCGACATAGCACTCCAAGGAGTGAATTTTCCTCAGAAATTGACGAAAAAAAGTTGCAATCTGGTAATCGGTAGGCTAGTTCTCCCGCCCGCTAGCTGCGCTCACGGAGATCGGCAGCACTTTTTGAAACACTTTCCCAACCAGAGGCAAACCATGAACATCATCGACAAAATCGAAAACGAGCAGCTCAAAGACGTCGAAGACTTTAAAGTCGGCGACACCCTGAAGGTCCACACCCGTGTGGTTGAGGGCGGAAAAGAGCGCATCCAGATCTTTGCTGGCCTCTGCATCGGCAGAAAAGGCAGCGGCCTGAACACTTCCTACACGGTGCGCAAGATTTCCTCCGGTGAGGGTGTAGAACGTGTCTTCCCTCTGCACACACCGCGTGTTGCCAAAATCGAGGTCACTCGCCGTGGCAAGGTTCGTCGTGCTAAGCTTAACTACCTCCGTGAACGCGTTGGCAAACGTGCCCTCTACGTCAAGCCCGCTGACGCCAACGACAAGGATTAGTCTTCAGCATTAAAATCTCTCTTTAAAAAAGCCTCCTTTTCAGGTGGCTTTTTTTGTGCCAAAATTCCTAGGCTTCACTGGGTAATTCGAAATGTCAATATCTCCATCTTCTAGCTATTAGCGATTCATGCGTGTCTCACTCCCCATTATCATTACATCTTGCCTGCTGGTCGCCTTGATTACCTGGCTGGTCAGCACTCGTGATAAGAATTTTGCCAAACCGCCAACCCCAGAGCAACTTGTCAAAATTTCCCAGGATTGGGAGCAAGACAAACCTCACATTCCACCGTCACAATCTACCAATAGAGAACTGCTGGCTGATCAGAAAAAAAATACGTCGCCATCTTCAACGGCCAAGTCATCACTTAAACCTGTAAAACTGCCCCCCCTGAACCTCCAGCACTCGCCCGCCCTCTCGGAATATGGCACGCTCGGAGACAAAGGTGGTGCGTTCATCATTGCCCTGGCGACCCACCTCGAAACTATCGGTCAATACCAGCGTGCCCTGCTGGCATGGGAGCGCGTCATCGATACCGCCAACCCAACCGAGAAAGAACGTCAACAAGCAGTCACCGCTATCAAGCGCCTTAAAAACGAACTACCTCCGTGGAATCCTGATCAAACCAACGATATTCCACTCACACTGCACGCGGGGGCAGCATTAAAAGAGAAAAAAAACCTGGGGCAAGCTCTGCAATCAACTGCTGACCAGATCAGTGCAACCTCTGGAAATATTCTCGTCGTGGGCACCAAGGCAGCTATCGGCAAAAGTCCTGACACCAGCACCCCGAGCATCCCGGTGGCCATCTGGTTCTCAAGCCATCAGGCGCGCGCGGAAACACCGCCCGTTTCCTTCATGATCGATCCCAGCCAGGGGGATCTACTCGCCGAGCAGATTAGCGCAGGCGCCTATTCTCTGGTGCGCACGCACCTGGCTAGAGAAACTAATTTCTCACCGCTGCCTGAGCTTCCAGCCAATGCCAACCCGAATGACTGGCTCAAATATCATGTCACACGCCTGATGTGGCGGGAGTTTGTCAAAAGCTTGAAGGAATGAACCGGCGAACGTGCCCGGTTGATTTCTGGCCGGATTTTTTGAGGCCGGGCATCATCGCCCCCCGTGGCTAGTGGCTAATTGCTATAAGACTCTTCAACTCGTTTGGCCACGTCACGGTAACCGTAATCAACCTCATAAATCTGCTTGAAACTATCAAGCGCCAATGCCTTGTCATCCATATCCAGATGAATCAAGCCCTTTTCATAAAGCACCTCCTTCTTGGTATTGTCCATAGCGTGCAGGTCGGCAAGTGCATCAGAAAGCTGCTTGATGGCAAGGTCGTGCATATGTTTGGCACGAAAAGTCTTACCTAACAGGAGCAGCACACGCGTCCGGATATGGGGATTTCTGGTTGCCTGCTGGAGATGGGGAATGGCATCACTGTAATTTCCGGCATTGAATAGCGCCAGTCCCAGCTCGTAACGGAGTTGGGGGTCCGTCGGGTTTCTTTCCACCCTATCCTGCGTCTCTCTTACTTGCTGAGCCGTACGTGTAGCTCGCATCTTGTTATACTTCTCGCGCAGCTCAACATTATCAGGATCAGCCTCACAAGACTCCTTCAGCTGGACCAGCTCTAATTCGCCGGTCTTGTTCTTCATGAAATCAGCCTTGCTTTGCAAAGCCACATCCCTGTTGCTCAAATCATAGGCACGAGAATAAAAAGCATAAGCGTTCGCCCAATCTTCCAATTGCTCGTAGAGATTGGCTATCTCTTTAACCAGCACCAGATTGTTTTTGTCTGAGGAATGCTTCTTCTTGAGGCCCAGCAACTTATCCTGCAATTGGTCATGTGTCATTGCAGCCCGGTTTGACGCTTCAAGCTGGGCTGCCTCTTCGGTGTTTTTCATCACATCGCGGAAACCTTCTGCATCTTCCCACTTCTGCTTTTTCATTGAGGCACGCGCAGTCGCATCCTTACCCCCCTTCACCGCGTGAATATCGGTCGGATCACGTCTCACAATCTCATAGTACACGTCAGCCGCCTTGTCTGGAAAATCACGTGCCAAATAATGCTCAGCCAACTTGTGCAGCAACTCGGTATTCTCAGGGGATCCACTGCGGATCGTTTCCAAGGCAAAAGCGGCTGTGTTCAACATATTTAAACGCATCGCACAATCGAACAGGATGTCGTTCGCATGAGCGTCAAAGGGTGACTTGGCCAACTCTTGCTCAACGGCGATCATCGCAGCTAAGGGATCTTTTTTTCCGAGAGAGGCAATCTTCATCAATGCCAGACTACTACCACCAAAAAATCCCTTCTTCGCTTTCTTACCCGCCATAGCAGCCGCAGCACTGCTTCTAGCCAGCTTGCGCGCATCAAGAAATCCAGGAAATTGATCCAACACAGCATTACAAAGTTTCACCGCATACATGTGGTGCCCCATCTCATATGCACTCTGTGCTTTCAACCATAGGGATCTGACGTTGTTGGTAAGAACGGCTTCCGCCACTTCAGCAACATCCTTGATGCCTTCCTTTTCTTGTTCCTTGGTGTCTGTCTTTTTTTCGCTCATTGTGAACTTATCTGATTTCGATCGCGGTCACACACCCTGTGCCGGGAATACCCCCGCTTTATTGCGACGTTCATAATGTCTACCTATAGCCGAATAGCAAGCTATTGCCATACTTTTCGGCCCCCTTGTTTGATGAAAAACGTTGTTTATCGCGCCCACACATAGGATTTCTGCAAGGATCAGAGACTACACCACGCCCTTTTATGACGATGACCCCGTATTTTTCATTTGAATTGACAT
>Ga0075467_10001918_pt1 | contig 16817 bp, 8 predicted proteins | sample DEB08_DNA_9_FD_75067 | JGI IMG/M metagenome (GOLD analysis project Ga0075467, IMG submission 75067) | Aqueous microbial communities from the Delaware River and Bay under freshwater to marine salinity gradient to study organic matter... | ecosystem: Environmental > Aquatic > Marine > Coastal ... | reverse complement strand
AATTAATGATGATATATCATGGCAAAACTGTTCTGCTTTATTTTGTAGTATTTTCACACTTTACTATAAGCAATAGTTTTGCCTATTTTTTTTGAACGTCTTTCCGTCCAAAGTCTAAAATTAAAAATATCTTCCTTTAAAGACTTTTTATAGTCTTTTTTCTTTAGTCTTTACTTTGTCTCGAATTAAAAGAAGGGTGATTTATTAATTTTATTAAATTGATTATCAATTAGTTGTGTATTTAATGAGTACTTATACAGGGAAGTGTATATGAGTACCTAAACAGGGTAGATTTGTATCTATATGAGTACTTAAACGGGGTGTATATCTGTGTATATGAGTACCTATCTAGGGATATATGAGTACCCAAACAGGGACATGAGTACCTAAACAGGGTATTCTAACAGTCTCTTTTTAATTCTTTCCTATTTAAATGAGTACCTAAACAGGGAACGATATAAATAAATGAGTACTTTTTTTTTGGAATTGGTACTCTTTATGTATTAATTTCACATTAACTTTACAAACTACTATGAGATTTGATTAGTTCAAATATCATTTTACTACACAACTTTCTAGAATTATGACTTCTGCAACTACGCATATAGCGAGGATTGACAACCAGTTTGTTTATAATGCTCGATACCAATTAAGTGCTAGGGAATCCAAAGTTATTCTTTTTTTGGTTTCCAAGATAGACCCTGTTCGTCAAAAGAATTTGATAGAGCAAACGGTAAGTGTTAGGGAACTAGAACAAGTACTAAAAGGCGACGCCAAAAAATGGGGTGGCTTGTACGAAGAGCTAGAATTACTTCGAGACCGTTTAGTTAGGAAGGGAATTTACTTACCAACCGAAGTAGAGATTAATGGTAGGATGTTATCTGGTTATATCAACTGGTTTCAGCACATCATGCCAATGAAGGATGAATCAGGAAATGCTGCCATCCAATTTTTGTTTTCTCAATCTCTCCAACCTTTTTTATTAAACCTAAGAGAATACGTTGCTATTAATTTCTTGGAAGTGATTCCGTTGAAATCTACTTTTTCAATTAGGATGTTTCAGGTGTTCAGAGCACATCGAGATAGAATGGGGAAATATCAAAATCGTTCAACACTTCGATATGATTTGGAAGATTTTAAAGGTTTGCTAGGGGTGGAAGGAAAATATGATGATTATAGAAATCTTCGAAAAAAAGTGTTGGAAGTTATCATTAAAGAAATTAATGAGCATACCAGTATTGAAATAACTTATAAACCACTAAAGAAGGGTAGGAGCGTAGCAGCTGTAATGTTTGAGTTCTGGGATAAAAGTCCACGGGCAAAAAAAGTAAAACAGAAAGGTTTGTTTGATGGGTTGAAACTAAAAGACTTAAGTTATTCCCAAACACTAGCCTTTGATAAATTGGTGGCTTATGGTGTTACAGATGGAGTGGCTTTGGAAATGATTAGTAAAGTTAAAGGGTCAGAATTTATATGTTTTGAGGATTGGTATTTTGATGAAGTTGTTCAAATATTTGAAAGGAAAACGAATCAAGAGGCAGAAGGGGCAAAAGCTGGTACTTTAGTAGTTTGGTTTTTGAAAATGAAAGTATTTGAACAAGGAGACCATTTTGCCGCCATCATGGAACGCATTCAAAATCGCAAGAAACAATTGCAGGAGAAAACACCAACTAAATGGGATAACCGTATGTTATCGAAGGGAATTACAGCAACAGAGTTTCAGCAGTTATTTAAAAACGGAAAACGGAAATAGGACAAAAGAGAAAGCCAATGGGGTAGGGGAGTAGCCATATTTATTTTGGGTATTTCATGGATACCTTATTAACAGAACTTAAACTAATTTAAAAATGGAGATTTTAAATTTTGACAACTACGATATTCGAACAACTGACCATCTTGGAGAAACGTGGTATTCTGTTGTAGATATTATAGGGGCATTATCTCAATCAGCAGACCCAGGACGTTATTGGCGGAATCTTAAAATGCGCTTGAATGAAGAGGGAAGTCAAGTCGTCTCAAATTGCGACGGTTTGAAATTGAGAGCAGCTGATGGTAAAATGCGAATGACAGATTGTGGTAGTAGAGAAACGATTTTGCGTTTGGTTCAATCAATTCCGTCACCCAATGCAGAGCCATTTAAATTATGGTTAGCATCGGCAGGAACGCAGCAAATGGAAGAGATTGAAAATCCCGATTTACTTTACGACCGTTTAATTGAATCTTATCGACAATCGGGAAGAGATAATGAATGGATAAAATTAAGATTACGTGCTTTATCAATTCGAAAAGACCTAACGGATACTTGGCAAGAAAGGGGAGTGATTGGCGCTGAATATGCTTTATTAACAGATGAAATTCATAAAGGTGTGTTCGATTTGAATACTAGAGAACATCGGGCATTCAAGGGGTTAGATAGAAAAGGGGGAAATTTACGAGACCATATGAGTAATATGGAGTTATTGTTTATTTCACTAGGGGAGGAGATAACTCGCCAATTAGCGGAGAAATTTGATGCTCAAGGTTTTAATCAGAATCGAGAAGTAGCAGTAGAAGGAGGACAACAAGCGGGAGGTTCTAGGAGGCGATTGGAAAGTAAATTGGGAATTAAAACGATTACTTCGGATAATAATCTTTTAGATTAAAAAAAGCAAAATATAGAATAATTAAGGAAAGTCCTACAAATTTTGTATGGCTTTCCTTCAGTAATTCTCGGTATGGATTTTAGGCAATGAAAGCCCTTTGAAATCAACTGTGTATTTACATTTTTTTGGCTAAGAATTACTTTTTTAGTATTTCTAATCAAAATTTCAATAAGAAATCAGTCATAATGCCGCCTAATTTTTTACCAAAAAATATTTGTAATCTCCATACCGAGAATTTCTATTGCGGTTTTAGAAAAACTTTACTTGTTTGTATTTTGTTTAGTATGAAAATTACGTCTGAGTAAAGTGCTAACTTTTTAGCACTTCCATACCCCGACCTTATTCTTTTATATCCGACTACTTCCAATAATGATTCCTACCAAATACTAAATCTAGTAAAAGTATTCCGTGGAATGAATGTATATTGTCGGCAGGAGTCCAATTTTTCTTAGGACACCTAAAAACTCAAAATTTCAAAAGATTACAATCACCTGCCTTATATTTCCTACTTTACACAAATTGGGTTATTTGTTCTTCTTGGTTTACGAGTAAACCGTGTTTAATTGAACTGATTATTTTTGTGAAATTTAAATGCTAACTCAATGGACTCAAGCAAAGAACAATTAAAGACATTTATCGCAAGTGGGAAAAATATTATTTCCTTAATAGGGGAGGAGGGTAATTGTATGCTAAACCAATTATAACACTTAGTATCAAAAACAATAACACGCTAACATGCTGATAATTATACTTTTAGAGTATATTAGCCCATTTTAAAACAAAGAAACGAATCTGAGATAATGAATAATATTCCCATAGGTAGCCGCATCACCGTTAGAGGAGAAGACTTTTTGGTCAATGAATCCAAGCCTTATAATGAAAAACATTCCATTATTGAAGTAGAAGGTATTAGTGAATTGGTGCGGGGCAAACGCTTTTCTTTTGATACTTTTTGGGATAAAAATATTGAGATACTCCATCCGATTAATACCAAACTGGAGGCGGATGTAGAAAGTGGCTACCAAAAGACTAAACTCTTTTTGGAAACCCAACTACGTAACGCCACTACCACTTCTCCTAAAATTACTATCGCTCAGAAGGCTGCTTTTAATCATGCGGCTTATCAATGGACCCCAACTTTAAAAGCTTTGGAATTACCTCGCCCACGGATGTTGATTGCAGACGGGGTTGGTTTGGGAAAAACGGTGGAAGTCGGGATTTTTTTAGCGGAAATGATGAAACGAGGGAAAGGGGATAGAATTTTAGTGTTGGCTTTAAAGAGTATTTTAGGACAGTTCCAACAAGAGATTTGGAATCGGTTTGCTATTCCTTTGGTGCGTTTGGATAGTGTCGGGATTGCTCGAATTAAGTCGCATTTACCTGCCAATAAAAATCCCTTTGATTATTATAATAAGGTCATTATTTCGATTGATACGCTGAAGAACAATGCGAAGTTTCGGCATTATATTGAGAAGTCTCGTTGGGATGTGGTGGTCATTGACGAATGCCATACGGTAGCTAATGCCGATAGTCAGCGAGGGAATTTAGCCCAGTTTTTAGCAGATAGGTGTGAGGCATTGGTTTTAACTTCTGCTACACCGCATAATGGACGAAAAGAGAGTTTTGCCAATTTGATTTCCATGATTGAACCAACGGCTATTCCTCGGTCTGGTAATTATGGGAAAGCAGAGGTGGAACGCTATTATGTTCGTCGGTTTAAAAATGATATTGAGGATGAGGAGGTGCGGTCTAATTTTCAAGAACGGGAGGTTATTCGTTTATCTGCGCCATTATTTCCAGAAGAAGAAGTCTTTTTACAATTTCAACAAAACCTAAAGGTAAAAGCATTGCAGCAGCCCAAATCGGGTAAACAACGCAATGATTTATTGTTTTCGATTGGTTTATTTAAAGCGTATATGTCATCGCCCGAAGCGGCTTTGCGTACCTTGTCTAATCGTATTGGAAAATTGGCAGCTAAAACGGAATTGACTGAAGGGCAACAAGATAATTATGAAGAATTTAAGGAAGGGGTGGAATTATTGAATACCATCATCGAACGAAAAGCAGATTCTAAGTTTAGATGTCTATCCAATGAATTGAAAAAACTAAAATGGAAAGGTAGTAAGCGAGATGAACGGATGGTCATTTTTGCAGAGAGGATTGATACACTAAAAGCTTTAAAACAAAAATTACAATTGGCTTATAGTCTAAATGATGAACAAGTAATTGTTTTTCATGGTGGATTGACGGATACCGAGCAGCAAGACTTGATTGAAGATTTTGGAAAAGCAGATAGTCAGATTCGAGTTTTATTAACTTCTGATGCGGGGGCGCAAGGGGTTAATTTGCATTATTACTGCCATCGAATGTTCAATTACGATATTCCTTGGTCACTCATTACTTTGGAGCAGCGGAATGGGCGGATTGACCGATATGGACAGACGCAAACACCTTATATCTACTATTTGGTGGCAGAAAGTAAATTGGAGGGGCTGAAAACGGATTTATACATCATTGATAAATTGACCCAAAAGGAAGAAGAGGTCTATGAAACCTTAGGAGATGCGGGGTCGGTGATGCATTTATACGATTCCAAAAAAGAAAATGACTTTACGACTAAGGCAATGATGGAAGGCAACTTGGATTTTATGGAATCCAAAACAGTTGTTGCAGACGAAGAAGAAGAATTCGATTTTAATGCCCTTTTTGAGGACGATGAGGAAACAACGGATGCCGTAGTCACCGATATACCCATAGATACCAATGTTTCTTTTTATGAAACTGATTTTGATTTTTATAAGGCTTTGGTCTATTATTTAAAATCGCAAAATTCGATTGCCCATAATCAAGTGGAAATTATGGCGGATGGTTTATTGGAAGTTTTGAATACCAAAGAGCTAAATGATATTTTGTATGATTTGCCAAAAGAAGCCAAGCCTAAATTAAAGGAGACCTATCAATTATCGGTTGACCCGAATACCGTACAAAAAGCAATAGAAGAAGCTCGAAAGAAGAAAGGACAATGGGCACAATTTCAAATACTATATGACCTGCATCCTATCGCCAAAAATCTAATGTCCAAACTAGAAGCGACTGTACCGAAGGGAGTCGCTCTGGTAGCTAAAACTAGAAATATTCCTACTGATACTCGATTCTATATTTTTCAGGGACAGGTGAGTAATAATTTAGGGCAATCGGTGATGTCTGAATTTTTTGTTGTTGGTTTAGATGACGAAGGCGGTTTGACCGAAAAGCCAATGGCTTTAAAACCATTTTTGCAAAAATATCAATTAACCGAACAGTTATATACAGAAGCGATTAGTCCTGAACAGTTGGCTAGTATGCAGACGACTTTAGAAAATGCCATTGATTATGGGCAGCAATTCTATATGGACCAAAAACAGCAAGTCCTCCAAATGAAAATGGAGGAAAAAGCGAAGGATTATCAAGCGCATTTAGAAAATTGGCAACAAGCATCTAAAGCACAAATGGAACTCCAATTTAAAGACAAATTAGAGACCGTTTCTTTGCAGCGCAAAAAAGCAGAAAACACCCGTCAAATTGATACGATTTTAAATGAGCAATCTCAATTTTTTAAAGACCAGACTTCTTTAAATAATGAAGCATATTTGAAATTATTAGCGGTATTTTTCAATTAGAAATTGAAAGAGAAGTCAGATGTCAGACCGAAAATTAAAATTTTCTGTCAGATGTCAGACTTATGACGTTGACGGCGTCTCGAATATAACTTCTGACAGTTTATATAATAAACGGTCTGACCTCTGACAATTATCGAAGATAATGGTCTGACTTCTGACCTCTAAAAAAACAATCTTGTTAAGATTTATTCAAAATATAGGCGATTATTTCGCATCCAATTATTTCGACGAAGATTTTCAAAAGAAAGTCATCACCAAATCGGGTTATGGAACAGAAGAAGTAAAGGGATTTAGTAAACAAATTAGTGGGCTAAAAGATAAATATTACCGCTATAAACAGCAGTATTTGTTGGGCAGGTTGCGGACCAAAGACCGCATTACGATTACCCACCGTTGGCATGGCGATTTATTGAAGGCTTTGGGCTACGAAGCAGGGCAACCTTATCAAAATTGGTGTCATTTGGATAATGAACGAGTGGTGCCCATTCGACAATTATTGTATCGGGGCAATCAACCGCATTTGTATATCATGGAAATGCAAAGTATGATTGCGGTGGATGAAACCGAACCCGATGGTATCTTCGACCAAGTTTATGAAAGCCAACAATGGGAAAATGTATTTGAATTGCCAGATGATACGGTGACGCTAACGCCTGAAATTATCAATGAAGCAATTTCCGAGGTTTTTCTCTTGAAAGAACAGGAACGACCAACTTATATTTTGCTTTTAGCAGGTAATGAAATCTACGTTTTACATTACGAAAAATGGTTTAAAGGCAGTTATTTACGTTTTACTTTAGAAGACTTATTTATTGAGGCGACAGCTAAGAATCAACGGCATTTTTATGGCTTGTTTTATTTTCTGACGAGTCGAACTACTTTAGCGCCAGAAAGTGATATTATCCTGATGGAGCAATTGGACGAAGATAGCCATAAGTCGGCTTATTCGGTGACCAAAGATTTGAAAGAAGGGATTATTCGGGCGGTGGAAGATTTGGCAAATGAGGCGGTTTATTTTTTTGGATTGCCAGAGAATGAAGGGCATAATGCCGAAGGAACGATTGATGCAGGGAAACTGACTGAAGATTGTTTAAAAATCGTTTATCGTTTGCTCTTTATTTTTTATGCAGAGAGTCGAACAGAGTTGGATATTTTGCCGATTGACCATGCAGGGTATCAGAAAGGCTATAGTTTGGATATGTTGCGAGATTTGGAGCAAGTGCCTTTGAATAGTGAGAACAGTCGAAATGGGCACTTTTTTGATGAGAGTTTAAAGCGCTTATTTGCGTTGATGTCGCAAGGCTATAATGAAGATAAAGCCAACGATGCTTTATTTGCTAGTTTTCGAGTGCGGCGAGTGGATAGTCCTTTGTTTAATGAAGAGAAATTGCATTATCTGCAAAAGGTACGCTTTCGGAATTTTATCTGGCAGCAATTGATTCAGCGACTAAGTTTATCCAAAGAAGCCAAGAAAAAAGCTAGAGGGCGAATTTCTTACGCCAATTTGGGCATCAACCAATTGGGAAGTGTCTATGAAGGTTTATTAGCTTATCGGGGTTTCTTTGCGGAGTCCGACCATATCGAAGTGCATAAAAAGAAAAAGCCGCAAGATGGGACTTTTTTAGTGCCTAGAGAACGGATTGATGATTTTCATGCAGACGAAATATTGCGAGATGATAGCCGGGAAACGGTGATTCATAAAAAGGGTAAATTTATCTACCGTTTGAATGGGCGAGATAGGCAGAAATCAGCGAGTTATTATACGCCTGAGGTATTGACCCAAACGACGGTCAAATATACGCTAAAGCCTTTATTAGAACGCTTTAAAGATACGGATGGGAAATGGATAGAAGCGGATGAAATCTTGCGCTTAAAAGTCTTAGAACCTGCGATGGGAGCAGCTGCTTTTCATAATGAAGTAATTAATCAATTGGCGGCAGTTTATTTGGAAGCTAAGCAGTCCATGTTGGGCAAACGGATTCCCCCCGTAGATTTTCAAGAAGAGCTACAAAAGGTCAAAATTTATATTGCGACCAATAATGTTTATGGCGTGGATATTAACCCAACCGCCGTAGAATTAGGCAAATTATCGCTGTGGCTAAATGGGATGCACAAAGATATGGAGTCGCCCTTTTTTGGCTATCGGTTAGGCGTAGGTAATGCGGTGGTGGGCAGTTGGCTAAAAGCCTATTCACCTAATGATTTTTTGTATAAACCTAAAAATAAAGAAGGCACTCGTTGGGATAAAAAAGAATGGTGGACTAAAGCACCGAAACCGTTGAAGTTTCTAAAAACGAAGATAGAACGGAAAACAGACCAGATTTATCATTTTTTGCTACCTGATAAAAATATGGTCCCCTCGGCAGGGATAAAATTGTTAAAACAACAGTTTCCAGCCGAAGCTAAAGCGGTGACGGAATGGCGCAAAGACATTACTTTACCGATTCGCAGAGAAGAACTAGAACGCTTACAAATTCTTTCCAAAAAAATAGATGACCTGTTGGCAGAACATTATCGGTTTCAACAAACTGTCAATGCACAAACGAAGACTAAAGTGAATCTTTGGGGAGCGATCGCAGGCGGCGAGGCTATTGAAGCAGATTTGCGGTCTTACGAAGAAAAAGAGCGTTTAGCGGATAATCGAAATCAAAATAATGCGCCCTATTTTAAGCTTAAAACGGTGATGGACTACTGGTGCAGTCTCTGGTTTTGGGATATGCGACAGGCAGCACAATTGCCCAATCGAAAACAATGGTATGATGACATTGCCCGTATTTTAGACTTGGATATGGCGAAAGAATTACATAAAAAAGCAGCAACAGGAAAGCCGATTGTCAGTAATACGGTTCAAGGTGATTTATTTAATGCCAATCGGCAATTGACCCTAAGTAGCTATCGACAGGAGGAAGAATTATCACAGGTAGCAGAGGTCATTGTGGAGTATACCAATCGAGAAAGTAGCACGCTTTTTAGTGAGGACCGCTTGGCAATTGTACAGCAATGTGCTAAGAACTATAGCTTTTTTCATTATCAATTAGAGTTTGTGGAAGTATTTTGGGAGCGTGGGGGCTTTGATGTGGCGGTGGGAAATCCGCCGTGGTTAAAGATTACTTTTGAGGAGAAGGGGATTATTTCGGAAAAATATCCAGAGGTGATGATTCGGAAAACATCTGCCTCAGAGGTGCGCAAAAAACAAAAAGTCTTTTTGGAAAATGAAATTTTACAAGAAGCTTATTTTAGCGAATATATCGAAACAGAAGGCACGGCTGTTTTCATGAATGCAGTACAAAATTATCCACTTTTGCAAGGACAGCAGACCAATTTGTATAAATGTATTATTGAAAATGGGTTTCAATGGATTAATGAGGGAGGATTTTTGGGCTTATTGCATCCTGAGGGAATTTATGATGACCCAAAAGGGCAGGTTTTGCGGAAAGAGGTTTATCAGCGATTGCGATATCATTTTCAGTTTTTAAATGGAATAAAATTATTTGCTGAAGTTCATGACCAATTAGCATATGGTAGCCATATTTATTCTGGGAAAAGGCAATTACCCAATTTTATTTCCTTTAGTAATTTAATCCATCCTTCAACAATAGATGGTTGTTTTATTCATAATGGAGTAGGCAACTGTGGAGGAATTAAAATACTAGATAAAAATACTGGAAGGTACGTTTGGAATTATAGTTCACATCGTGACCGAATAGTAAATATTAGGAAAAAAGAACTTCAAATTTTTGCAAGAACTTTCGAAAATTCGGAGAACTGGGAAGGCGCAAAATTAGTGAGCATACATTCTTGTCAAATTTTAAGTATTTTAGAAAAATTGAGTAAATTTCCTTCTAAAGTAGGAGATTTCAAATCTAAAACTACAGTTTGTTGGGATGAAACAAATGCCGTTAACTCTGGAGTTATTTACAGAGAAACTTCTATTCCTAATATTGAGAAATATGAGTTAATATATTCTGGTCCTCATTTTTTCGTGGGTAATCCTATTAATAAGACTCCAAGGGAAATTTGTACCCAAAATTATCATTATGATGTAATTGACTTAACAAAAATTTTAGATAACTATGTGCCAAGGACAAACTACAAACCTAAGGAAGAATTAATAATATTTAAAAAAAGAATAAATGGATTAGCTATTTTGAGTCACGATAAGAAGGGTAAACCAATTTATGATAATTGGATAGATTATCATAAAGTTTGCTTTAGTAAAATGATTAATGTATCAAGCGAGCGCACCCTGCAACCTACTATTTTACCAGCTAAAGTATCGCACTCTAATGGTGTTATTTCTATTATTTTTAAAGATACTTTTCAATTAGTAGAATTAGCTGCAATTACTTCTTCTTTACTATTTGATTTCTATATTAAAACTATTGGTAGAGGAAATCTATATGATGATTCTATTCAAGGGTTGCCTTTAGGGGTTAACGATAAATTTGCCGCTAAATTAGTGATTAGAATACTAATTCTAAATTGTTTAACCCAAAATTATTCTGGATTATGGGAAGAACGTTTTATTGATTTTTATAAAGAAGACAACTGGTCAAAAACAGACCCAAGGCTAAAATCCTTCTCCAACCTCACCCCAGAATGGACATGGGACATTCCGCTAAGAAATTATTACGAACGTCGCCAAGCCTTAGTAGAAATAGATGTGCTAACCGCCATGGCATTAGGGTTGACTTTAGATGAGTTAATTTTAATTTATAATGTACAATTTCCCGTTTTGCAGCAAAATGAGGACGATACTTGGTATGACCAAAAAGGGAATATTGTGTTTACTTGTTCCAAAGGGCTGACGGGCGTGGGCGTTGACCGTGCTACTTGGAAGACCATACGTGATATGTCCGCAGGAGAGCGATATACGCATACGATAGACCCGAAGAAGTCGGAATTGTATGGAGGGCAGGAAGTGGTTTATTATGCGCCTTTTGATGGGTGTGATAGGGTGGAAGATTATCGGGTGGCTTGGGGGCATTTTGAGGAGGTTTTAGCAGAAGAATAAAAATAAAGGAAAATGGAACAACCCGTATTTGAAATAGAACAAATAAAAGTTATTGACACGGTTAGATATTTTGTAATTTTTCAGAATCTCGAATATCAAGAATTTGTTAGTTGGGAAAAGGCTTTAGCCCAAGGAAAAAGTATCAAAATTTTAGTAGGAGAAATAGCAGGAGAAAATGTGTATGGAGATACGACTAAGCACTATAGGGTGTTTAATAGAGTCGGCTATGAATTAACAACAATAAAGGATAATGGCTGGGAGATAACTAATTTAGATTCTGGTGAATCAAATCGATTGCACAATTATAACAAAAATCATAGACGTCTTGCTATAGGCAATACCGCAAACCGCTTTTATGCATGGCAATTAACCAGTCCTTCAGGTAAAGTATACAAGCATAATTTTTCGGACATAGGAGCTAATTATGATTTAGAAGGCATTGAAAGCGTTGTTGATTATTTAAAAGTAGTCCGTGATTTTGCTCAATATTCTAATATGGAGCACTTCTTAGTGGCGCAGGAAAAAGCAGCGCTTTTGGTCAAAGTTGAGGCATTAAAAACAGATAAGGTTCAACTAGAACAAGAGGTAGAAAGATTGAAAAAGATGATTGAAGAGATGGAATAAAATTGAATGCATTTTTAAACACGTAAAATTATAAACCAATGAATACTTTAGAATTATTTTTAGCGAATGCTGGTGGGGAGAATGTGGAAGCTACGCATCAGCGGATATTGGCTTGGTTGCTGGGGAGTAGGACGGTGGTTCACAAATTATTAGATAAAGATTTAAAAATTGAACAACCCGTAACTTCCATCGAAACTCATAATAAACTATTTGATATTCAGATTGATGATGGCAAAGCAAAAAAGGGAGATACTAAAACCAAAGCTTTAGTTGAAATTAAGATGTGGGCTGCGCTAAGTCAAAACCAGCAAGACCGTCAGCAAAATAAGGCAAAAGAATTCGGGGTTCCAATGTTCTATTTTCTCTTTGGAATAAGTGGTTTAGAACGAAATCCTGATGAAAAGCGGACATTAAAAATGAAACAGGTAGCTGATTCTTTAAGGCAACTTACCATTTCTGCTGAGTTGATAGCAAGTGAATTAACAACTAATGAAAGTAAACCTTCTTCTGAGATGGTCGTCACTTTTTTAGAAACTTACGCCAGTCGACTTGACCATTTAGATAAATGGCTGATAGGAGAAGCATGGAAACCTGTATTTCATAAGAAACCTACCAAAACTGCTCATTTTGCCTCTCTCTTTTTTAAAATAAAAAAGATAATTAATGATTTGTATCCTAAATATAATCCTTTGCTCTATCGGTCAGGAAAAGGAGACGTAAACTTGGATATTCGAAAAAAAATCAACGATAAGGAAGATGAAAATCAAGAAACTGAGATTGAAGGAGAAGAAGGCACATTAGTCTTTTGGCTCAAAAATAAAAAATTACAAATATTTTTCCATAGTAAAATTAAAGCTGGAATTGTCAATAGTAAAGCTGTACAAATTCAACACTCCTATCGAGCAAAGTGGCAAGGAAATGATATGGGCAAGTTACCAAGTCATCAAGGTACAAAAGTCAAATGGGTTTGCTTATTAAGTATCAAATACAGACCGAACAAGATTGAAAAAGAAGAAGAATTTGGGGCTTTGGCTGAATTTTTGGTTGGGTATTATAAGGCTTTTTTGGAAATAAAGCCGCATTTCTCTAAATAAAACTACTACACAACTATACATACTATGAGTAACTGGAAAACAAATTATTAATAGAAAACCAGAACTCATGACATTTAAAGATTATTTAAAAATTCAAGAAATTACTAAAAATTTTTTCTATGGTCAATTCTTTATTTCTAAAGGTAAAGATTATGGCAAATTCAGGAACATTCTTTCCGCTAATGGAAAACTTTTGTTAAACCCTACTGATGGTTATCAAATAATAACAAGTGCACCCATTAATTCAATACCAGGAGGTCTAAGACATGGATTTTTCTATTCATTTAGTTTGCGTTTTACAAAAGGAGATTTTCAAGATAAGGTAGATTATTCCTGCTCAATTGATAAAGAAATTAATGCTATAAAATCATTAGGCTATAACCCTTTCAAAGGAATTATAGAAGACCGTTATAAACGGTTGAATAGTCCAGATGCAAATAAAATAATATCCAATTTATTAAGAGAAATAGGAAAAGGAATGTATTCTTCTAAAAAAAGAATGATATTCGAATTATTACAAAATGCTGATGATGTTCCCGCATCAAAAGATGTTAAGTTTTACATTGAAACGCATAATGATTATATGTTAATTGCCCATACAGGGCTACCATTCAATGAAGATGATGTTAGGTCTATAACTAGTGCAGCGGAAAGTACAAAGCAAAAAAAACAAAGAAAAACAGGGTTTAAAGGCATAGGATTTAAATCAGTCTTTACAGATTCGTCTAAAGTAATAATTAAATCAGGAGGTTTTTTATTTGAGTTCAATAAAGAACATATAGGATTTAATAGTTTCGATAAATTTTATTTTGACCGACCTAGATATAGAAGATACCCAGATTTATTACTTGAAGATAAAAAAGCTTTTACCGATTCAAAAATCTCTTTTCAAGGAATACGAGATATTCCATGGCAATTATTACCAATATGGAATAATAGAATTCCTGAAAGTCTCAGAGATTCAAATTTTACAAATAATAATAATGTTGGAATCGCTTTAAAATTTGGTGTAAGTAAGGTAAAAGAATACCTAGATGAAATTGTAAATTTAGCAATGAGTGGTAGATTCATGTTGTTTCTACGTAATACTACTTTTTTCAGGTGTGCTGCCAAGGACATAAGCGTCATCAAAGAAAATAATAATAGAACAGGTAGAACAAGAATTTTAATAAACTGTGAAAGAACCAAAAAGGAATATATTTATAAAGTAAAAACCTTTAATGATATAGCTGTAACAGATGAATCTTTTGCGGAATACAATATAGGTTTAAAAAAAGGTATTGATACTGTTGAAACAGGAGAACAAATACCTTATTTCAAAGATGGAGCAGAAAATAGAATTGATACTATCCCCCCCAAAATTGCAGCATTTGAACAAACAACTATAAGTTTTGCTGCCCCTATTTTTGATAGGATTATCCAAAATGAACCTACCTTTAAAAATGGTCGAAATTTTTCCTATTTTTTCACTTATTTACCTATGAATGAGCATAGGATAAAGTTTCCATTTTTGGTTAATGCTGATTTTGTTCCCTCTTCAAATAGAGAAGAAATACAAGGTGATAATCCTTGGAATGAATATATATTCGCTAATATTGGTTACAAAGTGGTGAAATGGGTTTCAGAGTTAGCATCAGAAAACAATCCTAAATATTTAACGCTTTTATTACCTCAATACTTAAGTGAAGAAGATACAGACATACACCTTCTGACTAAAAAATTTAATGAATATTATCAAAAAGGATTAGAAGAAATTCCTTTTGTTTTAAATGATGAAAGTGCAATTGTTCAAAAAGAAACAATTATTTTAGACGAAAGTGGATGTGCAAAAATATTAGGAAACCAATTTTGCTATGACCTGTTTGACACAACAAAACGACTTCCACATCCTTCTATTGAGCCTACTATCTTACATGAAAAATTATTTACGATTGAAAAAATCACTAATGAAGCACTTCTTGAAAAGTTTCTTACACCCGAAGGACAGGAGATTTTAGAAGAAACAATAGCCAAATTAAATAAAGAAGCATATAGAGATTTTTTAGGTTGGTTAAATAAATTTTTAAGAGATGTTAGCAAAGACAATCTTGTAAAGCCTTTTATAAATAGTTTATCATTTCTTCGGTTTTCAGAAAACCAAAGTGTTATTCATTACAATTGGAATGAACTAAAAGAAAAAGAAAATTTAATTCTTATTAATTCTACATTAAATCCATTATTTTCTTCTCTGAAAAAGATAGCTCTTAACCCTAGTTTGTTAAATATCAGTAATTACAGAAAAATAGTTTTTCTATTAGATATGGCTGATACTTATCTCGAAAAAGATGCGATACTTGTTAAAAAAATTGCAGCAAAGTTAACCGAAAATCCATTAGAGCCTAATGACAAAATCAAATTATTAAAATTCTTTGAGAACTTACAAGTAACAAAGAATACGATTAGAGAGATACCTCTTTTTAAAAATAAAGATGGTAGTATACTTCCACTCAAATCTTTAATTTCAAATAAAGCTACCTATTATTCTAAGTGGTTAAATATTTATCAGATTGATACCTCAGAAGAAGCCATTTTTAACGATTATATCAATTATCTCTGCCAATCTAATGAAGTTTATTCTAACTTTATTACCAATCAAAATACACTTTCCTCTTTATTAGAAAGTGTAAATGACCAAAACAGGATAACCTTCTATGAATTCGTCCATGGTGCTTATAAAGAAAGTCAAGATAAATCTATAACCCTAGTAAATTTACCCATCATTTATGTCAATAAAGAAGATGGATATAAAAAACTCCATAATTTATACTTTACTCCAGAATTAATAGAGAAGAAGGATTTTTATCTTGATATAAAGGCTGCAATTGAAATACTATCAACCCTAGAACTTCCAGATATAAGTGTATTACCCTTTTTAATAGCTTATGGACCAAAAGGAGATAAAAAATTAGTTACAGAACACTTCCGACAGCAACGTCATATTTTAACTTCTAAGCAAGCTAGGGCGTTATTATTTTTCCTAACTAGACTAGGTTATAGAGATAACCTACTAGAATATGGTTACTTTCAAAACGAAGGAGAAAACCTAGTATTTGTAAAGAATAGTAGTATAAAAAACTTTAGCCTTCAACAAGAGAACATACATAATTTAGTAAGTTCCATTTTTACTCCTGATATCTCCAATTTAGTACCTTTACCCTATGCTCTTAAAGATATTCCTAGTTTAAATATTTTAGGATTAGTTCAAAAGGATGGAATAGATAAAAAAGTACTAGAAGAATTACCTGCAAATTTAGCATATACAAATTATGCTATTCATTTAGCTTCAGAAAAACGCAAAAAATGGTTAACTCGTCTCCCTTCTTTACCTCTTAGCTCTACTAAAAAATATACTCTAGAGGATAGTGAATTTCAAGTTCTTTCGATGTTATCCGAATTTGTAAATACAGATGCTAATTTGGTCAATAACTTTAGGAGTATTATAACTATTGATAGCCAAAAGCTAGCAGATATTGCCGTAAAAGAAGCCGTTACTATTGATTATGGCGGCAACAAATATTTTTTCTCCTTATCAAATCTATTGCCTGTATTTGCAGGAAAATCAAATTTAATAGAACAAGTTGTTAAAAATCTAACAGGGATAGGACAGTTGGATAAACTATTTGACATAGGCTGTGCAAACGAGGCTAAAAAGTTCCCCAACTTTTTACAAGAAAAATCAAGCTGCTCTGGCCTTGTTTACACTTAATTTTAGGTGTTTACATTGGACTGTTTCCAATGCTTTTTT
>Ga0075467_10001914_pt1 | contig 16847 bp, 15 predicted proteins | sample DEB08_DNA_9_FD_75067 | JGI IMG/M metagenome (GOLD analysis project Ga0075467, IMG submission 75067) | Aqueous microbial communities from the Delaware River and Bay under freshwater to marine salinity gradient to study organic matter... | ecosystem: Environmental > Aquatic > Marine > Coastal ... | reverse complement strand
CGAATTACGCAATGTAGTTGAGCGACTTATAATCTTAAGCGGCGAAATAGTAGAAGAGGAAGACGTAATGAAATTTGCTAGGAAATAAATTATTCAGTCGCGGCGTGTCAATTGAAATAAATAGTAAATTGAAACTTAAATCATCATCCAAAACAATGAGCATTCCTAAATTCCTCGTAGCCGACAACACCGACCAACCTGATTCCATTTTCATTATTCATACCCAGTTTCCACATTTTGCTTGGGATGTAAATCATGACACCGTGGAATGGTTTGACGAGTTAGAAGGAGAAGAAGAGGAATTAATAAACGAGGTAGCCGAGCTAATGGAAACGGCCGAGGCTTTTTACGAAAGGGAAATGCAGCGGCATGAAGCCGAAATGGAAGAAGACTGAAAATTTATTCTATCTGATTTTGTTAAGAGCGCTCAATCTTATTTAAGTAATGGGCGCTTTTTTTATGCATTTAAATTCATCATTTAATATTTCCAGATCCTTCTCTTTTGAAAGGCACTTCTAGGCTTTTTTAATCAGGTTTACAAATTCCTTTCATGCTTTAGCTACCTTTGCCGTCAATATTTTCTACTCTGACACGCAAAGAACACTATAAGAAAAACTGGGCCATAGCTTGGCCAGTTATGATCGGGCAAATTGGCCATGTAAGCGTAGGCTTAGCCGACAGCATTATGATTGGTGGATTGGGAACCGTTTCTTTGGCAGCGGGAGCTTTTGCCAACTCTGTTTTTGTGGTACCCATGGTTTTTGGAATCGGGATGGCCTATGGCTTAACTACTCCAATTGCCAATGCCGATGGCGAAGGCGCTCCCCTGAAAGCACGTAGTTTTCTTAAGCACGGTATTTACCTCAACGGCTTTGTGGCTGTTTTGATGTTTTTAGTTTTGTTGGGATTTCAAAATCTACTCCCTTTTATGGGACAAGATCCCGCGGTGCTGGAGGAGTCTCGCTCCTACTTCACTATTATTTGCCTAAGTCTGATTCCCCTCTTAGGCTTTCTTACCTTTAAACAATTTGCCGAAGGCCTGAGCGACACGCGTGTAGCCATGGTAATTTCGATAGCGGCCAATTTAATAAATATTGGTTTAAACTACCTGCTTATTCATGGTCATTTCGGTTTTCCCCAATTGGGATTGGATGGCGCGGGCTTAGCCACCTTAATTGCGCGCATTCTGATGGTGGTGAGTATGGCCATTTACGTTTTCCGTAAACCGGCCTTTAAAGTTTATACCGCTGGAATTGAGTGGCTGGTAATTGAAAAAGAACGCTTTAAGACTTTATTCAATATTGGTTTTCCGAGCGGTTTACAGTATATTTTTGAAGTTTCCACCTTTGCGATGGCGGCAGTTATGGCGGGTTGGATTAATCCCGAATCTTTAGCGGCCCATCAAATTGCCATCTCCTTGGCCTCGGTAAGCTATATGGCGGCAAGTGGTTTTGGCGCTGCGGCTAATGTTAGGGTGAGCAATCAGCTAGGAGCGGGAAATATTCTATCTTTAAGACGAGCGGCACACAGCAATTTTGTTCTTGTGCTTGGTTTAATGACCCTCTTCGGTCTTATCTACCTATTTGGCCGTCACTATTTCCCTAGTTTTTATAGCGATGATCCTAAGGTAATCGCTTTAAGCGGACAATTATTAATCGTAGCGGTGGCTTTTCAAATTTTCGATGGCATGCAGGTTACCACCCTTAGTGCCTTGCGCGGACTTTCGGAAACCCGCATTCCCACCTTAATTGTTTTTGTGAGTTATTGGATTATCGGTTTTGCCGCTTGTTACACCCTTGGATTTACTTTTAACTTAGGGCCATTAGGTATTTGGATTGGACTTGCAACGGGTTTAATTGTGGCTTCATCACTACTATTTTGGCGCTTTGAATATTTGGTAAAACAACTTTTAAAGAAAGATCAAAATGGATAAATCTTTTTTCCAGCCTCTAATAATTGCACTTTTAGTCTTATTCCTAATTGCGCCCCTTTCTTTTGATCTTGGTCCCCTGCCCATTACCATGCAAAGTTTTGTGATTATAAGTTTGGCCGCTTTGCTCAAGCGCGATATCATTCTACTTGCACTCTTGGTTTATCTTATTGCAGGCGCATTGGGTTTACCCGTTTATGGTGGTTTTACCCATGGCTGGGAAAAGCTCTTTGGCCCTACTGCGGGTTTTTTATGGGGCTTCCTCCTTGTTGGGCTATTTGTTAATTACGAGGCAGAACATAAAGAAATGCACCTTTTCAATGCCATGGTTTTAGCGTTTAAAGCACACTTCCTCTTGTTGATCCCAGGGTTCTTGGTTCTCTATTTTAGCTTAGCAGGGGTTGATCTTTGGGCTACTTTTACAAGACTAATTCCAGGACTAATCATTAAGAGCATTTTTGCGGGGATAGTAATTTCCAAAACAAGAAGCTATTTTAGTGCCCAAGAATGATTTGTATTTACTTTATTTGAGCACTTAAAGAAATTACGTGAAGGTTCTATACGTTTCTCGTCCAGATAATTTTACTCAGCCTGGTGGAGATAGTCTTCACCTTGAATATACTGTGCGCCATCTGCAAAAGCTAAAGGTAGAATGCCACATTTGGAAAGGAGAAAAAGTAGATTTACAAAAGTACGACCTTATCCATTTCTTCAACTTGAGCAGGCCCACCGCCCTAATGCCTTTTTTAAAAGGGGAGCATCCTCCAATTATTTGCTCTAGCATTTATATAGATTATAGTAAAGCCGACACTGATAGCAGCAAATTACGAGGTTTTCTTCAGCGAGGTTTAGGACCTCATGCTACCGAATACCTAAAAACTATTGGTAGAAGCTTTAAGTTTAAAACAGAAAAGCTTTCCTTAAAATATCTCTGCCAAGGGCAACTTGCCTCGGTACAAGAAGTGCTTAAAAACTGCCAACATCTTATTGGCAGTTCTCAAGCGGAGATTGACATTATTAAACAAAATTTTAAGTTAGAGCATCTTCCCTCTTCGGTCATTCCGCTTGGGATAGAACACATGCCACCCTTAAAGCATCAAAGCGATAAAAGTGGAATAATCTGTGTTGCCCGCTTTGAACCCCTAAAAAACCAATTGCGCTTAATTAAAGCCTGCAAGCAGCTTGAGCCTATTCTGCGCTTAATCGGTTCACATTCTCGTGCCCACCATAGCTATTATCAAGCTTGTAAAAATATTGCCGGTAACAAGGTTAAATTCTTCGGACAAAAGAGTCATGAAGAAGCGGCCCTTTTTATGGCGCAGTCTAAGGTTCATGTTTTAGCCTCGCATTACGAAACAACCGGATTGGCGAGTTTGGAAGCCCTTTATTATGGCTGCCAAATTGTGGTTAACGATCATCCTATTCAGCGTGAAATATTTGGAGATCATGCTCATTATTGTGATCCTCTTTCTATCGAAAGCATTACCGAGGCAATTCAAGCGGCCCTTTTAGACCAAAGAGATCACCGCGAATGGCTGGTCGAAAAATTTAGCTGGAAGAAAAAGGCAGTCGAAATTAAGGCATTGTATAGCAAAGTTTTAAGAGCTTAGCAGAATGAAAATCGGAATTCTTGGAACAAGAGGCATTCCTAACCTCTACGGTGGTTTTGAAGAATGTGCGCAGCAGCTGGGTAGTCGCTTGGTTAAGATGGGGCATTCCGTTTGGGTCTACAGCTCCCACCGTCATCCTTATGTAAACAAGACTTTCGAGGGAATTGAAATCATTCATAAGTACGATCCTGAACATCGTTTGGGAACGGCGGGGCAATTTTTTTACGATTTAAACTGCATCATCGATTCGCATCAACGCAATTTTGATATTATCCTCTTATTAGGCTACACTTCCAGTAGTATATGGCAAAGATTTCTTCCTAAAAAACCCATTGTAATAACTAATATGGATGGACTAGAATGGAAAAGATCGAAGTACTCGCCTAATGTAAAACGTTTTTTAATGCAAGCCGAACGCTGGGCGGCCAAGCGTAGCAATTTGCTTATCGCAGATTCGCAAGAAATTAAAAAGTACCTCGACAATAAATATAGTACAGAGTCGGTCTATGTTTCTTACGGGGCCAAGGTTTTTAAAAATGGGGATGACAGTATCCTGGAATCCTACAATATCGAAAAAGGTGACTACCATATATTGATTGCGCGGCTAGAACCTGAAAATAATATTGAAACGATTTTAAAAGGGGTTTTAAAAAGTGAGTCGCAACGTGTAACCTTGGTAGTTGGCAACCATGAAACCGAATACGGCGAGTACCTAAAAAGCACATTCAAAGACAATCGCATTCGCTTTGTGCGCGGTACCTATAAAAAAGAGAAAATTAATAATCTACGTTTCTACTCGCATATATATTTTCACGGACACTCGGTGGGCGGAACCAACCCAGGACTACTTGAAGCCATGGCGAGCTCTTGCCTAATTGTGGCGCACGATAATAAATTTAACCGTGAGGTACTAGGGGAAAATGCTACCTACTTTAATGACGACGTCGATATTGCCAATGCCCTTGATCACCTCGAAAGAGGCGCTACTCAAAAAGAGCAAATCAAAAAGAACTTATTGAGTATTAAAGATCATTACAATTGGCAATTGATTGCGGAAGAATACGAAATTGTGTTTCAACAGGCATTAATTGGTCGGCGCTCTTAAAACCTGAGATCAGTCCATAGCGCGAGTTTCCTTTAAAACGGAGATCTGAAAACTTGCCAGATGGTTCTTAGAATGATGCTTACATCCAAGAGTAAACTCCAGTTTTCTAAATAGTAAACATCGGCTTTCACCCTTTCTTTCATGGCTTCTAAATCATGATCGCCCTTTAATCCTTGCACTTGAGCTAAACCGCTTAGGCCGGGTTTAACGAAATGGCGCAGCATATAACGATCTACCAAATGACGGTATTCCTCGGTGTGAGAAAGCATGTGTGGACGTGGTCCCACCAAAGACATTTCCCCTTTTAAAACCTGCCCAAATTGTGGGATTTCATCGAGATGCCAGCGGCGAATAAATCTACCAAAAGGGGTAATACGACTATCGTTTAAGGCTGCTTGTTGCACATCTGCGGCAGCGTTAGGCACCATTGACCGAAACTTGAAAATTTTAAAATCAGCGCCTCGATAGCCCGAGCGCCACTGCGAAAAAATAATAGGTCCGCTACCCGACAAACGCACTCCCAAGGCTAAAATTGGCCAAAGAAGAGGATAGAAAATTAAGATTACGACCAAGCTAATCAATACATCTTCGGCACGCTTAATTAAACGGTTATGCCAATATTCGAGGGGTTCTTTTTGAAAGCTTAAAACGGGAGAATCATCGTAAAAACTAATTTCCAAAGCCTTGGCAGGTGGTAAACCTAAATCGGGTAAAGCACGAAAGCGCAAGAGCTTTTGCTCGGCCAAATAGTAAAGCTGACGAAAGCGTTCATCTCTTAAATCGTAGGCAACAAAAAGCTCATCGGCCTGCAAGGATTCTAAGTCGGATTGTAATTGATCCTCCCGTTTAGCTAAACCTTTGGCTTGTAGATCATTATTATAGATGGCTAAAATTTCTATACCTAGATCAGGGCGTTTTTGGACCGCATCTGCGAAAGCGGAAAGAGAGGGCAAATTACCCGCCAACACTACTCGCCTGAGGGTTTTATTGCGACTGCGTAAACTTTGCAAAAAGCGGCGAAAAAAGAAATGCCAAGGAAATATGCCGGCACTTAAAGCGAGATAAAAATACAGGATAAAGAGGCGGCTATAGGCTTCACTTTTTTGGAGAATCACCAAAAGCAGGAGCAATAGGAAGAGATGCCCCGACCATACTTTTATGGTTTTACTTAAGGCTTTTCGCGGCTCGGTATTGAAAGCGCTGTTGTAGGTTTTAAAGGCAAAACTGAGTAGAAACCAAAGTAGGTTAATGATTACCCACAGTTGCAAATAGTAGTTGTAATACTCGGTGGCCACCAAGTCTACTTCCGAAAAACGTAAAAAGAGCGCCAGTAGGAAACTGGCATTTAAGATGGCCAAGTCACCCAAAAGGATTAAAACTTGTGAAAAGCGCGAGTGGTAACTGGGCATTAAATTTATTCTGCGGTAAAAATAAGGGCTGCTCTCTTCTTTTGAAAGTCATCCCACGTACTTTCCTTCTCTTTTTTATAGGCCTCTAAGCTAGCGGAATCTTTTTTATGGATCGCTATTAAGGCTTCGCGCGCTGCTTTGCTCAGTTTCCAATTACGATTAAAAAGTGCGGTAAATAATGGTTCCAAGGTTTGGTCGTCGCTAAAACCAAAATAAGCGAGATATCCGATGGCTTCCATGCGGGTAAGAAAGTCGAATGCTTCCGAAGAAAAATCTTGAATACTCGCATAAGCCTCCTTATCGCTAAAGAAAATAACCCGATAAAATAAAGTACTTAAATACACTTTATAAGCGGGAAAGCCAGGCTGTTCCTTAAACATCGGATTAAGCAACCACTTATTATCGGCTCTATTTTTTAAGTTTAGGCTCTTGTGAATGGCGGCAACCCGCACTTCGTAGCTCGGGCCAGATATACGCAGTTGAGCGAATATTTCGGGGAACTGGTTTAGTTCACAAATACCTAAAGCGGCTAAAATGAGAAGAGGACTTTCACTTTGCAAAGCAAATTCTAGGTAGTCGTCACCTTTTTTAGGCTTTTCGTTTAAACTAAAAATCTTCTTTAAAGCTTCTGCCCGGAGCCCTGCAAAATTTTCTTTGTCCTTTAAAACCTCTTCCAAAAAGCGCAAGTTTTCTTTACTATCACCCCGCAAAGCCTGCACTACGCGTAGCTTTTCGAGCAGCGCTAAGCTGTTATTATAATAGGCCCGCCATTGCGCATTGGTCTTTTCTACGCTAAAATTTGCTAAGATTTCACTGGCATTAGTAATGGCGAAATTGTCGGTACCCGCGGGTAAGTCAATGATATTTTCGCCCACCGAAAGATTTAATTCTAATTCCTTTAAAACCTTATTCCCTTGGTAAAAGCCAATTTTCACCGCTTGCGCAAGATGCTTATCCAAATCTATCTGCAGACCAGCGAAACTAATAAAGGCCTTTAAATTTGGTTCGGCATCGGCATAAAGCCAAGTGGCAAAAAACTCGTTTAGCGAACAAGCACAAACTTCTTCCATTACCATTTGCAGGCTATCGCTATTTACCACGCCATAAGCATGCTTTTGTAAAAATTGCTGATTGGCCTGACGAAACTGCTCCACACCCATCTTCTGCGAAAGCATATAAAGCAACCAAGCCCCCTTTTGGTAGAAGCGCTCTGAACCTGCTTGAGGGTGAGCCAAGGGTAAAGGACCTGCGGCGGTGGCTGCAAAAATTAATTCTTTGGCCTTATATCTTTCCCAATCGAAATAATCTTGACCATAAATTTCTCTTTCACTTAACCATTGATAATAAGTTGCATAACCCTCATGCAACCAATGATGCTTGCTTCCCGCAGCGGTTACGAGATTACCAAACCACTGATGGGCTAGTTCGTGAGCATTAACATAGGTGTAATTTCGATCGGGAAAGGCGAGGGAATCTACCAAAAAGAAATCGCCAAAAATGGTAGCCGTAGTGTTTTCCATAGCGCCGTGACGGAAATCTTGCACCGGCGCTTGTTTGTAATTTTGCCAGGGAAAAGGAATGCCTATTTCCGCTTCAAGGAAATTGAAAATCTCTTCGTTCTTATAATAGTATAGCGGGTAATCGGTTGCTCTTTCGGGATAATAATACTGCGACAAAGCAATGTTAGTATTACTCGATGTTTCCTTAAGGGAATAATTACCAATAACCAGGGCTATTAAATAAGAACTCATAGGTTTTTCCATGCTATAAAACCAACGCTTGGTCGCGCCAAGATCTTTAACCGAATCGAGTCCTCCGTTAGCCATTACTTCATAGCCACTTGCGAATTCTATATCGCAGGAAAAAATAATTTTATCCGTTTGCTTATCGTAATGTGGTATCCAGTGGCGGTGATCGATACCCTGCCCCTGGGTCCAAATCTGCCTGCGAGCACGACGGCTTTCGTCTTGCCAGCCAATAAAGTGTAGGCCTTTAACAGGATGCGCTTGATATTTAATTTGCAGAATATTAGTATCTAAAACCTGCGAGGCTTTAATAAAAATGGCCGTGTCATTTTGCGAGAAATCATGTTCTTCACCGTTCCAAACTAAGCTTTCTACCTTTATTTTCGGGCCATTTAGGTAAAACTCCTGACCATCATTTAAATCACTAATGTGATGGATAACTTGCGCATTGATATTTTCATTAATCGTGTCAAAATTAGCTTGAAGGTGGAGACTGAGAAAATCTTGTGCCTGTAAATTGGGGACAAAAAAAAGACCGATGAAAAACATCGGTCTTACTATATTTAATGGATTGTGAATCATTTCTTACTAAGGGTTATTTCGCGTGCTTGGCCATCGGCTTCCAGTGCACGAAGATACAATTCAAGATCAGATTGCGACATATCCTCGGCAATGCCTTTTTTAGCATTGGCATTGATAATGTATACTTTAAAGAAGTTGGTTCCAAAGGGCGCTTCCGTTTGAAGGTCAGTTTCTTTAATTACAAATCCAACAAAACCAAGTCCGTAATACATACTGTACTCGCGAGTATAGCCATTAAAGTTAACCGTATTGGGCAGCGTATAAGTAATGTTATCTACTAATTGATAGCCAATTACCACCCCGTTATTGTAAGTAAACTGATCCAGTTCGGGCGCGTCAAACTCTACATAATACTGAAAATCGGCATCACCAGGTTGATTAAAGGGCAACCAATCTTGTTCAAAAGCGGTGGCATCAATAATACGATAAGACAGCCCTGGCCCGGGAGGTCCCACTGGTCCTTGTGGGCCAGGAACATTACTTTCATAAGAACAAGAAGCAAGTGCAAATAGGGCTAAGAAGGAGTAAATTAACTTTTTCATGGTATTGGTATTTCGTTATAATAAGTATTTAAAGAATCGTGCCACAAAACTAAGAATAGCTTAAAGTGGAAAAATTAGCTAATTCTGCCCCAATCGACTTTGCCATGCTTGCGTCTTTCGAACTCATGCAAGATACTGCGATGTAGCTCTTGTTCGAGATTTGGGTCGGCAGCAAATAAATCGGTTAAGGCACGGCGCGATAAATCCATCAAAGGGCCGTCGTGGCGCAGATCGGCGAGGTGTAAATCTAAATTACCACTTTGCCTGGTTCCTAAAATATCGCCCGGCCCGCGTAATTTTAAATCGACATCGGCAATTTCAAAACCATCTTGGGTGCGCACCATCGTCTTAATGCGGGTCTTCGCATCCTGACTTAGTTTAAAACTGGTCATTAAAATACAATAACTCTTCTCGGCCCCACGGCCTACCCTACCCCGCAATTGGTGAAGCTGACTAAGACCAAAGCGCTCGGCTGATTCAATAACCATCACACTAGCATTGGGTACATTTACGCCTACTTCAATAACGGTAGTGGCTACCATTATTTGGGTTTTCCCAGAGGCAAAGCGCTGCATTTCAAAATCTTTATCCTCGGGTTTCATTTTACCGTGAACCACGCTTACTTGGTATTTCGGACGCGGAAAAGCGCGGCAAATACTCTCGTAGCCGTCCATCAAATCTTTATAATCTAAAGTTTCCGATTCTTCAATGAGAGGATACACAATATAAACCTGTCGCCCTAAATCAATCTCTTTTTCTAAAAAGCCGAAAAGTGCATTGCGATCTTTATCGTATGCATGGGTGGTTTTAATGGGTTTTCTGCCGGGAGGTAATTCATCGATTACTGACAATTCTAAATTGCCATAAATACTCATGGCCAAAGTGCGCGGAATAGGGGTAGCCGTCATTACCAAAATATGCGGCGGTAAATTATTCTTCTTCCACAATTTCGCACGTTGGGCTACGCCAAAACGATGTTGCTCATCGACCACAGCCAAACCGAGGTTTTTATATTTCACTTTATCCTCCAAAAGGGCATGGGTGCCGATAAGTATATCCAAAGAACCATCTTCCAAGGCAGCATGGATTTCGCGACGGCCAGCGGTTTTCACCGAGCCCGTTAAAATCGCCACCTTAATATCCATATCTGTTAAAAGCTCCATTATGCCGGTGAAATGTTGCTGCGCTAAAATCTCCGTTGGCGCCATTAAACAAGCCTGATAACCATTATCAATTGCCATTAACATCGCTAAAAGAGCTACCATGGTTTTTCCGCTGCCCACATCGCCCTGTAAAAGGCGGTTCATATGCTGACCAAAGCGCATGTCGTTGCGGATTTCCTTCAAAACTCTTTTCTGAGCACCGGTCAATTCGAAAGGTAAAACTTCTTTATAAAAATGATTAAAATGCTCGCCAATAGAGCTAAAGGCAAAAGACTGTGTTTCGTGGTGGTGCTGTCGCTTTTGAGCGGCAACTTCCATCTGAAAGAAAAACAATTCTTCAAACTTGAGGCGGTTACGGGCTGCTTCGGCCTCCTCTAAACTATTGGGATAGTGGATGGCCAGCAAAGCATTTTCACGCGGCATTAAGCCGTAGCGCTCGGTAAAATGCGGCGGAAAGAAATCGGGTAACTGTCCTTGCAGTTGCGGAATTAAGCTGCGGGTTAAGCGCGCTAAGGTTTTATTATTGAGTCCCTTTTTATTAAGCTTCTCCGAACTAGGGTACAGTGGCTGTAAACCTTTGGTGGGACTTTTTTTAAAGTCTTCTACCAATTCTAATTCGGGATGTGGGAAACTAAAAGTGCCATTAAAGAAGTTGGGCTTACCGTATAAAACATAAGCGGCATTTAGTTTCAGTGACTTTTTAATCCAAGCAGTACCGGTAAACCAAATTAGCTCCACCGAACCCGTCCCATCTTGGAAAGTGGCGGTTAAACGCTGCGATTTCCCTTTACCTGCCACCTCTTGCATACCGGTTATTTTCCCTACTATCTGTATCTCCGAAAGGGACGAATTAAGGTCGGAAATTTTGTAGAACTGGCTGCGATCAACATAGCGGTATGGGTACAGCTTTAACAGATCTGAAAAGCGAAAAATTCCTAATTCTGCTTTTAACAAATCCGCTTTAGCAGGACCAACCCCTTTCAAATACTCTATGGCGGTGCTTAACGAAGACATAAGGCTAAGATAGAACCGCAGCGGGGAACGAGGAAGTTTCTGCCTTATATTTTTCATTATTGTTTTGTGAGAAAAAACATCTTTCCCAAAAATCAGCCGTGGAGGCTAAAAATTTGCTGGCTTAGAAGCTGAGCCCGATTTAAAATCGGGCCTCAGACCTCTTATAAGTTTTTTAATAACCGTGAAAATCTAAGGCTCTAATTTTAGGCAGAACTCAGGTTTGTAAATAATTACTCCGCACCATGCCCAAAACATTACTTAGTTACCTCACCAATTTCAGACATTTCTCAGCAGTATACTTAGCCCAGCATCGCCAAAATTTAGACTTAAAAACAAGCTTTCGCTTTTTACTCGCTTAGCCATTAAAGTGCCTTGTCTTTATACTTATTAAACTCTGCTTAATTCTTAAACATCAAAAAAGTATTGCCCATGCACGATTATAATAAAACGGATCAATTACTTCACTTTCTCAGCCAGTTTATTGCTAAAATGAATAGGCAATTTCTGCCCAAGGAAGAAGGCGACAGTCCTACAAATATCTATTTCGACCCGCCACAAGGCGCCATTATTAGTCATTGGTTAGAGACCGATATTGGGACTATTGTATTTCAATTAAACCTGTTGGATTGGTCTTTCGACTTTGTAGATAGCGATTTTAAGCTACTTGATCCTATTGAATTACATACCACCTAGCTTTCGGAACTTGAACAGTTCATTATTTATGGCCTAGAAAAGCTGAGACTAAATGCCAAAGGTTATTCGAACAAAATGCACTATCAAGTCCCTAATTATAATCACAACAACGATTGCTTAAAAACCACGCATCCCTTTAATTTGGGAGAATGGATGACCTACCGAAGTTTAGCGAATAATGCTTGCTATGAAGTATTGGGAAGCATGCGAAGAATGGGGAAGGTCCGTATCTGGCCTCATCATTTCGATACTGGTATCTATTTAAAATTAAAAAACAATGTTCACCTCGGCTTCGGCTTAGCCATGCAAGACGATCATTGTCCCAATCCTTACTTTTATGCTCGGGCCTACAATGATGCGGGCGAAAGCCTCACGGTGAATCCAGAACAAAATTCACTCATTACCGCTAAATGGATTTATAGCAACGATTTTAATGCAGCCATTTTCAGCCTGAATGAATTAAAAAATAGCCACGAAGATCTTCTCAAGAGCTTTATCCGCTCTTTCCTCAAAATTTATCTTAGCCTCCTTTAAACCTGAGTTCCCTTACAAATTAGACAATTGAATCAGGTTTTCAATGAAAGCCCCTATTCACAGGGGCTCTGATGCCTAATTACACGTTGAACCCACGGTAAATAAATTACCTTTGATCCATCAAAGAAAAGGTCCACATAAAAATTAAAGCCAGCGCCCCTAGCCTTATCAGTCGCGGCGAGGAACTTTGGCACTATCGCGGTTTGCTTTACAACTTTGCTTACCGCGATTATCGTGCACGCTATGCCCAAACTTTATTAGGTTATGGCTGGGCTATTATTCAGCCCATAATGGCTGCGGCTGTGCTTTTTTTCCTCTTCCATAATTTACTTAAAGTAGAAACGCAAGGGGTAGCATTTTTGAGTTTCACCTTTTCAGGATTGCTTTTTTGGAACTACTTCGCCTTTGTTTTGAGCCAGAGCTCAGCCTCGCTAATTAGTGCTCAAAGCATGCTACAAAAAATTTACTTTCCCCGCATTATTCTCCCCTTGTCTAAAGGCTTACTTGGCTTGGTAGAGCTGTCTATCACCCTAGTTATTTTCCTTTTTATCGCTTTCGCAGATGCGCAGGTAGAATCCCTCGGATTACTAAGTTTCATTCCCCTAATAATAAGTGTTTTGGCGGCAGCCTGGGGTTTAGGATTATGGCTTTCTGCCTTGAGCATACGTTACCGCGATTTACAACAGGCCTTGCCTTTTTTGCTACAAATGCTATTTTTCATCAGCCCTATCGCCTACTCGCCGGCACTGGTGCAAGAGCGCTTACCCGAAAGTATGCAAGCACTTTATTACCTCAACCCCATTAGTGGCATTCTCGAACTTTTTCGAGCAGCCCTTTTTAATCTAGAATATCATCCTCAAGCTTGGCTTTCTATTCTAGTGGCCTTTTTACTTTTTATCAGTGGCTGGTGGTATTTTCATCGCGTGGAACGCAAAATTGCCGACTTGATATGACGAATGCTCTAGAAATTAAAGGACTCAGCAAAGAGTATAAGCTGGGCAAAGGCAAAAGTTTTTTCGCATTAAAGGAGATTGACCTTAGCTTAGAGAAAGGAAAAGTATTAGGCTTAATTGGCCATAATGGCGCAGGGAAATCAACTCTGTTAAAAATACTTTCACGCATTACTTATCCCAGTAGCGGTGAGATTGACGTTTACGGTAAACTTTCTTCCTTGCTGGAAGTAGGCACGGGGTTTCACCCCGAACTTAGTGGCCGCGAGAACATCTACTTAAACGGCAGCATTTTGGGCATGACCAAAAGCGAGATTAAAGAACGCTTTGCTGATATTGTGGCTTTTGCAGGGGTAGAAGAATTTTTAGACCTCCCCGTAAAACGCTATAGCAGCGGCATGTACGTGCGTTTAGCCTTTGCTGTTGCGGCCCATCTTGATGCCGAAGTTTTATTAATTGATGAAGTTTTAGCCGTTGGCGATGCCGAGTTTCAAAAACGCTGTTTGCAAAGAATGGACAGTCTTAGCAAGGAGAAAGAGCGCAGCATTGTTTTCGTTAGTCATAATATGAGTGCCATTGTTAAACTGTGCGATGAAGTGGCTTGGCTAGAGAAGGGACAAATTATCGCTCGAGGAGCACCGCAAGAAATTATTGATCAGTATCTGGCGAAGACCGCCGAATTAAACCGCGACATTCCCGTGCACTTGCGCGATGACCGAGAAGGAGATGGCCGAGCAAAAATCGTGGATATCAGTATCGCAAAAAATAAGATAGGCCAATTCTTTACCTCAGGTTCCAGACTAAATTTGGCGGTGAAATTTGAGCTTTCTAACGCAAAAGCCCAGAATTTCAAACTCGAATTACATCTTTTTAACAGTCGGGGAAATTACCTCAGCACTTTCAGCCATAGCGCTCATTTAAGTGGACTAAAGCATGAATCTTGGCTTTGCGAGGTGAAGGATTTAAACCTAATGCCCGGTGATTTCTTTTTCAATGCGCATCTCTACCTCGATGGACAAAGAGCTGACTTTGTAGGAAGAGCGTTCTATTTTAAAGTAATCGATGAAAAGTCGGAGGACAATGAAATCGCCATTAGTCGGCAAAATCCGGGAATCTACTTGCTTAATACTTGGACGACGCTTAAACCTTAAGCTTAGGTTGAGAGGGTCCAAATATTTCTTTGAACTTCATTTTCAGCAAAGCACTAGCAGGAATATTTTTATTTTTCAGGTAAATCTTTTGGGCCGCTTCATACAGTTGCTGGTCAACCTTGTTTAAATCTGCAATCTCCTCGGCATGCTCCTTATAAATAGTCTGCCAAAGCTTTTCAGATTTTCGGCGATTTAGATAGGGATAATACACATTTTTAAAGCCCAATTTTAAAGATAAATCTAAAAGGCCTTCATTTAAGTTTTCCGCTACTCCTACCCAATCGAAACTATGTAAGTTTTGCAAAGCACCTTGATAGGCGATCTTTGAATCGGCTTTGCTATGCGGCCGTCCGCCTAGCATTTGACATTGCCAATTTTGCGCATAGTTAGATTGAAGGTAATCTTCAAAGTTAGAATAGGAGTCGCGCTCTTCTTTTAATCGCGGTTCATCAGAGTGCTGCAGATGCACATAACGTGAAATTACGCGCTCAACAGGATCACGTAAAAGAGTAGCGCTGAAATAATTATGCTCACGTAAAAGCTCTATTAGCTGATAGCTAAAATGCCCATGTAAAAAGGGGATAGACTTATCCAATGCCTCTCTTAATTGTGAATCCTTATCACCCGAAATAATTTGGCTTTGTTGCAATCCGTACTTTTGATGCAACATATTTACCAAAGTGGTGCCTCCTGTTTTAGGCAGGTGTAGAAAAATTATTTTTCTTTGATCACTCATTAATGCTCCTATGGCCTCAGCCCCCTTTATAATAATTGGTATGCACCGCAGCGGTACCTCCTTGCTTGCAAAAGTACTGGAAAGATCAGGTATTTTTATGGGGGTTGTGAAAGACCATAATTTTGAAGCCATGCATTTTTTAAGCTTAAACCAGCAAAGCATGTGGGCTGCAGGTTATGAATGGCATCATCCTGGCGCTCCCACTAAGGAATATTGGAAAACTATTCCCGCGCAGGTTTTATACCGTGAGCATTTTAAATTAGTGGGGCGATGGGCTTATTGGCTTAATTTACTTAAAAACCCTGCCTGGGGTTTTAAAGACCCGCGCACTACCTTTACCCTAAAAATGTGGCTAAGCCTATATCCTAAAGCCAAAGTAATACACTTATACCGCAATTGCGACGAAGTAATCGTCAGTTTGCAAACCCGCAATAAACGTAAGGGTGAAGTCTATTTCGAGGCTTTAGATGATACTGACTTCTGCCGAGACCTATGCCTAAAATATCAGGAACAGGCTCGAAGCTATGCCGCCGAATTAGGCGATAATTACCTCGAAATAAATTACCAAGATTTAATAACTCGCGATGAGAAGAGCCTGCAGCAATTGAGTGATTTTTGTGCTAAACCCGTGCGTGAAGCACTCCAATATTATCTGCATTAATGGCGCTCGTTTCAGTTATTGTACCCAATTACAATCATGCCCGTTTTTTAGAAAAACGCCTAGCCAGTATCGCCAACCAAAGCTTTCGCGATTTTGAGGTAATTCTCCTCGACGATGCCAGTAGTGACAACAGCCGCGATATTCTCAAGGATTGGTGCGAACAGCATGAAAATTGGCAGTATCAATTTAATGAAACAAATAGCGGCAGTCCCTTTATACAATGGAACAAAGGTATTGCCCTTGCCTCTGCTCCTTTTATTTGGATTGCCGAAAGCGATGATTATTGTGAAGGTAATTTCCTCGAAAAATTGGTTCCGCTATTGCAAAATAATGCTCAATTGGGCATAGTGTACGGGCAATCACTCTTAGTAGATGAGCAAGACAAAGTGTTATACAGCTACAAAGAAAACTTAGAATTCATCTACAAGAGTAAAGTTTGGGATAAAGACTTTACCAAAAATGGAAAGCTCGCTTGCCGCGAATGGCTATTACATCACAATCCCATTCCCAATGCTAGTGGGATACTTTTTAGAAAGGAAGCCTATTTAAAAGTTGGGCAAGCCGATCCCAAGATGCGCCTTAACGGTGACTGGCATTTGTACGCGAAAATTTTATTGCAATACGATTTAGGTTTTATAGCGGAAGACCTGAATTTCTTTCGAGTACACCAAGCTACGCAGCGCTCAAAATCGATTCGCAATGCCTCGGTTTACCAAGAACTGATAAAAATTAACACCTTAATTCGCGAGGCCATTCCCGCAGCCACAAAAGAAGCCGACAAAGCTTTAGATGAATTTGCTAACTGGTGGATTGGCAACCTACCCTACCATTCGTGGACTAAAGAAAATTGGCAGTTAAACCAAGAACTATTTCGCTTCTTTAGTGCTTATAAAAACAATCTTGCCTATCGCATATTCTTAACCCACTTAATAAGCTATTTACGCGATTTTCTTAAGGCCATCGGGCTCCTAAAGCCACTAAAAAAATTACGTTCGCAATTGTTTCCGGGAAAATACTGGGAT
>Ga0075467_10001913_pt1 | contig 16848 bp, 16 predicted proteins | sample DEB08_DNA_9_FD_75067 | JGI IMG/M metagenome (GOLD analysis project Ga0075467, IMG submission 75067) | Aqueous microbial communities from the Delaware River and Bay under freshwater to marine salinity gradient to study organic matter... | ecosystem: Environmental > Aquatic > Marine > Coastal ... | reverse complement strand
CTAATTACTAACAATAAAAGCGACAAGGATACTTATCAAAGTAATGTAAAAAAATGTTCCGATGATTTGAAAAAAATGATGATGCAAGCCACTCGAAAGTCATCCATCATTGCGTCGAGACTCGATAGCACCTACCCCAAACGACTGATCCAAAACTACAAGAAAGGCACCCAAAAATCTTCGTTCACCAAGTTTAATCAGGAATTAGTTAAATTGGGTGACAGACGAAAAGCAATATCTTCAGTTGGCTTAACCGTTGATATACGTGATTCTGATCTGTTGCAAATAACAGATGCTCAGCAAAATTTGATCCCATTACTAGAACTTTATATCGAAGATAGCCATCAGAAGCTTAGCCATCTTGAAGAACTTTCAGAAAAGATCCAGCTATTCAAAAACATCATTAATAAACGTTTTAAGCACAAAAAGTTAGAGATTGAAATTGACGATGGGCTTGTATTCAGGTCGACTGTTGTTAAAGGTAAAAGCGGTACTTACGAAACAATACCAAGGACTAAATTATCGTCAGGTGAACAAAACGAGCTAATTTTATTCTTTAAGCTAATATTCGATTCAAAGCCGAATGACATGATTTTCATTGATGAACCTGAGCTTTCTTTACACATCTCATGGCAAAATAAATTCATTGATGACTTGAAAGGAATTACATCTATAAATGATGTTTCCATCGTCATCGCCACTCATTCACCGGATATAATAAATGACAATTGGGATCTCAAAATAGAGTTGAAAGGAATAGAGTGATGGAGCTACATATTACCCCGAACAGAATCGCCAATTCGATTCAACAAGACAACTCCTTTTCAGGAGCCCATTTACTTCTAGAAGGTCGAAAGGATATCCAACTTTTTAGCAAATTGGTTGACAAGAAAAATTGCAAAATCACGCAAACGCATGGAAAGCACAATATGCGGGAGGTATATCAAATTCTGTCTGATCGAAGCAATATTGTTAAAGTTGGCATTAGAGATGCGGATTTTTTAAGAATCAAAGGAAACGATAGTTATGACTCTGCGTACAACGATGATATTTATCCTACAGACTTACATGACATTGAGGGAATGGTTTTTGACTCAGAAAGTTTTTATGATTTTTTAGATATTGTCGATACTGGAAACAGGCTAGACAATTTCGAAAGTGATCATGGTGAAGTAAAAGACTTGATCTACAAGCTCGCTTATCCAATTGGATGCTTAAGGCTGGCAAATAAATTACATAACCTTGGCTTATGTTTCAAACCACGAAATACTGATGGTCCAAAATTTAGATACAACAAAATAATTTGCCAAAAAAATTTTTCATTTCAGGGTGAAGAAACACTAATAAATACCTTGATGAATTACTCAAGAAGTCGCACACCGAGCTTAGCTAACTATCAAACAATTTTGACCAAGCTTCAAGGTATAATTCAAATAGGTCATCCAGAGGGCGAAATTGTTAATGGGCATGACATAGTCGAATTAGTTTATATAATTTGCAAAAAAGGACTTAGATCCAGTTCCCATTCTCTTCTGAATTCATCATGTGTTTTCGATCTTTTTTCTCTCGCTTATAGTAAAAATGAATTCTCGAAAAGCCAGCTGCATTCCAAACTAGATGCATGGCAACAGAGTAATCGCGTCCAAATTTTAAAACCTTAGTGAAACTCCTTGGTAGCCTAGTGGGACTAGCGAAACCCACGCATTTTTAGCGGAACACCCATGCTAAGAAGATTATCATTATCCTTTTATATCAATTACTTGGTCGTCATTTCGCAAGGATATAGATTCTTATTTTTGAAAACTCTTGGGGTGGCTGATGAGATGGATACCTCGGTTCGCGGCAGCGATGTGCCAAAATGAGGTTTCAAATAACTATTCATCTAAGAGGTGCCGGGCAACGGGCTACTCGGACAGCCAACGGGCTACTCGGACAGCCACGATAACCCTTGATCACAAAAAAGGTGTCACGTCTTGAATTTTGAATCTCGTATTATTCGGCTCGCTTAGCCTTACTCTTCACGCGTAAAAATCGGTTGCGATATTTAGTCATAAAAGGCAAACCGGGATCGGTTTAATAGCGCGGACGATGATTTTTTGTCAGTACTGAAGCCAATTTAGAGAATGAATATTTAGACTGTTAGCGACACCTACACGTTACTTTATTGTGTGGATGGATATAGCAGCGGGAACCACCGCTCTACAATATCAATAGGAAAGCCCAACCGGACGGCTCCTCGTGGAGTGTCTGAGACCAGTAGTCCTTTTTTTGTTAGGGCGTATAAAACATCTCTGGCGGCGCGATCTTTCAACCCTGTAATTTCTATGACCTGACCGCGGTCGAACTCCCCCACAAGAAGGGCTTCGCGTAAAAGTGCGTAACTTCCTTTTGGTAATTCTTTCAGTTTAATCATTTCTTCTACATGGGTTTTCATGCGTTCTGATAACGTTTTAAAATCCAATAGCTTATGCATGAATTCAATTTGGACTATGCAAACGCTCAAGAAAAATTCGCAAAAATCGATCAAGGCCGCCTGAGACAAATTACCGCGCCCATCAAGATCGCCACGGCGTGGCTCGTCGGCGGCTTGCAGCAATTTTTTATAATCATCGCTTCTACGTGCAAGCCCTCTGGCTACTGACCACAACTCACTACCGATATCCATCTCTTTAAGCGCAGCATAAGACATCAAACGTACTACCCGACCATTGCCATCAAAGAAAGGGTGTATCCATGCGTAACGATGATGTGATGCGGCAACAGAGATAATTCGATTGGACGTTGAGAGTTTTTTTGGGTCATAAGCTTCATCAAAACGATTTAAAAACCGATCTAGATTCTCTGGGCGCGGCGGTATATGTCGCCCGACCGTGACTACTCCATCTCGAAGTTTGCCGGGGATAACCTGCATTTTTTCTTGTGTGTCAGGATTTTCAACCCAGAGCAATTCTTCCGGCAAACGGCTACAAAATTCTTGGTGTATCCATTGACCGTATTTGCTAGAGAGCGGATAGATTTCTGGGGCTAAGCCATGGTCAATTATTTTTTGAACAGCGATATGCGCAACGGCCTCTTTTTGAAGCGCTCGTTTTTTCGGCTCCGATGAATATTCTTCGGACAGGGCTTTGTCTATATCTCTGGGGGTTGTGTCATGGCCTTCAATCAAATTTGAATAGTAGCAATTCATCGACCGTACAAGATTGCCAACTGATTTGCTCACTACAGGATTAAGCATCCCGGCAAACTTGTTTGCTTTTGAGACAAGATCAAAAGAAAGGTCATTTAATTTTTCAGTTCCTGCTCCCGGTAAAAGAGGTTCCATTAAGCTTACTGTTTCTGCCATTACAACACCTTTGTTTTTGCCACTAAATATATTCTGTATTACATATATATAACATATACTTGAGAGTATTAAAGGTTATTTAATCACCACTATATTTGCCACTAAGCGTTCTAGACCGCAAAGATTTAAATACGGGCACGATAGCCCTTGATGCGTTAAGCCTTGATGATGGTGGGCTCGCTTAGTTCTGTTTTTTTTATCCACGCTTATAAATCGGATGCGACATTCATGGTAAGCGACAGAATTCAAATATGACTGAACGGCTGCGAGTGGCTATGAAAGCCAGGCGACTTCAAGAACGCATCAAGGAAGGACGTTCATTATTTTTTGGGGCGGATTTCAACAATATTTAGTAGACCAATGCAGTGCTGATACTCGCCCAATGGTTTCTTCAGCTTGCCTAACAGAAGACTTAATCAGAGTCTCCTTAATCAGCTCTCTATATCCCTGAACAGTGAAAAAGTAAGGCTCGAGCAGTTCATGCCCACCAATAAAACCTAATACATACTCGCATTGCTGAAGGGTGGTAAATTGGGGGGCTAACGGCTAAAGCCCTTATTGTATAAGTGCTTTAGCCGTTGTCTGATTTAAGCGACTTACGCTTTGGCAATAACCGCTTTCGTGCCGCTAGGGCGAAGACAACAAGTATTGCTAGCGCAGCCGCGATAAGCTCACCGCTATGAGTGTGGTCACCGGCTGCATGGCCTGAATGCGCTAGCGCTATTGTTGATGTGCTGAGTGCGCTGTAAAAGAGGGTGAATTTAATAATGCCTTGCATAGTTATACTCCATTAATTTGTTGGATTGGTTTTTTTGGTAGCATCCCTTCGCTGATGATGAAATCGATAATATCAGCCAGTCCGTCGGCCTTTTTTAGGTTCGAAAATACAAACGGCTTGTCTCCACGCATGCGCTTGGTATCGCTGTCCATCACGTCTAACGATGCGCCGACCAAGGGTGCTAAATCTGTTTTATTAATAATCAGTAGGTCAGATTTGGTAATGCCGGGGCCTCCTTTTCGAGGTATTTTATCGCCGGCTGACACATCGATTACATAGAGTGTTAAGTCTGACAGTTCTGGGCTAAAGGTCGCCGACAAATTATCGCCGCCGCTTTCTACAAAGATGAGATCTAGCCCTGAGTGCCGAGCATTAAGCTCATCGATTGCCGCTAGGTTCATTGAGGCATCTTCGCGAATCGCCGTGTGTGGGCAGCCGCCGGTTTCGACACCAATAATACGGTCGGCCTCTAAGGCGTTATGTTGGGTTAGAAACGTGGCATCCTCCTGCGTATAGATGTCATTAGTGACCACCGCAATGTTGTAGCTGTCTCTGAGCGATGAACATAGCGATTTTAGCAGTGCCGTTTTACCGGACCCGACCGGGCCGCCGACGCCTATTCTTAAGGCTGATTTTTGCTGACTTTGTAACATGGCGTGTGTAACTCCTGTTTATCTTTGGTCGGACTAACCGACGGTTATCTTTGGTCGGATTAAGCGACTGTTATTTATGATCGGAATAACCGACTGTATTGATGTTCGTGCCAACAACTGGCAATCGCCAATGCAGGTAAGCTGGCGCCAATATCATCGTCGTTACAGTTAACTGCATGGTCTATTGCTAACAGAACTTTGGGCTGCAAAAGTTCGAGTAGTTGTTGTGATTGGGTTTGCCCCAGCGGCACTAGTTTGGTGGCTGCGGCAACTTGGTTTTCTAACCAAGACCATGCGTAGCCTAAGCCGGCATCGTTTTCGCCAATATTCCACTGAGCAGCGGCTAGGGCAAACGCGGAGACAAAACTAACCTCGGTCTGAGTGGCCAGCACATGGTCAATGCTGCCCGCGTCTAAGCCGCGTAACACGCGCATTAACGCCTGACCCGTGGCCACGTCGGTGAGGCGCAATTCATGTGTTTCTCGCAATGCCAAGGCGAACGAATTCCAGTGCTGTTGAGCCGCGTGATCCGCCTCTGAAAATGCCGACATCAAGCGTATTAGTAGCGGCAAATCACTCGCAGCAAGGACGTGCTGTAATTGAATTTCCAGCCATTGTGCTACGTCATCCATATTGTTTAGCCAGCCCTCTTCAGTGGCTGTCTCAAGCCCTTGCGAAAAAGCGTAAGCCCCAGTCGGAAGATTGGCGCTACAGAGTTGCAATAAGCGTAGCGTAGCTAAGCTCATTATTTAGAAGCTCGGTGACTAGTGTTAGTTGGGTGATTAGTGTTCATGAGTGGCGCTATGCTTAGGTTTTTCGCCATTGCTATGATAGGCGCCATTTTCAGGAATAAAAATACATTGCTCTTGGCTCACGCTAAGCCCAAGGCCGACCAGCATATCGCCCAATACATGGTCTGGCGTTATGCGCAGGGTTCGCTCGACTACTTGGATTTTTACATGCCGGTTGCCAAGGTGATAGCAGGCGCGAGCGAACAACACCCAGTCATCACAGGTTGCTAGCAACACCGTTTCAATAGCGCCATCAATGCGCACGGTTTTTCCACAGCTGGTTTGTAAATACTCACCGACACGCAATTGATGGCCGTGCTCTAGAAACAAGCCTACGTCATGGCCGTCGGTTGACGCGGTTTTCAACCGCGCTTTGCTGCGTTGATCAAAAGTGAGTAAAAGCTTGATCTCTGGTTCTAGCGAGCCTTGGTGATCATCAAGGCGTTGATATATTTCTAACATTTTAGTACTCAAAATAAACAGTAAAGTTGCGCTAGTGGCAACACGGTTGAGGGTTCACAGCTGAGTAATTCGCCATCAGCCAATACCTCATAGGTCTGCGGGTCGACCGAGATATCAGGTAAAGCATCGTTTAAGATCATGTCTTTTTTGCCAATATCGCGGGTATGCGAGCAAGCGACCAAGGGTCGTTTTAAGCCCAGTGTACTGGCTAAGTCATTTTCAATTGCGGCATTACTTACAAAGGTCACACTGGTTGTTACTGCCGCGCCGGGCTGGGCACCAAACATCTCGCGATAGTGAACCGGTTGGGGTGTTGGTATCGATGCGTTGGCATCGCCCATCGGTGCTGCTGCGATGAAGCCGCCTTTGATAATAAGGCTTGGCTTAATGCCAAATAGCGCGGGCTTCCAAAGCACCAAGTCAGCAAGTTTGCCGATTTCAATACTACCCACTTGGCTGCTAATACCATGCGCGATAGCCGGATTTATGGTGTATTTAGCGATGTATCGGCGAGCGCGAAAGTTATCGTGATCATCATCGTCTTCTGGCAATGCACCACGCTGCTCACGCATCTTATGTGCGGTTTGCCAGGTTCGAGTTATCACCTCACCGACTCGCCCCATCGCTTGAGAGTCAGAGGCAATCATGCTGAAGGCACCAAGATCATGAAGAATATCTTCGGCGGCGATTGTTTCCTTGCGGATTCTTGAATCGGCGAATGCCACGTCTTCGGCAATACTGCTATCGAGATGGTGGCAAACCATTAGCATGTCGAGATGCTCGTCGACAGTATTCACGGTATAAGGCCGAGTCGGGTTGGTTGATGACGGCAGCACGTTGGCTAGCCCTGCCGCCTTAATAATGTCTGGCGCATGGCCGCCACCAGCACCTTCGGTATGGTAAGTGTGAATTGTGCGGCCCTTAAATGCGTTTAAGGTGTCATCGACAAAGCCCGACTCATTCAAGGTGTCGGTGTGGATCGCAACCTGCACGTCATATTGGTCGGCCACCGACAGGCAGCAATCAATTGAGGCGGGCGTAGTGCCCCAATCCTCATGCAGCTTTAGGCCACAAGCGCCAGCTTCTAACTGCTCTCGCAGAGCCTCGGGTTGACTTGCATTACCCTTGCCCAGAAAACCGAAATTCATTGGCATATGATCGGTCGCGCTGAGCATTTTATGAATATTCCATGGCCCTGGTGAACAGGTAGTTGCCTTAGTGCCGGTCGCCGGGCCTGTTCCGCCGCCGATCATGGTGGTAACACCGGACATCATCGCTTCGTCAATTTGCTGTGGACAAATAAAATGGATGTGAGCGTCTATAGCGCCGGCGGTTAAGATTGAACCTTCGCCAGCGATAACTTCAGTGCCCGGACCAATTAATACGTTTACGTCATCTTGTACGTCTGGGTTGCCGGCCTTACCAATCGCCGAAATACGACCATTTTTAATCCCCACATCGGCTTTGACTATGCCCCAGTGATCAAGAATTAAAGCGTTAGTTATCACCGTATCGACCGATTCAGCGCAACTCGCTTGACTCTGGCCCATACCGTCCCTAATTACTTTACCGCCACCAAACTTAACTTCGTCACCATAATTGGTGTAGTCTTTTTCAACCTTAATCCATAGACTGGTATCAGCCAGACGTACCCTATCACCCGTGGTTGGGCCAAACATTTGTGCATAAGCCTCACGATCTACCGTGACCTCGCTTTGACTGTATTGTTCAGTTGGCAGATGTTGCTGCATATCAGCCTTGCCCATCACCTCGCCACGAAAGCCATAGATTTCTTGCTTGCCTGCGTATTGAACAAGCTCTACTTCACGACCTTGGCCAGGTTCGAAACGTACGGCGGTACCAGCAACGATGTTTAATCGATAGCCTTGACACGACTTTCGATCAAACTTAAGTGCTGGGTTAGTTTCATAAAAATGGTAGTGAGATCCAATTTGAATCGGGCGATCACCACTATTCTCAACCCATATTTTAAAGGTCACTCGGCCTTTATTTATAACAATGGGATCGTCGCCAACAATTATTTCGCCTGGCTTCATACTCTAACTCCTTAATTTATGGGCTGGTGTACGGTTACTAATTTTGTGCCGTCGGGGAAGGTTGCTTCCACCTGAACTTCATCAACCAACTCGGCGACCCCAGGCATTACCTGATCGCACCTTAAAACCTCTCGGCCTTCGCTCATTAACTCGGCAACTGTTTTGCCATCTCGAGCGCCCTCGATAATAATCATACTTAGATAGGCCACGGTCTCAGGGTAGTTAAGCTTCACTCCTCTGAGTAAGCGTCGTTCAGCTAAAAGTGCAGCGGTGAATAGGAGTAGTTTGTCTTTCTCTCTTGGCAATAGGTCCATAAGGTCAATGCTCTCTTAATGCTTAGATTTAGTTAGTGCTTAGATTTAATTTGTGCGTAAGGTTAACTATCTTGTTGAATCCCTTTGGCTCGGGTCAACAGGCCCAAATACGTGGCGAACATGCTGCTCTATCTAACAGCAATGGGCGCAGCACAAACCAGGCTTTGCTGAATACCGCTCGTGCGTGAGTTGTGATTGGCCCGATATATCGAAGCACCAGCCAATGCTTGACTAAACTGACTCCGGCCATTCCTTGCTTGCTCTCTCGAGTGGTCTGACAAATAGCTTGAAGCTCAGCAATAACCGCAGGCTCTAGCCCATCATCAAATGGGCCTGCGACAAACAACCCATTACAACTTTGTCCATTTAAACCGGCTGAACTAGCGAGAAAGTTTTTATCTTCAGCATTGAATTTCCAGCGTTCAAGCCAATCGACTTGCCCTTTATAGACAATCTCGAAGGTTTGGCGCAGTTCCCCTTCGGTGAAAAGCTCATTGCTGGCGGGCAAACCTAGGCTGCAAATATCCCAGCCGATAAATTTCCCACCCTCCTCAATCTCGACTTTAGTATCGCTGCGGCCAAAAGAGCGCGAATAGAATAATGTTTCCATTGGCAACCATTCTAAACTTGCGCCAGCCTTTATCGTCAGTTGGTTGGATTGAAATTGTGGCTTTGCATTTTTGCGTGCGCCATATAAACGGCCAGCGCCCGGAGTGGTGATAAGCGCCTTGCTATTCGCCTCGACTATCGCCGTAATGGTGAGCGAGTCACCAGAAACCAGCCCGCCAGGAGGGTGCAAAATATATAAGTGAGCAATCTCATTGCCTTCGGGATAGAACGATTTTTGAATGTGTAACGGCCCTCGTCGGTGGCATGAGACAAGTCTAGCGCCAGCCTCGCGGTTGGCGACTATGAGATTTAGCTGCGCTTGCCAACGCCCATTACTCATGGCCAGAGCGGCATCTTCAGCCGAGCTCAGAGATTGTCGGGTTTCGCGAGTATCGTCTTTGCTTGCTGACGGTGGCGGCACATTTATGATTTCCATATCGCACGACCACTGAAAATTAAATTGGAAATAAAACGAGGAGTTTCTGCCAGCTCAATATCATTGGCACCTAATAGGCGGCACAGTGCCGACAATGGTTGCACCATTTTAGAGCATCCTTTGCGCCGTTGGTGTGCTTGCTGAAAATCATTGAGAGAGTAAATTTCCACTGGCTCGGAGAATTTAGATTCAGCACCTGTAGTCAGGAGCCCTAATGATGTGCTCTTGCCAATGGCAAGGTAGTCTTTGCTTTGTGATGTTGAATAATCAGGCCACAGTCGCCCAGCCACTTGCCCAGTCACTTTTTTAGTCACTACTGCCGAGCAAACAGAGCCAACGACTCCTCCAACATAATTAATTGGTAAAGAGCGCTTTAATACCGCCGACGTTAGCGGTCCTAAAAGTTCTGATTGTAAGCACATGATCTTTAATCTAAATATTGTTTTAAACACGTCGTGTTTGATTGAGTAAAGATGCTTTCAGCAATTCCTATGCCAGAAATTCCCATGATAGAAATTATAGTCTTTCCTTAAGGCGCTATGCCTCGGCCATGACGGCTGCTTTTAGTCGCTGCCGCTGTTAATCAGTGATCGCTTGATTTTTCATCTGTGCAATGGCGAATCCCTGCCGTCAGTTGCAGCAAGGCTTGCTCAATCGTACGCTCGGGATCATGCATCTCAGAGAGTCCCCAGCCAATATTCAGTCTAAAACAATCAGAATATAATTTTCGTGTGGTGAATTGAGCGCCAAAACGAATATCAACCTGAACCGCATCTGCGACTGTTTGTAATTTGACATGGTTTAAACCGGGAACCTGAACCCAAAGGACCAAGCCTCCATTGGGTGCACTAACCGTCGAGCTTTGCGGTAAATTTTGCAGTAGTAAATGTCTGTATGCGCAAGCATTGGCAAATATTGTTTTGCGGATAGTTTGCAGGTGTTTTCGGTACTGCCCAGAGTTGATAAAGTCCGCCAAACTGGCCTGCATCAGGCTATTTTGACCGAGCCGCTCAGTGGCACAGATATCGACACAGGCTTGTAGGTATCGACCTGCCGAGCACCAGCCTATTCGTAGACCACTGGCTAAGGATTTTGAGACCGACGAGCACCAAAGTACATAGCCCTCGGTGTCCCAATGCTTTATAGGTAATGGGAAGATATTGTCGAATCCCAATTCGCTGTAAATTTCGTCTTCGATGATGGGCACTCGATACGTATTTGCCAGCGCAGCAAGCCTCTGTTTCTGCGCGATGGACAGGCTAATGCCATGCGGGTTCATGTGAGAACTACTAAGTAGCACTGCTTTAATTTCTTTGTTTTTGAGTTTTTGTTCAAGCTGCTGTAAATCTATTCCGTCAGAAGTGCACGGTATTTCAACTACCCTGCGAGACAAACTTGAAAGTAGCTTGAGCAAGCCGTTAAAGCATGGCGAGCTAATGGCAACCGCATCTCCTGGTTTGGTGGTGACCAATAACGCTGTTCGTATGGCATCCATACAGCCGCCGCTGATGAAGAGATCCTGGACGGTCAAAGGAAACCCAATGCCAGTAAAGTGTTCTGCTATTGCCCCTCGCAGTTCATAGATGCCTTGCGGGTCTGAATAAGCATGTAAAAATTGATCGCCGAACTGCGCGGTTCGTTTGATGCTTTGTTTCAGTGATTTAAGTGGAATATTGGTGGGGCATAGTTGGCTGATCCCGAAAGGGTCAGATGCAAACTCTCCATTCTCATAGTAGCTGGAATAGTCGCCGGATTTAAATTTCGTTGATATGAGTCTTGAGCTACTGCGAAATTGTGGTAGTTCCGGAGTGTCGCGGTGGCTCAATGGCGTGGAAACAAAAAAACCTGACTTAGGATGAGTCACAACCCAGCCCATTTGTTCGAGACTGCGGTAGCTGTTCAACGCCGTGGTCATGCTGATATCCAATTGTTTTGTTAACTGCCTCAGCGATGGCAGGCGCTCACCAATGCTTAGCTTTTGGCTTTGTATGTCAGTGATGATCTGTTCAGCAATGGCTTTGTATTTCATAAATAACAATCAGCAGAGTTTAAATTCTGTACCCTATTTTTTTATTTTTATTGTATCTGTTATTTATTTCCAATCAATTGATAATAAGCAAACTCAACCACATTCTATTTGCAGCGAAAAACTATTTCATGACCACAAAAGATATTTTCATCAGCTTGGCTTTGATGGCCCTATGGGGTTTTAATTTCTCTGTAATCAAACTGGGTGCGATGCAAGTGGACCCAATATTGCTTACCGCATTACGCTTTACCTTTGCCGTTATTCCAGCAATTTTCTTTGTTCGCAGACCGCCTGAAGCGATAGGCTTCTTGATCGCCTATGGGCTTATATTTGGTTTGGGCGTTTGGGGCATGATGGTCTGGTCGATCAACCTTGGCGTGTCAGCAGGCATGGCGGGCTTGTTGATGGACATGAGCATCATATCGAGTTTAGTCTTAGGCTATATGTTGTTCAAAGAAGCTATAACGCTGAACAAAATTCTTGGCGCGGTGCTCGCTGTAAGTGGCCTGCTTGCTAGTCTGGCATTAACCGATGGTTCTGTTCCGTTACGAGCATTGCCGCTTACCCTGATTGCCGCATGTAGTTGGAGTTTGATGTCTGTGGTGGTTAAAAAATCGAAAACTAAGCACGTTTTCGCATTTAGCGTGTGGGGAATGTTATTTGCACCGTTGCCGCTAGTTCTGTTTGCTTATGCTTTTAACGGAATTCAACCCTTCGTCGATTTACCTGCGCAGCTTAATTCACAAGTCTGGTTTTCAATTTTATTTCAAGCGTACCCAACGACGTTACTGGGCTATTGGATCTGGAACAGGCTGACCGTTAAGTATCCGTTGTCAACGATGGCGCCGTTCACCCTATTAACACCCATTTTTGGCCTAATCGGCAGTGTCATTTTTTACCATGAGGGTGTCTCACCAATGAAACTTTTGGCCTATGCATTGATTTTGGGCGGCTTGCTTGTGAGCCAGTGGCAGCCGAAGAAAGCAGTCGCTGTCAGAGGGCACTAACTAAGAGTAAGGCAACAATTAAATCATCGGCCTTGTTGTGCTGCCCCTTCAGGCTTGAATTGAAAGTAAAGCGAAGATTAATTTAGTTCTTCGATTAGTTTGATTATCTCTTCTGTGCTCTCGCCCAGGCTTCTTAATTGCATCCTTATCACGCCTTGCTTGTCGACCAGAGTAATGACATTTGAATGCGAGATATCACCTTCTCCCATGGGCTTGTAGCGCACATCAAATAGAGCCGACAGCGTTAAAATATCATCTGCTGAACCGACTAAGATTTGCCAGTTTTGATCATCCAAATCTTGGTTGAGCATATACTCCTTAACTCGCTCAACCGTGTCTCGTTCGGGGTCGAGAGTCACAAGTATAACGATAGTCTTTTTCTTAACCTCTTCGGGCAGCGCGTTTACAATAGACTTAATACGCGTGATGATAACTGGGCAAGTATGTTCACAGTATGTGTAAACAAAAGCTAGCAGCCTAACCTCACCTTCTAGTTCGGTGATGTTGAAGGAGTCACCATGCTGGTCTTGCCACGATGATTCAATATGGTAGACGGATGCGTCTGGCAATGTTTGCTTCCCACCCTCACTGTCTGCGTTTGCCATATTGGGCAGTATCAGAAACATATAAAAGAGCGCTAATAAGGCTGTTTTTTCATAAAGTAAGTATTTTCATAGGGTCAAATTCCTGAAGTGTTATAGGTCTTTAGCACACCTAAAGCCCAAGGAGTTCAAGGTATAATTGGCGGAATAGCTACTGCGTAGCGCATAACGCATGAAGGCCGCGTAATCCGAGGGGTCAACAGAGGATGCCGCTCCGCGCCACAAAATAGGGTCATGTGGGAAATTGCTGGTATACGACACGGTTTCTTGTGGTCGTAATGTTACTGAGCTCCAAGAGGTCCAAAATACAAAACTGGTAAAAGCATGAAGGTTGTCGTCAGACAGCGCAAGTGATTTTGTGAATGCATACTGCTCCTTTAAGGCGCTCGCTTCGGCTGTTTTAGCCGTCTGAAAAATAGACGCGTAGTGCCCTTTAACCGTATCGATGGCATTTTTGCGCTCATTTGAAATAGTTATTACACCTGTATCCGGCGCATAGGTATTTTTCTTTAACTCATATTTTAATGAAACGGCGACTACATCCTGTTGTAGTTGGCTTAGTTGCTCGCTATTCGATTGATACTGTTGTAGCGCTAGAATATCTAACAAGGCTACGGCCTCACGGTGCAACCAATCAGCGCTCCAATCCGGAGCCAGGTAGCTACCGTGTCCCCAGATCGAGCCGCGCTGCATTCCCCCAATCGACAGCCAAACCTTCTGGCCTTGTAAAATATCTTCCTGGGTGTAGATAAGGGTGCCATCCTCTGACTGCACCGTCTTCGGTATTGGCGGTGCTTGATGATAGATCTCACCACTGAAATACAAAAGAATAGAAAACATCACTATCATAGAAGCTACAAGCACTAGCCATAGTCGTTTGATGGTAAACAAATTATTATATTTTGTTGGCATGGTGGGTCCCTATCTGAAAAATTGGAAAATTTTCGGATGTACCAAATGTCTAAAGCGCAGGCAGTACAGCCATGCTCTATTCACACACCAACAATACTAATCTAAGCAGCCAGTTTTATTCTTGATGAAGGTCAAGAAGCTCTGATTAATTGACCCTGAGGCTTGGTTCTGGTGTGACTAGGCATAAGCTTGAGAAATGCCATTTAATGATGTTTAGATCGAGACCTTGATTTTAGTCAATGAAATGCCGAGCGTTATCTACCATTATTCTAGTATATAGTGATGCTAACCAAGACGTAGGCGGACTGGACTGAAATCGTTAGTAAGTGGATAGAATATGAAACGTGAAAATGCTAATTACATCATTTATGCAATGTGTCTTTTATGGTGCGGGGTTTTGCTGGGTGTCTCTTTTATCGCAACTCCAGCTAAATTTTTGGTCGCCGAGCTCGATATTGTTACCGCCATTAAGGTCGGGCGCGCGACTTTCGAGGTTTACCATTACTTCGAAATTGCCGCTGTATGCCTAGTCTTTTTTGCCCTTTGTGCGTTTCGGGTGAGCAAAACGGTGTGGCTGTATTTCGGTATCTTGGGGTTGGTGCTTGCTGTGCAAACTTTTTTCGTTCAACCACGGTTGTTAGCGAACTCCGAAAAGCTTTTTACTGGAATCGCTATGCAGTCAAAATCATACGCGCATCTTTACTATATTTTTTGTGACTGCTTAAAGGCGGTATTGCTGATAAGTTTCTTACCAGCAATGAAGTTCATAAATACCGACGCATACGGCCTAACGAAAGCCAAGGTTACCGGACGCTAAGTTGTACACAAGACATCCCATAGTTTCTAAAGTGGTTTCTAACGTTGTTTCGAAAGCAGCTTTAAAGGTAGATCAATGAATACAACTCGCCAAGCCGGTTATTGGACTCTTTTTGCATCGGGATTTAGGCCATTTTTTATTGCTGCGGCGAGCCTATCAAGTTTGGCAATATCGTATTGGCTATTGTTATTTTTAGGCATAGTGCCAGCAACCGATCTGAACTATTACCCACCACTGACTTGGCATATGCACGAAATGGTGTATGGATATGCGGGTGCGGTAATAGCCGGTTTCTTACTGACCGCAGTCAAAGCTTGGACTGGCCTTGATACGCTACGTGGTTGGCCGTTGGCTATATTGTTTACCATCTGGTTAGGCGCACGTTGCCTGCCATTCCTCGGCACTGACTTTGTATGGTTAGTAGCGCTGCTTAATCCTCTATTCTTTATTTACTTAGGGCTAGCAATTGCCATACCCATTATAAAATCGGGTAATAATCGCAATTTATTCGTGGTGTTGATCATGCTGGTTCTAGCAATATCGAACGCCACCTTGCATGCGGCTCTTTTGGGGCTCTTTAATAGCGCTAGTTCTAACAGCCCTGTGATTGCAAATACTGCGATAGCCATCGCATTCTATTTACTGCTACTTCTGATCATTATTATTGCCGGGCGAGTTTTTCCGATGTTCAGCACTAACGGGTTAGGAGGAATTTACTCAGCAAAAAAATATCAATGGTTAGAGATTGCTTGTGTGCTTAGCTTTTTGATATTCGGGGTCGCCAATATTATTGACCAATCGGGTCAAAAACTCGCGCCTTTTATTTTGCTATTCCTTGCTGTATTGGTAGTTACGCTACATTCGCTACGAGTGGCTGGTTGGTTTCATTGGCGAATATGGACTAAGCCATTAATTTGGGTATTGCATGCAGGCTATTATTTTCTAATCGTCGGCGTATTGTTGACCGGGCTATCGGCTTACTACCCCGAGGCTCGTGTTCCAGGCTTGCATGCTATGTTAGCCGGTGGGTTAGGTTTAATTACACTAGGCATGATGGCGAGAGTAACTCTTGGACATACTGGGCGAGACATTCATCAACCAAATAAGTCGATATCGCTTGTTTTTATCCTTGTCGCCGTTGCCGCGCTGACCAGAGTATTTCTGCCATTAGTTGGCCCTAAGCTGTATTTATTATCACTTAAGCTCAGTGGTGTGTTTTGGAGCCTTGGCTTTCTACTTTTTATAGCATTATATATCCGAGCTCTTGTAACTCGGCGGGTTGATGGTGCTGAAGGGTAGTACAGGGAGGCTCTTTCAGAAATTCTGCGATTTTATCCAATAAGGTTGCCAGCACTATATTGCTTTTCGCATGGCTGAAAGCAGCAGCAGATTTTAACCGTTATTTGTCCATAATATAGTTGTGAAAGCAACAATGTTTGATATAAGATTGCTCAGGTGAGTTTTTTTTAAATAAGGACAGGTTTTCTTATGCGGTTTTCCTTCGCATTAGAAAGCATTTACTGGGTAGGGGAATGGTGATGAAGTAGGCGAACTCTGTTGGGTTCGTTGGATGAACTTCTGCCTGCCCGCTCAGCATTAGAGCATGGTTTGCTTCTTCATAAGCTCGCCGGGCAGCTTAGGTGCATCTTAAAGTTATCACGATACATTCCCCTCGACCTTTAGACCGCTGGTTTATTGTGTATCTTACATAATTATTTATCCAGCATAGTTTGTTCATCCTCACGATTCGATAAGCGGGCGGCCCTACGACTTCCCGTTTAATGCTTCAATGTATTTAATAATGGCTTTCTGAGTGGTTTTTTCAGTCAATCGGATTGCACTTTATTTTTACAATAAACTTAATAAGGAGTACCTACCACCATGTTAAAACTTAATCTGAGGAAGAGCTTAGTCGCCATAGGTGTCGCTAATATCTTGACTCTCTCTGTTCCAATAGTCGCTCACGGAGAAGACTTACAAAAAGTCTCACGTCCAAGCTCGTTTGAAAAAATCGACGCTAAGGAACAAATCCAGTCTG
>Ga0075467_10001911_pt1 | contig 16861 bp, 15 predicted proteins | sample DEB08_DNA_9_FD_75067 | JGI IMG/M metagenome (GOLD analysis project Ga0075467, IMG submission 75067) | Aqueous microbial communities from the Delaware River and Bay under freshwater to marine salinity gradient to study organic matter... | ecosystem: Environmental > Aquatic > Marine > Coastal ... | reverse complement strand
GTGTTCATCGTCACGCCTTCGCGGATGCGGTTGCGCTTGCCGATCACCAGCCGCGTGCGTTCGCCCGCGAACTTCAGGTCCTGCGGAACATCCCCCACATTCGCGAAGGGAAAAATGACCGAACCTTCGCCAATTTCCGTCCAACCGGAAATCACAGCATGCGACTTCAACGTCACATCCGCCGCCAATGTCACCTCCGGGCCGACCACGCAAAAAGGCCCGACGCGGCAGCCGGGGCCAATCACGGCCCCCTCTTCGATCACCGCCATCGGATGGATCTGCGCAGTCGCATCGATCGTCATGCAGTGGCTCCTGCCGACAGGTCCATCATCGCGGTGAACTCGGCCTCGGCGGCCAATTCCCCGTCAACCGTCGCCGCGCCGGTGAATTTCCAGACCTTGCCACCGGGCTTGCCGCGCGTCACCGTCACGGCCATTTCCAGAACATCGCCCGGCACCACCTTGCGGCGAAATTTGCAGCCATCGATCCCCATGAAATATACCAGCAGATTCTTGTCGGCCAAATCGGCACTGACACCAACCATCACGGCCGCAGTCTGCGCCATCGCCTCGATGATCGTCACACCGGGCATGATCGGCGCACCGGGGAAATGGCCCTGAAAATGCGGCTCGTTGAAGGTAACGTTCTTGATGCCGGTCGCCGAACGGAACGGCACGATATCGCGCACCTTGTCGATCAGCAGAAATGGATAACGGTGCGGAATTAGCCGCTGGATCATGTCGATATCGGCGGTTGTCGGTGTATCGGCCATCTGCGTTGCGGTCCTTTGCCTTGGTGCGCGGGTATGCGACTGGTAACAACTCCGCCCAAAGGCGGCAAGGCAGCAAGGAACACGGCAGGCTCAATCGCCCGTTGGCGCCCCACCCTCGGCAGGCACTTCCGGTGCATCGGGCCGGGGCAACGGGGCAACGCCCCCTTCTCCCTGCAGCTGTAACAAGGGCGCCGATCCGCCATCGCCGATCTCGGCGTCGATCCGCGCAATCGCATCCTCGGTGATGTCCACCGCGTCCGACGACAACAGCACCGATCGGCTATCCAGCAAGACGGCTGCGCCGCGCTCCTGCACCAGTTCCAGCAATATTGGAAACGCGATCTCGAAAAAGCGCTGCTGCGCGGCTTCGGTCTGGGTGGTCAACTCGCGGGCCTTGGCATCCTGCGCGGTGCGGATCCCCTCCACCCTGCTGTCGAATTCCGTGGCAAGCGGGCGGAACTCCTCTGGCGCAAGCGTGGCGCGCAGCGACGTCAGGGCAAGTTCCTCTTCCATCAAGGCCGCCTCGATCCGGCGGTTCTCCGCTCCCAAATCCAGACCGGCCGTCTCCAGTTCGGCCTGCATCCGCACACCATACTGGGTGCGCGACAAAAGCCGCTCTTGGTTCAACACAAGGATACCGGAAGGGGCCGCGCTCTGGCCCTGCACGCGCTGCGCGGGAACCAGTTCGGGCGGCGGCGTCACCCCACCGGTGATCTGCGCCCCGGCAGGCGGCGCCACCAAAAGCAGCGCCGCAATGGCCAGAACCGCCCGCAACATGGCGCCTAGAACCGGGCTTCGACCGTCAGGTCAAAATCGCGGGTGCGGTCATAGGGCAGCGTGTCGATCGCACGGCTGAAGTTGAAGCGCAGCGGACCGATGGCCGTATCCCAGAAGATCGACAGGCCGACCGACGAGCGCCAATACAAACCGTCATCCACGATGGCACCGCCTTCGCCGTTCACATCATCCAACCCCCAGACGGTGCCGACATCGGCAAACACCCCGCCCGAGATCCCGTATTCCGTCGGCAGTCCCAAGGGGAACGCCGCCTCGAACCGGGCCACGGCGAAATAGTTGCCGCCAAGCGCGTCTTGGTTCGTCGCGGCCAAGTCACGTGGCCCCAGGCCGAAGGTATCAAAGCCACGCATCTGACGACTGGACAGGAAGAACCGGTCGTTCAACTGGCTGTTCCCGTCAATCGTGGTCACCGCGCCGCCCTCAAAGCTGGCGCGCAATGTCACCTCTTCACGCGCCACGCGGGTCTCTGCAATCGCCAGTGCGGTCGTGCGAATGTATTGCGCGTCGCCACCAAGGCCCGCCGCCTCCATGCCGAACTGAAGCCGTACACCCGCATTGGGGTTCAGGCCGCCGTCCCGCGTGTCATAGGCATAGGTCGCGCCCACCGAGGAATTCCAACGCGTTCCCGCATCTCGCTCGATGATATCCGAACTTGTGGCCGGCACGTTGGCGATTTCGTTCCGCTCAAGCGAATAGAACAGGCTCAGACGGCCATTTTCGCTGACCGGGAAGCCCAGCGACACCCGTGTGCCGAAATCCAACGTGTCGAACTCGCGGTTCTGCGACGTGGTTTCACGGTAGTAAAAGCTGGTGCCAAGCGACAGGTCACGCCGCAAGAACGCAGGCTCGGTAAAGGAAAAGTTGAAGGCCTGACTGCCATCAGAGGTGTCGAACGACAGCGCAACCGACTGCCCACGACCCAGAAAGTTCTGTTCCGAGAAGTTGACCGCAAGACCTGCGCCCGTGTCGGACGAGAAACTGACCGAGAAGCCAAGCGAGCCGGTCGGCTGCTCTTCCACGTTCACGTCGACGATCACCTGATCGGCACTGCTGCCGGGGCGGCCTTCCACGTTCACATCCGCGAAGTAACCAAGGGCACGGATGCGCTCTCCGGCCTGACGGATGGCGCGGGGGTCGAACGGGTCACCCTCCACCGTATCGAACTGGCGACGGATCACGCGGTCGATGGTGGTGGCATTGCCTTCGATATCGATGCGTTCCACGAAAACACGTTCGCCCGGCGTCAGCGCGAATTCCACGTCCAGCGTCAGATCCGCGTCGTTGCGAGTGATTAGGGGCTCGATCCGGACGAATCGCAGGCCTTGTTGCGTGGCCAGATTCTCCATCCGGCTGATGGTTTCATCGATCAGCCGTGGGCTATAGACCATGCCCGGCCGCAAGCGGATCACTTCTTGAAAATCCGCCGCAAGCGCTTCGGGGATATCGGACGTCGTGGTGATCTGGCCGATACTGAAGCTCTGGCCTTCACGGATGTTGAACGTCACAAAATACGCGTCGCGTCCCCGTGCAAGTTCTGGCGTGACCGACAATATCTGAAAATCGACATAGCCCCGGTCCTCATAGAAGTTGGTCAGCAACTGACGGTCCAGCGCGATCCGGTCCTCGATGAATGTATCCGAGCGGATCAGCAGGCGGAACAGGCCGGCCTGCGTGCTTTCCAGCACACGACGCAGACGCCGGTCCGAATAGGCGCGGTTGCCCACAAAGGCGATCCGTTCCGTCTCCACAACGCGGCCTTCGGTAACCGAAAAGACCAGATCGACGCGGTTATCGTCGCGGCGGATGATCTCGGGCGTGACCGTCGCGGTCAGGCGGCCCGATTGGCGATAGGCCTCGGTGATCGCGGCGGCATCGGCTTCGGCGACCGAGGGCGAGTAAATCCGCCGGGGTTCCGAACTGATCTGCGCCAGCAACACGTCATCGTCGATGCGGCGGTTACCCTCGATGTTGATCCGGCTGATCGTGGGATATTCCTGCACCCGGATCACCAGCGTGTTGCCACGCACGTCGATTTCGACGGTTTCGAACAGACCGGTATTTTGAAGCCGCTGCAGGGCATCGTTCACTTCACCCTCGCCGATCGACGTGCCGGGTGTAATCCCGGCATAGGTCAGGATGGTGTCGGTTTGGATGCGCTGGTTGCCCTGCACATCGAACGCCGTAAAGCGCAGTGTCTGCGCCATGGCCGGACCAGCCAGTGAAAATGCGATAACCAGAAGCGAAAAGACACTTCCACGAATAACGGACCAAGCAAATGCGCGCTGGAACATCGAATCCCGCCCCCCGGAAGTAAAAATGCAGATGGGTCCTGACTAGCGAAGCTGGGGGAGGTTGTCAAAACGATCAGGCGCATACCTTGCGGTTTGCGCCCTCAATGTCACAACATATCAATATTGGCCCTACGCGGGCCCGCGGGCAGGTGCCGAAAACTGCTAGAAAGGGCCGCCGGAATGTGCCGCGGCCACCACCGAGACCGCCCAGCCTGCCAATGTAAGCGCGCCGACGATCATCATGGGAACCAGAAACCTGTCGGCGTTGACCGACATGATCTCACGGAAGTCACTGGTGGTTTTGGTCAACGTGTTCATTACAGCCTCCATCTGCCGCCTCTTTCGACGGTCAAGATGAATTTTGCCGCTGGAATATGGCTGAAATGCGACCCCTGCGAGGCGATTCCTTGTGCCTCAAGGGCAGAAGATATCGTTGGTCAGCGCAAACAGCATCAGCGCCAACAGCAGCGTCAGACCAACGGACATGAACACCTTCAACGCCTTGTCCGAAGGCGGCTTGCCAGCCACGGCCTCGTAGGCGTGAAAGATCAGGTGGCCGCCATCCAGCACCGGAATCGGAAACAGGTTCAGCAGACCAACCGCCGTCGACAGCACCGCGATGAACAGAATGAAGTTGTCCAATCCCTGACTGGCCGCGGCTCCCGATGTCTCGGCGATCCCGATCGGTCCTTGCAGATTGCAGGTGCTGATCGCGCCGGTAATCATGTGCCACAAACCCGACAGGCTGCTTTCGGCAATGAACAACGTGCGTTCCGCCCCATGACTGACCGCCGCCCAAAGTCCGACGCTTTCACGCTCCGGCTCGAAGATCAGGCCACCGGTGATCCCGATCAGCCACCGGGTTTCAAACCCGCCATCCGCCAGCGGCAAATCCATGCGCCGGGGGGTCAGTACCATGTCCAGCACATCGCCGTCGCGCCAGACCTGCAACGCCAATTCCGCACCATCGCCCGCCGCGACCGCATCGCGCAGCTGATGGAAGGCATAAATCGGCATGCCGTCGATACTGCGGATCACGTCGCCTTCCTCAATACCCGCGGCAATGGCCGCCGATTGCGGGGTGACCGAACTGACGATCGGCAACACCGGGAATGACGCATCAACCTGAATCGGGGTGCCATCGCGCACGATGTCGTAGGTCACGAACTCGGATCCCGGCAGGCTGCGCGCCAGTTCGTCCAGATCAGCAAGCGAGGTGACCGGCTCCCCCTCCAGCCCTGTAATAAGATCACCGGCTTCCAGCGTGACCATGTCGGCGGGCAGCGGCTTGGGCATGCCCACCCGCGCCTCGTCAACCGCCTGCCCCATGATCAGGATGAACCCGGCGAAGATCAGAATTGACAGAATGAAGTTGAACACCGGGCCTGCGGCAACGGTGGCCGCGCGCGCCCACAACGGCGCCCCATGCATCGAGCGCCGCCGCTCATCGACATCCAGCGCGTCAATCGCCGCCCCGTCCTTGCCGCTGGCCGCATCCGCATCACCCAGAAATTTCACATACCCCCCGAACGGAAGTGCCGCGACCTGCCACTTGGTCCCGCGCCGGTCCACCCGCGAAAACAGCACGGGGCCAAACCCAAGCGAGAAAACCTCGGCGTGGATGCCCGACCAGCGGCCGACGATGTAATGACCGTACTCATGGATCGCCACGATGATCGACAGCGCGACCACGAAGGCCAGAACCGTGAAACCGATGTTTCCGAACTCGGGAATGAATTCCATGCCTAGTGTTGCTCCATCTGCTCGATCTGCGCTTGTGCGGCCATCCTTGTCAGATGGTCCACCGCCAGAACCTCCTCAAGGGTGTTCATGGCCTCATTTAGGCGAAACTCGCGCGACATCACGTCAAGCGTCGCGTCAACCACGGCCGTCATGTCCATGAACCCGATCCGCCCGGAAATAAACCCGTCCAGCGCGATTTCCTTCGCCGCATTGAACACGGCCCCCGCTTTACCGCGTGTTTCCATGACGTTGCGTGCAATTCGCAAGGCAGGATAACGGGTCTCGCATGGGGTCTGAAACTCCAGCTTTCCGATCTGCGCAAGATCCAGACGCGCCACCGGCAAATCCCGCCTGTCGGGCCAATGCAAGGCATATCCTATCGCGTGGCGCATGTCGGGCGGGCCCAGATGCGCCATCAGCGCGCCATCGCTGAACCCGACCAGCGCGTGAATGATGGATTGCGGGTGAATAACGGCCTCGATCCGGTCGGGCGCGATGCCAAAGAATTCGCGCGTCTCGATCAGTTCCATCGCCTTGTTGAACATCGAGGCGGAATCGATCGTGATCCGCTGCCCCATGTCCCAATTCGGATGCGCGCCCGCCTGCGCCACGGTGGCATGGCGCAGCTCCGCCAAGGGCATATCCCGCAATCCGCCGCCCGATGCGGTGATGATGATGCGTTCCACCGCCGCCATGTCTTCCCCGACCAGCGCCTGAAACACCGCCGAATGCTCACTATCGACGGGCAGGATCGTCGCGCCGTGGGCCACTGCCTCGGCCATCAACAGCGGCCCCGCCGTGACCAGACTTTCCTTGTTGGCCAGCGCCAGCGTCGCACCCTGCCGCAACGCCCGGAACCCCGGCGCCAACCCGGCCGCGCCCACGATCGCCGACATCACCCAGTCGGCGGGCCGCTCGGCGGCCTCCAGCAATGCGGCCTCTCCCGCGGCGGCCGCCACGCCAGTGCCCTGCAGCGCATCGCGCAGATCGTTCAGGCACCTGTCATGCGCCGTCACCGCCACATCGGCGCGCAGCCGGATCGCGTCGGCGGCCAGTTGCGCGATGTTGTTGCCCCCCGTCAGGGCCACCACGTCATAGGCGGCCGCGTCACGCCCGATCAGGTCAATGGTGTTTTGCCCGATCGACCCGGTCGCCCCGAATATGGAAACCCTGCGCGTCAAAGGGGCAGCGGCGGAAACTCCGCCACGCTTTCCACCAGCAACAGCAATAGCGCCGCCCCCAGCATGCCATCGAAACGGTCGAACAACCCGCCGTGACCGGGCAACAGGTTGCTGCTGTCCTTGACGCCCATCTTCCGTTTCACGGCACTTTCTCCGATGTCGCCCATCTGGCTTGCCATGCTCAGGGCCACCGAGATCCCGATCAACTCGATCCCCGATCCGGTCAGACGCATGAACACCGCGCCGACCAGCCCCGCCGCGACCCAACCCGCAATCGTCCCGCTCCAGGTTTTCTTTGGGCTGACCTTGGGCCAGAACTTGGGCCCGCCAATGATGCGCCCCGCAAAATACCCGAAGATATCGGTCGCCGCGACTACCAGCACCAGCCAGACCATCCATTGCAGGCCAAAGTTGTCACGGTGCAGGATCAACCCGAAACTGCTGACCATAATCAGTGCGGTAAAGACGATGTAAAGCGTGCGGTTCTTTTCCAGCACCGCAATCCCCGCGATGCCTGCCAGCATCACAAGCGGCAGGCCCAGACCCGGCGGCAGCAACTTGGCCACCAGCAGCAATCCCGCCGCCATCCCGCCCAGCATCAGCGCACGTCGCGGCCCGCCGTCCAGCATCCGCACCAGTTCCCACACCAGAACGCCCGCAACCAGCACCACAAGCCCGGTAAACCACCAGCCGCCCAACCACACAGCCGTCAGGCCCACCGCGGCGATCACGCCGCCAGTGCCGATCCTAACGGCAAGATCGCTGAAACTATCGCGGGCCAGCGCCATCCGGGCCGGCCGCGTCAGACCGGGACCGCGCCGAAACGGCGCTCGCGGCTGCCAAAGCGGTCAAGAACTCCGGCAAACACCTCTTTGGTGAAATCAGGCCACAGCGTGTCGATGAATTCGTATTCCGCATACGCGGACTGCCACAGCAGGAAATTCGAAATCCGGGCCTCACCCGATGTCCGCACCACAAGGTCGGGATCAGGCAGCACATAGGTATCAAGATACTTCGGAAAGGTCTCGTCGTTGATCTGCCGTGGGTCCAGTTTGCCCGCCGCCACATCATGGGCCAGCCTGCGCGCGGCACGCGCCACCTCGTCCCGACCGCCATAATTCAACGCGATGGTCAGGTTGACCTTGGTATTGCCCGCCGTCATCAACTCCAGATTGTCCATCAGGTCGACCAGCGCCGGCTCCAGCTTGACCCGGTCGCCGATGAACCGCACCCGCACGCCCTCGGCCAGCAGATCATGCGCCTCGCGCCGGATATAGCGCTTGAACAGGCGCATCAGGCCCGCAACCTCGGTCTGGGTCCGCTTCCAGTTTTCGGTCGAGAAGGCGAAAATCGTCAGGTGGCTGACCCCCAGATCGGGACAGGCGCGCACGATTTCCTTGACCCGTTTCGCGCCCATGTGGTGACCGACCAACCGCGGGCGTCCACGCATCTGCGCCCAGCGCCCGTTGCCATCCATGATGATGGCAACATGCCGGGCACGACTGTCAGAGGTCTTGGTCATGGCGCTTCCCGTCCCTTGGATACGTGTCAGGCGGCCTGCTCCGGCGCAGCCTCTGCGATACGACAGGCGGTCCCCTCGGGCCCGCCTGTCAATCCTTGCCTAAACTTGCATGATCTCGGCTTGCTTGGTTTCCAGCGTCGCATCCACCTTGGCGATCTCTGCATTCGTCAGATCCTGCACCTCGGTTTCCCAAAGCTTCTGATCGTCCTCTGACATGCCGCTGGCCTTGGCCTTCTTGATCTGGTCCATGCCATCACGCCGCACGTTGCGAATGGCGACCCGCGCGCTTTCCGCATACTGCGCCGCGACCTTGGTCAATTGCATGCGGCGTTCTTCGTTCAATTCCGGGATCGGCAGCATGATGATCGTGCCATTCAACTGCGGATTGATCCCCAGCCCGCTTTCGCGGATCGCCTTTTCGACCTTGCCGACCATCGCCTTGTCCCAGACGTTGATGGTGACCATCCGCGGCTCCGGCACGTTGACGGTGCCAACCTGATTGATCGGGGTCATCTGGCCATAGGCGTCCACCATCACCGGCTCCAGCATGCTGGCGCTTGCCCGCCCGGTGCGCAAAGACGCAAGCTCGGTCCGCAAACTTGCGATCGCCCCGTCCATTCGGCGTTGCAGATCGTCCAGATCAATGTCGATGTCGTCCTCGGCCATGGTCCTGCCCTTCTTGTCAGGTTGTCGTCGTGGCTGGCGTTCTAAGCGGTTGGCGGGGTTTTGTATAGACCACTTGCCCGCCACAAAAGCCCGCCACGCGCCTGCGCCCCGTCAAGGCCCCGTCAAGGCACGGACAACCCGTGATGGCCCACGCCGCAGTGGCAAAAACCCTGCGCCGTCAACGCCGCTGCCTCGCGGCGGTTATCCGACCTTGGTATAGGTGCCGCGTCCCGCAAGGATGCCCAGGAACCCGCCGGGCTCATCAAGGCTGAAGACGATGATGGGCAGGTCGTTCTCACGGGCCAGCGCGATCGCGCTGGCATCCATAACGCCCAGATGCTGCGCCAGCACCTCATCATAGGTGATGCTGTCATACCGCTTTGCGTCCGCATGCTTGGCCGGGTCCTTGTCATAAACGCCGTCCACCTTGGTGCCCTTGAAGATCGCCTCGCAGTTCATTTCGTTGGCGCGCAGGGTCGCCGCGGTATCGGTGGTGAAATACGGGTTCCCGGTGCCCGCGGCAAAGATCACGACGCGCTTCTTTTCCAGATGGCGCACGGCGCGGCGGCGGATATAGGGCTCGGCCACCTCGTTCATGGTGATCGCCGAGATGACCCGCGTGAACACACCAAGCCCCTCCAGCGCGCTCTGCAGCGCCAGCGCATTCATCACGGTCGCCAACATGCCCATGTAATCGGCCGTGGTCCGCTCCATCCCCTGCGCACTGCCCTGCAAACCTCGAAAGATATTGCCGCCACCAATCACCATGCAGATCTCGACACCCAGATCATGGACCGATTTCACTTCGCGCGCGATACGCTCCACGGTGGGTGGGTGCAGACCGAAACCCTGGGGACCCATCAGCGCCTCACCCGATATTTTCAGCATCACCCGCGTGTATGCCGGGGCGGTTTCGGGAAGATCATTGGCCATGGGAACCTCGGCGACGGAAAGGGGTGCGTTGCGTTTGCGGCAACATGGTCTAAAACCGAGGCCGGTTCAACGCCCAACCCGCCGCATCTGGCCAACATGAACACCGCAGGCCAACCCATTGATAGACCTTCACACCTTGCACCCCGACCGGCCCGTCCTCATCGCCGGGCCCACCGCATCGGGCAAATCCGCGCTCGCGCTGGCCATCGCAAGGGCGCAGGGCGGTCAGATCATCAACGCCGATGCGCTGCAGGTGCATGAAGGCTGGCGCGTGCTTACCGCGCGCCCCTCGCCAGACGAAGAACAACAGGCCCTCCATGCGCTTTATGGCCATGTGGGCTGGGGGGCGGAATACTCCGTCGGCCACTGGCTCCGCGATCTCACGCCCCTACTGAGCGCAGGGCCCCGCCCCATCATCGTGGGCGGCACCGGGCTTTATTTCCGCGCCCTGACCGAAGGTCTGGCCGCCATCCCGCCAACGCCCGCACCCGTCCGCGCCGCCGCCGATGCCCTGCCGTTCGACCGGCTGCTGTCCGACCTTGACCGCGATGACCCGGTTCTGGCCGCCCGGATCGACCGTCAGAACCGCGCCCGGATACAGCGCGCCTGGGAAGTCTTCACCACCACCCACGTGCCCCTCAGCCAGTGGCAGGCGGACACCGCCCCGCCGCTCCTGCCCGTCCATGCGGCCCATGCGCTCCTCATCGATGCCGATCGCGACTGGCTTGCATCCCGCATCGCCACCCGCTTCGACCAGATGATCGCAGGCGGCGCACTGGACGAGGCGCGCCGCAACCTGCCCCGCTGGCCCGACGCGGGGGGCGCGGCCAAGGCCATCGGTGCCCCTGAACTGATCGCCCACCTTCAGGGCCACCTGACCCTCGCTCAGGCACGCGCGGCGGCCGTCGTCGCCACGCGCCAATACGCCAAACGCCAACGCACGTGGTTTCGCGCCCGCATGGGCGACTGGCAGCGCATCACCCTCCCCTGAAACGCCCGCCCCCTTCATCTTGGCTGCAAACTCCGGGGGTCCGGGGGCTGGCCCCCGGCCACCGCCGCCGCGCCCGGTCCGACGCATGCCCCACGGCACCGCACGCCATCTGGCACCATCCTCGCGCATCAACGCGCATCGCTCTTGCATCGGCCAGCCGAACCATTAGCCTCTGCTCATGCACGAACTCCCGCGCCCCCCATCGGACTATTCCGTGACATCGCTGGGCAAGCTGCGCATGCGCGCGGCTTGGCGGACGGAAACCCTGCATGCCAATTCCAGCCACCGCCTCTACTGGATCACGCGAGGACAGGGCCGCGTGACCGTCGGCGGCATCACACGCGGCTATGGCCCCAACACCGCCGTGTTCGTGCCCTCCGGCACCGCCATGTCCGTCGAACTCCCCGCCCAGACGCAGGGGCTGGAACTTTGTCTGCCCCCCGATCCCGATGTGATCTTGCCCGCCGGCCCCTTCCACCTGCGGGTCTCCAACATCGAGGCCCAGACCTCCCTCACGTCACATGTCGAAAAGATCGAACGTGAATTGGCCGCCAGCGCGCCCGCCATGACCCGCGCGTTGAAAGCCTATGCACTGCTGATATCCGCATGGGTCGAACGGGAATTGACGCGGCAGGAAGGTGCTGTGTTGCGTGACAAGCATCATCATCTGGTCGAAAATTTCGCCGCCCTGATGGAAAAGCATTTCCGCTCGGGCGCGGGTATCGCCGACTATGCGGCCCGTCTTGGCATCACCGCCACCCATCTCAGCCGCCTGTGCAAGGAGGCTGCGGGTCGTCCCGCCCATGCCCTCCTGCAAGACCGCGTGATGCACGAGGCCCGCCGCCTGCTGATCGATACCGACATGCCCGCGCGCGAGGTGGCCGAACAACTGGGCTTCTCCTCCGCCGCCTATTTTACCCGCGCCTTCACACAGGCCACCGGACAAACCCCGTCCGCCTTCCGTGCGCCGACACCGCGCGCGTCGGTGTCGGTATCGGTGTTGTGACGGGCCACCCCGCAATCGGCCCCCGCACCCAAAGATGACAGGGCTGTGCAAGCGCCTTGCCTGTCCCCTGCTCTGCGTCTTTCTGGTGGCCTGATCAGGCCGGCGCCGGCCCCAACCGCGCCATCCGCAGTACTACCCTTCTGCCGCCGCCGGGGAACTCAGCCAGCAGAAAAACCTTGGGGAAAGGGGTTGCGCATGGTGCACATGTCGTTTCTGTTATAGGCAGATGTCGCAATCAGCGGCCATTATGTCGTAACTTTTCATTGACGGGTCGGGGGTTTCCCGGCGCTAATGATGGTGAAGATCGCGGGCCGTTGGTGTCGTGCCCCCAGATCGGTCGAACAAAGGCCAAGCCACAAAACAAGCACCAGACAACAGACGTGTCACAGGGAGATTATGAATGACGCAACTCACCCCTCAGCCGACCAAGATCCATCCGGTCGCCGAGATGTATGCCAAGGAACATCGCGAAGGTAAGATCGACCGCCGCGAATTCCTTGTTCGCGCAACCGCACTCGGCGTCGCGTCGGCAACCGCCTATTCGATGATTGGCCTTAGCCCCGCCCACGCCATGGGGCACCGTCAGGTTCCGCCGATGGGCGGGTCGCTGCGCATCCAGATGGAGGTGCGCGCCCAGAAGGACCCGCGCACCTTTGACTGGAGCCAGTTGGCCAACGTCACCCGTGGCTTTCTGGAATACCTGATCGAATACAACAACGACGGCTCGTTCTCGGGCGTGCTGCTCGAAAGCTGGGAAGCGAACGAAGATGCCAGCCAGTACACTCTGCGGGTCCGTCCCGGCGTGACCTGGAACAACGGTGATGCCTTCACTGCGGAAGACGTCGCGGCCAACTTCGTCGGCTGGTGCGATGCCAACGTGGAAGGCAATTCCATGGCCGCCCGCATGGGTGGCTTGGTCGATCCCGAAACCAACAGGGTCCGTGACGGCGGCGTTGTGGTGCTGGATGATATGACCGTTCAGATCAATCTGCCCGCCCCCGACATCACCATCGTTGCAGGCATTGCCGATTACCCCTCGGCGGTCCAGCATCGTGACCTGATCGGGACCAACCCGCTGGATCACGGGATCGGCACGGGCGCATACCGCGTCACCGATTACGAGGTCGGCGTTCAGGCACGGCTCGAAAAGAACCCCGATCACACCTATTGGGGCGATGCCTATCTGGACGAAGTCTTCTTCATCGATCTGGGTCAGGATCCTGCCGCATGGTTCGCCGGTGCCGAAGCCGACGAATTCGACATGACCTACGAGACAGTCGGTGAATTCGTCGATCTGTTCAGCTCGGTCGGCTGGGAACAGTCCGACGTGGTGACTGCGGCCACCGTGGTCATCCGTCCCAACCAGAACAACGCGCCTTATGATGACGTGCGCGTGCGCCGCGCCATCGCAATGGCCGTCGATCCGCAGGTCTGCCTTGATCTGGGTATCAACGGACAGGGTGTGCTGGCTGAAAACCACCATGTCTCGCCGATCCATCCGGAATATGCGGAACTGCCGCCCCTCGTCATCGACAAGGACGCGGCCTTTGCCCTGCTGACCGAAGCCGGCCATGCGGATACCGAGTTCGAGATCGTCTCGATCGATGATGACTATCGCCGCAACACCACCGATGCCGTCGCCGCACAGTTGCGCGATGCCGGCTTCAACGTGACGCGGACCGTGATCCCCGGCTCCACCTTCTGGAACGACTGGACCACCTATCCGTTCAGCTCGACCAACTGGAACCACCGCGAACTGGGCGTCATCATCCTCAACCTCGCTTACCGTTCGGGTGTGGCATGGAACGAATCGGCGTTTGCGAATGCCGAATTCGACGCCCTGCTGGATCAGGCCAACGGCATTGCCGATGCTGACGAGCGGCGCGTGATCATGGTGCGCCTCGAAACGATCATGCAAGAAGAAGGCGTGACCCTGCAGCCATACTGGCGCTCGTTGTTCCGGCATTACCGGCCCGGCGTCATCAACGCCGAAATGCACCCCAAGTTCGAGGTCAATATCCATTATCTGGGCGTCGCCGCCTGATTTTGGCCGAATGAGTTCTGGTCGGGGCAATCCGGTTGCCCCGACCTACCCAGACGACCCCATCAAGAAACGAACGGGCCCATCAACGAACGCCCGACCCACAGACAAAATGTCTGATCGCAACCGACAGGGATACACATGGGACTGTTCATTCTGCGGCGCATTGGCGTGATGATCCTCACCGCGCTCTGCATGACCTTCGTGGTCTTCTTTCTTACCAACCTCTACCCCAAGCTCGAAACTCTGGCCAAGACCCAGGGCAACGCCCGCATGACCGACGCACAGGTCGCCAGCTGGATCGAGCGGAACGGCTACTCCGGCCCCATGATCCTGCGCTATGGCCAATGGCTGGGCGTTGTTCCCGGCTGGACCCGCGTTGACGCGGAAACCGGGGACCTGACAGGGCGCTGCATCGAACGAACCGCCACTGCCGAGGAAGCGTTGAACGCGCCCACCTTCTGCGGCGTATTTCAGGGTGATCTGGGGTATTCCACCGTCTCAGATGACGAGGTGTCATCCGTAATCGGCGGGCGGTTGCTTCTGACGCTCAAACTCATGGCATGGGCTTTCGGGGTCATGGTCCCCTCCGCGCTCGTTGTCGGGGTACTGGCCGGGATGCGAGAAGGCTCAAGGCTCGATCGATCCCTGTCCACCTTCTCGATCGCCTCGACGGCAACGCCGGAATACGTATCGGGCGTGATCTTCATCGTGCTGTTCGCCTCGTCCACCTCGGGCATATCCCCTTGGCTGGCCGAGATGGGCTGGATCGACGGGCGCACGCTTTTCCTTGGCTCCGCCCGCTCCGCGATGGAGGATATCACTTTTTGGAACTTCACCCTGCCTGTGATGACCATCGCCCTTTACGGCATGGGCTATATCGCGCGGATGACGCGCGCCTCCATGGCCGAGGTGATGACAGCGCAATATATCCGCACCGCGCGCCTCAAAGGCGTCAGCTTCCGCAATATCGTTCTGAAACACGCGCTGCGGAATGCCCTGATCGCACCGTTCACCGTCATCATGCTGCAATTCCCGTGGCTGCTGACAGGGGTCGTCATCGTCGAGACGCTCTTCAATTATAACGGCTTTGGCTGGACGCTGGTGCAAGCGGCCTCCAACAACGATATCGAGCTGCTTCTTGCCTGCTCCATCGTTGCCGTCCTCGTGGTTCTGATCACGCAACTGATTTCTGATATCGGTTACGTGTTCCTGAATCCCCGCATCCGCATTTCGTAAGGGAACGGCTCATGGAACTTCTTACCTGGTCAGGCGCGATGGGCGGATTTCTCAATCCCATCTTGCTTGTGGCCGTCGTGGCCTTCGCCCTCGCTTTCGCGGCCAATTTCGTGCTGACACTGGCGGGGATCCAACCCGGCGAAATGCAGATCAACCCCGATCACACACTGACCCTGCAACGCACCCCGTCCGACTACGCGCTGATGGCCATGAAATACGCGGTCCTGTTGGCGGTGGCGTGCTGTTGTGCCTACGTCATCGGCGGGCTCGTGATGCCATCGGCTGATGCACGTGGCATTATTGGCGGCATGGCGTCCCGCCTGCTGCCGGTCTGGATCGGCTTGGTGGTGGTGTTCGCAGTATCAATCACCTTCAAGCGGCGCCTCGGCCTTTACGGCAAACTATTCGACAGCCCCATCGGCATGGTCGGTTTTGCACTGGTGATGTTCTGGGTCTTTGCAGCGCTGTTCGCCGATATGGTAGCCACCCATGGCGCCATCGATGTCTTCTCGCAAATGCGCAACGAGGTGCCCGGCTCGCCCGTGCCCGTCGCGCGCGAAGATGCATACCCCTACTACCTTCTGGGCGGTGACAATCTCGGGCGCGATGTGTTCTCACGCATGATTTATGGCGCGCGGGATGTGTTGCAGATCACGCCGGTTGCCACGCTCTTTGCCTTCATGGTCGGCGTGACGCTCGGCCTGCCGGCGGGCTACTTTGGTGGCAAGCTCGACACCTCCATCACCTTCATCGCCAATCTCGCTCTCGCGTTTCCAGTCATCTTGCTGTTCTTCCTGCTGGTGACCCCGGAAATCGTCGCCGCAGGCATTCCGCAATACATGTCGCTGGTGCTGTTCATCTTCCCGATCGTGTTTTTCGTGGTGCTGTTCAACTCGCGCTTTCACACCCAGCCGATGAAGCGGAACCTGTTCGTCGCCATCACGCTTGTGGTGGGCGGCATATCCTACCTGTCGCTGATCTCGGATGCCAGCAATCAGGATTTGCCGCTGATCTTCCGGCTCTGGCCCGAAGCGCTCGACCTGTTCGACGTCCCCGGCAACATCCTCATCGTGTTTGTGTCGGTGGTATTCGTGAACTCGCCCACCGTGTTCAGAATTGTCCGTGGCATCGTGCTTGACATCAAGACACGCGATTATGTGGCCGCCGGACAGACGCGCGGTGAAGGCCCGTGGTATATCATGCTGTGGGAAATCCTGCCCAATGCCCGCGGGCCTCTGATCGTCGATTTCTGCCTGCGTATCGGTTACACCACGATCCTGCTCGGAACGCTGGGCTTCTTTGGTCTGGGTGTGTCACCCGAATCTCCCGATTGGGGGTCCACAATCAACGAAGGCCGCCGCCTGCTCACGATCTACCCACACCCGGCGATCCCACCCGCGCTGGCCCTGATGAGCCTTGTGCTCGGCCTTAACCTGCTGGCCGACGGCCTGCGCGAAGAAAGCCTGAAGGACTAAGTATGAACGCGCGCCCGGTGGGCGCGCGTCTGCATCAATTGTGCATCGGATGTGCATCAAGATCATATGGCCCGAAACGGCCAAGAGGGAGAAACCTTAATGGCTGACGCAACCCCCTATGACGGCCCCATTCTGGAGATCGACAAACTGTCCATCTCCTTCTTCACCCGCCTGCGCGAAATTCCCGCCGTGATGGATTTTTC
>Ga0075467_10001910_pt1 | contig 16866 bp, 16 predicted proteins | sample DEB08_DNA_9_FD_75067 | JGI IMG/M metagenome (GOLD analysis project Ga0075467, IMG submission 75067) | Aqueous microbial communities from the Delaware River and Bay under freshwater to marine salinity gradient to study organic matter... | ecosystem: Environmental > Aquatic > Marine > Coastal ... | reverse complement strand
TCGCTACAACGTCGGCTCAAGCGACGCGTTGCTGCAGCTCTCAATAGTGAGGTTTGACTCAGCTGCGTCCGAGCGGGAAACGCGGCTCTCGTGGCCAACCCTCGTCGACCGCCAGCCCCGCCAGTCCGAGGTTGAAATGCCTGACGAACAGTCATCGTAGGCGACGATAAGCCCCGCGCCTGAAGTGCACGAGGCAGAGCCTGCCCTCGTTATCGCCGAGTTCTGCCAAGCTCAAGAACCAGCCCAGCTCCCAGCACGCACGCTCATCCTCTCGGGCCGCTACTTTGATCCGCTCACAACCTTCTATCTAGGTATGCCTTCGGCTGCATAGGGCGGCCCTCTCAAGCTCAACTGCACAGTCCTGGAACGCAGCACTGCCCATTGCTTCCAAGTCGGGGAGCTGGTATGTGGGCTCTACCGCTCGCACCGAGATCAGGGCACGTCCCTTACTCTAACGGCTGGCTTGCGCGCAGGGCCGTCCAACACGGCTCAGCTCCAGGTTGCGGCGCTGGCCCCATCGCTCGAATGTCGCTCGAGAAGGTCTGCTCCACCAAACACTACCCAACTTCTCTGGGAGTTCGAGGGCTGGCACGATGTTCACTAAGTGTAGCTCGAAAAGGCAGAGGCAACCTTAGCCTGCCACTTCGAAGCCCAGGGCGATCATTACTTTGGGCCAGTTGAAGTCCAGGGGGCGTCTGGCCCTCTGCTAGGCTGTCGTCTCGACCTCCAGCAACAAGGAAACCAAACCTGGCAGAGCTCAACAGTTGACTCGGTTTCTGTCGTGGCGCAGGGCCCGGGTATGGCCAATCTGACGACGTTAGCTTGCCTTCCCGCATCTGAGCCGGACGCAGATCTATCGGGCTACCAAGTGAACGCCTGGATTGAGCCATCGCTGATTGTGTGCAACAGGCCCCAGGAAGTGCTCTTGCACGTCCTACCATTGCCAGATCAGGCTCCTAGAGTCTTTCTCTCCCTCGAGGGCTGGAGGGCTCAGCTAAGGTCACCATCCCCTGGCAGCTTAGCAAGCACGGTGACTTATGAAGTGCCGCTGGAGCTGCCTTGCAGAGAGCGAGCGGTCAACCTCACAACTCGCTGGCTGACCCTCAGGGCAGACCAAGGCACCTCACTCGTAAGAGTCCCTGTCCTACTTGTGCGCCATCTAACCATCCTTGCAGTCACGAGGAGCACCGGGTGGGCAGGAGCTGGCTCTCGACTATCTCTAGCAGTCGACCGACCCCTCGACCTAGCCATCCTCGCCGAGGCAGTCGGCAAAGACCTTCTGTGCGTCTTCGGTGAGACCGCACCACTGCCAGCTGGTTGGGAAGGTGACCGACTCTCCTGCCCCGTTCCTGAGTGGCCGAAGTCTGAAGGCCTCGAACTGGGACTCAGAGGACCCGGTGGGAGTATGGTCCTGTTGACCCACTCTACGTTCCCTCTCGACCTCGAGGCTATCTTTCCGGCCAGCTCTGTTGAGGCAGGAAACGAAGTCGACGACCCAGTTCTGAAGACCTCCCTGGCCCCACTTTCCGCGCTTTTCTTCGGCACAGAGCCCACCCAAGCTATTGCTTTGGACGTGTTCGGAGCCAAATCGGTAGCGGGACTTCAGTGCATCGTCCGGGCGTAAGACCTGCCCGTGATTGTCCTCCCTGTCATGCCCCTTGTGCAAGCATTCTCTTCAGACACTGAAGAATGGCTTCGGTTGACTTGCCATCTTGGCGATGCAGTCCTCGCAAGGCTCGAGCGGGCGTACACGAGGACTCTGGAGGTGGCTCTGGTGGCAAGTGCTCAGGGCGCACACAATAGTCCCAGCGTACAGTGGAACAGTCTCGCAGTCTACTAGCGAGTCGTCATCTCTTCGGTCACTCCTGCCTCCATCGTCCGTGTCCCTGGGTAAGCAAACATAATTGTTCTTAAAGGGGACTTTCAGACGCTTCTACTCCCCGGGCTTGGAGCTTCAGGCTCTGCGACATGGTGGACCGTGGCTGCGCATGACGATGCAGCGGGCGGATCAGTCTGGCCGATGAAGGTCGTGGAAGTCCAGCAGGACAGACTGCTCCTCTCCTTCGCAACAGAGAGGCCACTAGCGGGTGTAACCTGCCATCTCGAGCTCTCGCTTGCGCCAGATTTCGGCAGCCAGATGCTTGCACGCAGCCCCGCCTCACTGCATCTGCATTCCTACGTACCACTCGGCGTCTTCAAGCCCCGCGTCGCCCTTATCTCGCATCCCGTGGAGCTCAATGTCACACTCGAACTCACCCGAGGCGTAGAGGGCTAACTCTCCTGTGCACAACGCCGCTAGGCCTCCACCGGATTGCGCTTCGTGTGGTCACCCGCCACTCGACTTGACGGCCTACGCTACAGCTGCGTACTCGAGCGTGGAGATTACGGCGGGGTGGAGCTTGGACTCGGCCTCGAGGGTGCGTCTAGCGAGCAGAGGCAGCTGATCACGAACCTTGCCAAGGTAGCCATCGCCCAAATCTAAGTGGAGCGCATCTCTCCGGTTCGAGGACCCACCACTGGGGGCACAGCGGTGAGGCTCCATGGCCGAGGGTTCCTCGCTCTCGGTGCGTCGGGAGACGGCCTTTTGTGCCAATTCGGGGCCAATGCAGCGCAGGCCTCCGAAGCTGTGCCGGTGAACGACACGGTGATGACCTGCAGGGCCCCACCCGTGTGGAGAGCATCTACAGTCCCGATCACTCTGCGCAGCCGCAAGCCAGAGCTCCACCGCGTCGTTCTTGGCGAGGCAGCGAGTGACCTGAGGCAAAGGTCATTCACTTATTACCGTCCCCCTGTGATAACCTCGGTGACTCCGCCACGGTTGAGTCGCGCCGATTACTCGGAGCCTACCTTCACAGCCACTCTAGACCGTGATCTTGAGATTCAGGATGGCCTTTCGACATCCATTCTTTGTCGACTCGAGCTACTCGGCAGCGCTCGAGAGCCGAGAGGAACGAGCCGAGTAAACGCCACTCTCGTCACCGACAGGACTCTCTGGTGCCCGTTTGCCAGCCTGAGAGCACGTCTCAAAGATGTCCATGAATGCAGCCTCTCGGTGAGTTTCAACGGGGGCATTGACTATTCTACGCCTTACCGTGGCATTGACGTCCTCGATTCAGCGATTATCCTAGGGGCCTCAAGCTCGGCTCTTGAGCGATCAGACAGCACCCGCCTTTCGATCAACGTCACTGGGAGCTTCCGAGACGATAGCGAGCTTTCGTGCCACGTTGAGGCCCTTGCGGACGATCGCGAATGGTTCCTGCCTGCACAAGTCCACAACACTACGCATGCTGTCTGCATCGACCCCGCTGCGCTCCTCCCTAGTCTACCAGCTGGCGAGGTCTCAGTGGGTCTTCACGACGCGCTCGTGGGCCGAGTAAGCTAGCGGCAGGTTGCAGTGAGCACCCCCACACCCGAGCAGAGCCTGGAGGCTGCAGCAGTTGACTCTGGAGACCAGCCAGATTTCGAAGTGGAAGGGAATGCGGAATAAGCTGAGGCTGCAGAGAGCTTCCTTGCCCTGCCGCCTTCTCCCAGCCCGAGCGTTACGGTGCTTGGCAGCGATGAGCCCGGCCCACTCCTGCTCTCGGTCCCTTTGAATTCGGGTTCACAGGTCACGCCCGGGATCTCCTTCAGAGGCTGGGGCTTCGGGGCAAGAACCGCTCACGTGGTCGGGCTGCACGGTCCTGAGGGGCAGCGACTCGGGGAAGCCTCGTTGATCTCGGAGAGTGACAACTACCTCCGTCTCAATTTTGCCGAGATGCCCGCCCTAATGCAGACACTCAGCGATGGCGACGGAGGCCTGCACTACTTTAGAGTCAAGGCAGCATCCGGGCCTGGCATAGCAGTCCTGGTCCTGAGCAGGATGGAGATCCTCGAAGCCAGCTCTGGCGTTCAAGCAGGAACCCTCGCGGCACAGAGTAGCTCCTACCGCCAGTTTGCAGAGATCACGGCAGCAAATGCGCCAACACGGGGAGGCGTCGACTACTGGTGCGAGTTCAGAGCAGAAGGAAGCAGGCACCTGCTTCCTGCCAGGGCGCCACCTCCCCTCCGGAGTCAGGCGAGGGTCACATAGGCCAGAACCCTCAGCCTGTCCCCCTTGAAGACTTGGGTGAGGCTTGAGTGCGAGGTGCCAGAATCTGCCCTCATCCAGGCTTCGGCTGGGACTGGGCGGCAGCCTGCTATTCACGGCCTCCTCGTGCCCGGAGCTCGGGGTCACGCGGTGGCCCTTGGGCCCTCTCACGAGTTGCAGCTCGCCTTCGCTCTGGCCGTGGAGCAGCCCTGGGCAGTCTTGAGAGCGGAGTTGAGAGGCGCCCACGTCTTTGTCTCTGCTTCCAACCTCCCGGACGACCCTGCCAGGTTCGTATGCGTCAGTGAGAGCAGCGCTGGTCAAAAGCTTTCCCAGATCACCTTCGTGAACTCGACGCTCGTCACCTGTGAAATCCAGGCGGTCTCAGGACTAGTCACATTCGAGCTCCGAGACTTGACAACCGGGCTCAGCTCGCGGAGCTTCTCTCTCGACGCATCGCTGAAGCCTACACTGGTAGGGGTTTCACCGAGCGAGGTGTTCTTGGCCGACCCCGGGCCTAGTGCGCTGCCTCTCCTTCGAGTGGCCGGCCTATCGTTCGCTAAGGACTGCACTTGCGAGCTGGAGGGTGAGCGCCTCCCCACACGCTTCGTCAGCCCGGCTGAGCTAGAGTGCGCTCTGACCTCCTCACTTGCCCTCACCGCGCTCGAGCGCTCCTCGACTCGGCCGAAGAGTTGGAGCCTTGCGGTGCGCTGTGCGTCGTCTGGTTGGCTAAGCCAGGGCTTGGCAGTCTGGCCTCGGCGCGGGCCTGAGCTCCTGGCAGCCAGTCGTCAGGAAGTGACCGAGCAGGCCTTCCTCGATGGCTCGAAGCACCTCGTGCTGACAGGCAGAGACCTGACCGAAGGACTGCACTGCGTGCAGAGAGCCAAGGGCGCTCCAGGCAAGGAGCACGCATACCCTCTGATCCTGAAGGGCCCTCAGTCAGCGCTGGCCAACTGCGAGGTTGCTTTCCCGCTGTTCGAAACTGCCCCGTCGGACGCCCTCGTTGTGGAGCTGTTCCTTCGCGGCGAGCATGTTGTGCCTTCCATTCTTGAGCTGTCGTACTTCCCGAGGCCAGTCCTCTCCCTCTCGAGAGAGTCCCCAAGCTACTTCTTCAAAGAAACCTCGGGGCAGCTGGCAGTCCTCAGCACGAGCATCCCACTTCCACAAGAAAGCACGCGTATCCTGGCCTGTCACTTCCAGCCCAGGCACGGGGCAGAACACGCGGGGCCAGGAGTCTTGAATGCGAGCTACTCTACAGGGCCCGTCCACATAGAGCCGCACTTCTTCAGCTGTCCGCTCCCTGTGGTGTGGGACGATGTGCTCGACCACCTGTTGCTCTACATCTCCGTCTCAGGCAAGACCCGACAGCCGTCGCTCCCCTCGGCGCTCTCCAGCCGTGTCAGGCTCGAGCTCCGAATGGCCCCGCGGATCCAGTACGTGACCCCTTAGGCTCTGCCGGCGGGAGCTCCGACGACCAGTCACCGCGTCCGGCTGGAAGGTCAGCAGGGTCTCGACCCCGCGGTGCATGCGCTGCGTGTCGGTGATAGTGACCACCTCTCCCTCCTCGAAGTCGACCCAGACGGAGTTCTCTCCTTCGAGGCTCCGGTCAAGACTCCAGGCTTCCACCGCCTGGTCGTACATGCCCGGGCCGACTGGGGCCTCACTCGTCCTCAGAGCAGGCCTGCACTCAGCTGGGTCACCAAGGTGGGGCTCGAGTACCTTGAGCTCCCCCAGACGCACGCCTTGCTGCCTGACCATTTGAGAGCTGGCCCAATTCTACCAGGAGCAGCTCACCTAGTCGTCGTTAGTGGCCGAAACTTCACGAGTCAGACCTCGTGCACCATCGGTGGGGCAGCCGCTCCGACCAGATGGCTGGCAAGCAACCTCCTCGAGTGCGAGGTCACCTCACCTGGAGTCGCGGGGGAGCAGGTGAGCCTCTAGCTTCTTGAGCGAGGGCTGTACCTCAGCCGAGGTGGGGGCCTTCCGATCACCTTCAGGCCCCAGTCATACGTCTATAAGCTCGACCCACCTCACGTGCTGATCCAAAGAGTGGCCGCGATAGTCGCTGTCCACGTCGCAGACCCCGAGCAGCCTGGTGCGGGCGCACCTGCACGAGTGGGCTACTACTGCAGGTTCGGCGAGAGAATGGTGAGGGCCCACGCAGTGCTTCCTGTCAAGGCCGTCACCGCAGAAGAAGCGGCCACGATCGAACCAGACGGGCTGCCCTTGCCAAGCTCTACTCAGGTGCTGCTGTGTCGCTGCCCACTGGTGGTCGATCCCCAGGTGGTGCAGGTCGAGGCCCTTTCTCCATGGGCGAGCACTTATTCCGTGGGGAGTGAACGCTCCTTGTTCACGTACGTTAACCGCCCCAACTTCGCTTCCATTTCACCGCCCGTCGCGCCCTTCTTGCCGCAAGGAAGCGAAGCTCACCTGACAGTCTCAGGGACGGGCTTCAGTGACGTTTTCGAGTACACCTGCAACTTCACTCGGCCTGCTTCCCTGAACGAGTCTTGGGTCACGCCTGCCTCTAGAATCGACGACGAGGCGCTCAGCTGCCCACTCCCGGCGGCTTCGGCCGCACTTCTTACCAAGATCTACGACAGAGGGCCGTTTTTCTTCGACATCACAGTCCGAGCTGATTGGCCGGCGGTGGCCTTGGGGGAAACTCGAGGTAGCGAGAGCACCTCAGAGCTCGGCCGAGGCCGAGTGCTTGCCTACAACCCGCCCAGGATCTCTACGCTATGGCCAGACCACGGCAGCACTGCTGGTGGCACGCCTGTCTACCTTCGTGGCGAGAACTTTAGCCTCGGACTCGCCCAGCAGATGCTGTGTCGGTTCGCAGGGGATAAGATCGTACCAGCTCGTGTCATCTCTGCTTCGAAGATGCTTCTGTGCGAGACGCCCGCACATGAGACAGCTGAAGCAGCGGCAGTCTCGGTTGAGGTGTCGGTGGACGGCCTCGAGTTCTACGGAGCCCAGACTGGCTCTCCAGTCTTCACCTTCACCCCGCCACCCGCCTTTGACCCCGCAATCGAGAGCATCTCACCCCAACGCATCGGCGCCGACATGCCACAAAGCCTCACAATCGTCGGAGCTGGGTTCCCTTCCGGAGGGCTGCTCGCGCCCGACTATCCCCTCTGCCGCTTCAACTTCGAGCAGCCTTCGATTTGGAAGCTCACCCATGGTACTGTCGTCGATTCCAGCACCGTTGCTTGCCCCTCACCACCTGGCCCTCCGGATGCCAGCGTCGTGCTCGAGCTCTCTTTCAATGGACACGAGTTCTACACTGTCCTCTCGAGTGCGCCCCTGGAGTTGATCGAGCGGCCCGCAGTGATGGCCACCGATCCCGCTTTTGGCTACCCGGGCACTCCGCACGAGCTCAGCCTAGATGGCCAGCGCCTTGAGCCTGTAGACCGTGTGGGCTTCGGCGAAGGCCCCTCAGGGCTCTTTTCCGCCGGGCTTGAGTTACCTATTACCCCAGGTGCGGCATCAGAGGGCGTCGTGCAAGCCCCTGGCGCGGCCTACGCAAACGTCTCTACCCTCGGCGAGCGCCTGTTGTTCGGGAGCCCAAGCGTTCCGGTCGAAGTCTCGCAGGGCTACCCGACTGGCTTCTCGGACGACCGTGTGGTGTTCCACTACGTTGACAGACCGCGTTTGCTCGAGGCGAGTCCTGGGATTGTAAGCCCGAGCCTGGCTGCACCTATCCTCGCCCTCGGACGGGGCCTCCTGCGCACCCCGGCGGTTCGCTGCAAGTTTGGAGCGTACTGGGCCACAAGTGCAAGGGTGATCAACGAGACAGCGATCGAGTGCGTCCCACCTGTCGACCAGCTCGAACCAGGGCAGACTGTCCCACTTGCGGTCACTTTCAACGGCTACGATCTCTCAGCCACCGTCGACAGCGGCGACGCTCCTTTGGAGCTGTACGTAGTCGGACTCCCAGTGCCGTCGGCCGTCCTGCCAACGACAGTGTTCGTGGGCGAGCAGGACTTCGTGGTTGATATCGTGGCCGAGGGGCTCTACGATTCGGAGTGGATAAGCTGCCGTGTCGCAGGAATTGTGCTGAAAGGCACCTTCCACGAAGACCCGGCCACGGGCACTCAGTACGTGAGGTGTGTAGTCCCCTCGACGTGGCTGCTCAGCAAGGCCGTCGGGGCTCCATTTGCCCTGTCAGCAGTTGTGTCGGTTGAGGCCTCAAACGACGGGCAGCTGTTCTCCGCCAGCGGCCTCGAGCTAGCGCTGGCCGGTCCTGGACAGCTCCAGGGCATCACCCCTTCGAACGGCCCAGCTCGCGGAGGAACGGTGATCGACATTGCCCTTGCTAGCCTGCCCGCAGTAAACGACCTGCCCCCGGAGCTTGACTGCTTGTTTCCCGGGGAGGTCCTCGTCCCAGTCACCTTCGTCACGAGCACCTTGGTCAAGTGCATTGCACCTCCGCTTGCTGTCGAGGATGAATCAGTGTGGGAGGCCGCGACCTGGGCGTGGGCTCCAGTTGACTTGCTGCTCGGGGAGCGGCCACTTGGTACTTTCCTCTTCGCGTACACACGCGGGGTGGCCGTCTAGCGCACTGAACCGACGGACACGGTTCCTCCCTCGCTCTCTGGCTAAACCGCGGATATCGTGGTCGAGGTGCATGGAACTGCCTTTCTTCCAGCTCACGACACAGGTCTTCGCTGCCGCCTCGGGCGGGCACCCATGGAACTCACTGAGGTCGTTGCAACGTACTCGAGGAACGGCACTCTTGAGTGCCCCGTCTCAGCCGCCGTACTTGAGGAGGCCTGGCAGGTCAGAGAATCAGGCTCCGTGGCTGCCCTCCTCGTGATCGAGGTCTCGCTCAATGGGGGCCAGCAGTACACGGAGGATGGCAGAGGCCTTATTGTCCGGATGGCCGAGCTCCTCCCTGAGCCTGGCCCGGACAACGAAGATTTTCAGCCTGTGGCTCCCACCTTCTCCTACACACTGGGAGGAACCCTGCTCACAGTCCTTTACGAAGTGGCCTACTCCCCAGCCTCCCCGCGAGCGGCGTGTCTCTTCAACTATCTCCCCCCTGACGGGGGCGAAGCGCAGACAATTCCTTCCCCATTCATAGCGGTCGACGAGGAGGCATCCGCAGTCCAGTGTTTCGCCCCGCGAGCCGACCTGCTGGCGCCAGAGCTCGCAGCCTCTGGTGGATTCGTCACGCTCCAGCTGACGACCAACGGCCGAGACCCCTCAGCAAACAGCTGGCCCTTCCTCTATCGCCGATCCCCCGAGATCACGCGTGCAGAGCCCGAGTGGCTCCTAGCAAGGCAGGGCCGCACCGTCGCGGTGGTTGGCAGCAACTTTTTCTCCCCGGCGGAAGGATCAGAATTCACCCTGACCTCCCTTGCCGACCCGAGTCGGGCGGTGACTGCAGAGGTCGTCTACGTTGACGAGGAGCACCTGGAGTTTGAGTGGCCTGCCTATGTGTTCGCTATCGGGGAGCAGGTGGGGCTTCGCCTGAGCCTCGACGGCGGGAGCGTCTACTAGACTGCCCCGCGGGCGCTCACTGTCTACGGGGGGATCCAGCTGGCGCGAGCGCGGCCGCTGAGGCTCTACAGATGGCAGGAGGGCCAGAGCGCCCAGCTCCTCTACGCCGAGACCAGCACTAGTCTGCTCAACACGCAGGCTCACGGGCTCATGCGGTGCCGCTTCAGCAAGGCAGCTCACGCCGACCAGCCAGCAGATGCAAAGCTGACCGCCTCGTGCGCCGAATGCGACGCGGAGTCATGCGCGTGCACGGAGGCTGAGTTCTTGAACAGCACCCTTCTACGCTGCCCCGTCCCGAACTTCGAGTCGGTCGGCCCGGTAGAGGTCGCCGTGACTATCGATGGGGGTGCAAGCTACTCCACGCCGCCCAGAGAAGGCGTACCTGTCCGCGTCCAGATCTTGGAGAGCCCATCCGACGACACTGCCCTCAACGTCACCTAGCGCTACGAGACTTTCGATGAGCGGGTGTTCGTCCGGCTCGCTGACCCGAGCTGGCTCGAGGGTGCGGTGGTGCAGGTCAAGGTCGGAGGGGTAGCGACAAGGTCGGCTACAGTCTCTGGTGCTGGCACCGCTGTGGTCGAGCTACCTCGCGGGCTACAGCCAGGGGCCTACGAGGTCACGGCCTCTGCAGACGGAGGCACTGCTTTCAGGCCGCCTGGAGGAGACGGTCCTGCAATGGTCCTCGAAATCACCGCCTGCGCAGCAGGCTCCTCGTGCAGTCAGGGAGAAGAGTTGCCCTGCCCAGCGGGCAGCTTCTGTCCTCAGGCAGGCAGCCTCGCCATCGTTGAGTGCGCTGCTGGCTCGTTCCAAGGCACAGAGGGGTCTGAGCTCTGCGACCTCTGCCCTGTGGGGTCATTCTGCCCTATCAGGGGCATGCCGGAGCCCCGAGCTTGCCCGCCTGGCTTCCTCTGCAGAGATGTGGGCGCAGGCAGCCTGAGTCAGCTGGAGCCGTGTCCCGCGGGTTTCGTCTGCGCTTTCGGCCTGGAGCCCGAGCCCTGCCCAGCCGGCACCTGGTGCCCTGAAGGCACTGCTACAGCTATTCCTGCAGCGGGCAACTACTCAGCGCCGCAGCCCTGCCCAGACGGCGTGGTCTGTGGGCCCAGGGGCAGCCCTGCCGACGAGGAGGGCGCACCCGAAGACCCTGGGGAGGCTGACCCTGATGCACCCTTCGACCCCGCCGAGGCCACCACGGGTGCCGCCAGCGCCGCGGGCGCGCTCCTGGCTATTAAGCCAAGCTTGGACTCCGGCGCTCAGAGTCCCTCCGGAGTTGAGGACTGCCCCACGGGGTACTACTGCAAGCGAGGACTGGCAGCCATGTGCCCCCCGGGAAGCTACTGCGCAGCACCTCGACTCCCCGAGAGGAGGCCCTGCCCACCGGGCCAGTATGCGCCGGCGGCAGGGGAGTCAGGTTGCCAGCTCTGCCCGCCGGGTACCTTCTGCTTCTATCCGGGCCAGTCGCTGCCCTACAGGTGCAAGCCCGGCTACACCTGCCACCTGGAGGGCAGCCCGTCACCTGCGCAGCCATGCCCTGCAGGCTCTTACTGCCCGAGTGCCATCGCCGCCAACTCCAGCACCTCGACCATGCAGGAGGACCGCCATCCCCGCCTTTGCCGCGAGAGCACCTACTGCCTCTGGGGCGTCTACACGCCCATCGTCGACGCGGCCAACCCACAAGCCGCCCAGGTCTGCATCGCGGGTACCTACTGCGGAGAGGGCAGCGAGACTCCCAACGGCAAGGGCAAGTGCTGGGAGGGCTACTACTGCCCACCCAACTCTTCGCAGATGCTCGGCGCTCCCCCGGGCTCCTACGCCGAGGGCACGGGTAACGTGGCCCCCGAGCTCTGTCGGCGCGGCACCTACTAGGACCAACCGCGCTCGGCGGCGTGCAAGCCCTGCCCGAAGGGGCGAGAGTGCGCGGAGCAGGGGCTGACCCAGCCAGCCGTCTGCGGGAAAGGGACCTTCAGCAAGAAAACGGGTGCGACCCAGTGCACGGCCTGTCCACAGGGTACCTACACCGACGAGCTCGGCCTCACCGCCGAAGAGTCGTGCACACCCTGCGACGCAGGCTACTTGTGCAAGCGTTCCGGTCTCACCTCCATGTACGAGGCCGAGCTGTGCCAGGAGGGCCACCTCTGCGGCATCCGCACGACCAGGACCGTCATGCTCAACAACCCGTGCCCGGCAGGCTACTACACAGGGCCGGGCGCTAGCGCACTGGAGGATGCTTACCTGTGCCCGGCAGCGCGCTTCTGCTCCAAGGGCACGAGCGAGTCCAAAGTCTCGCAGGCCGAGTGCCTTCCTGGGTTCTACTGCCCTCTCGGGACTGCCGCCAGTCTGACCGTGGACGGTGAGTTCGGCGAGGGCATCCACATGGTGCCTCGGGCCATCCTGATCGGCCGAATCGCTGCCAAGCTAGAGCGAGAGCGGGCCTGGATTGCTTCCGTCGATGCCGGTGCAGCAAGGCGCGGGCTTGACGGACTTCGAGACGAGCTAGCCTGGCATGAGGCGAGGGAAGGAGAGGACCGCGACGAGGCGCGCCTTGAGCGGCTTGCCACGGCTATCAGAGCCGACGAGTGGGCCCTGGAGCGATGGGAGCGCACCGTCGCTGCCGTGGAGGAGCGAGCCCGGTACCTTAAGGAGATCAACATAACGGTGACCTGCAGGGCTGACGAAGGCCTCCCTCGAGAGTTGGTAGACAGGTACTTCCAGGACGGTGCGAACCTGAGGTGCCCCAACGGCACCGTCTCGAGCAGAGGCTCGGCGTGCCTTGGAGAGTGCCGAAAGCCTCCTGCCTCCACGAGGCCGATCAGCATCCTGGACCCTCTGGACAGGAGGGCGAGAAGCAAAGGGGCAGTGCGTGACGACGAGAAAGAAGCTGACAGAGCCGCTGACGCAGGGGAAGAAGAGTCAGCCTCCCAGCGCCGGCTGCAAGATTCAGGGGGTGGTGCTGGCGGGTCATCCGAGGACAAGGAGGAGTGGACGGAGCGGTGGGATACCTTGCAAGCGTTTACTCTGCAGCCACTCGAGTCCGCGCGGGTGTCGCTAGACTTCAGGGATGTGCCACCTGGGTTCGAGTACAACGAGCACTACGCGATTGTTGTCCTGGGAAGCTCGGATTACGTAGATGCCACGCCCGGTGGGTAGGAGCCGGAAGCCTGGCAGCAGAAGTACGAGCCCGGCCAGGAGCAGCAGCCACTCCCCGCGTACTTCGCCGCTACCAACGATGCCGGGGCGGAAGGCCCTGAGGGCCCACGGCCAGGAACCGTGAAGCGGGCCGTCTTGGAGCTGCGGATGTTCAACTTCCGGGAGCACCCTGTCACTTTCCGGGTCGGCGTCTACCTCTTCCACGGCCTCTTCAGGCCCTACCTGGACTACTTGGCGAACAAGGCTTCGATCGAGTTTTACCGAGCCAACCGGCAGCTGATGGGCACTGACCGCACCTTCGGCATCCTGGTTTCGGAGGCCCAGATAGCCGGCGTGACCATGCCGTACAACACTCCAGACGTAGGCAACGAGCCCCTCTTCTACATTGACATGACCTCAACAGCCGAGGGAGTGAATCCACGGCCGAAGGAGCTGGACAAGGACGTGTTCGACTCCACCTTCTGGCAGTCCAAGCAGGTGCAGGCAGTGATCATGCCCTGGATTCCCTTCTTCACCAACTGCGAGGGCTACGACACCCGGATGGTGCTCTACGATGTCTTCGAACGGGGTGGCCGTTGCGTGCTTCCACCCTACGAGGCTATCCGGGTCGTGAGTCCCATCCCCGCCGACGGCCTGGACCCGGTCGCAGACCGATGCGCGCCCAACGCGCAGTTCCCGGAGCTGACCTGCCGATTCGACGAGCCGCTTGACAAGCCCATCGCGGCCTCCTAGCGGTGGTACGAGCTGTCGGTCGAGAGGGAACTGTTCTACGTCACCCGGGAACCAATAGACATCGAGCTGTTCAAGCGGGAGTCCGAAGAGACTGCGAGCCCGCAGACCTGGTACGTCCGGCCCCTGGCGGACGGCAGCGACGAGCTCGTGCCCGCCACCTTCTACCCAGAGCTGTGGCAGGCGCGTACCGATGAGGCTGGGAACCCGAACGTGCCGACCCTGGTGGAGCTGAACTTCTTCTATTACCAGAAGACGCGCGATGTCAAGCTGATGTCGAGGGTGGAGGTCCGCCTGAAGGAGTACAGGCCGTTCGTCACGAGCGTAGGCGCTGACCCCGTCTACCGCCTGCGCCTCCGCTACGAGGCCCTCTCCTACTTCGACCTCATCAACTCCTTCCGCTTCTCGATGCCCATCTACACGCTCCTCTTCGCGCTCGTGTCGACCCTGCTGGTGCTGACGGTCGTGGCCTTCTGGCTCATCAACTTGCAATTCGCCACCTTCAAGCGACCACCCGCTCTCAGGTTCACTCACCTCGCCAGAGTCACCTTCTTGCCGCCAGCACAGGGGGCTCTCGTTGCCGCAGCGCCGGCCCTGGTCGTTGCAGTCGGGTTCCGCCTGCTCCAAGGGGCTCAGCTCTTTGCCGAGGTCGCTGCGAACTGGACAGACTTCCCAGGGGAGGTCGGCGCGGCGGCCGCCATCGAGCAGGCCCGAGGACGGCTGGGGCTCGCTTTCTCCGTCGTGGCCCTTATTTTCATGGCCCACGGGGCCGACACTATCATCTACCAGCCCACCGAGGACGAGGCCGAAGCCATTCTTGCCAAGAGGAAGGAGGCGAGGCAGCGAGCCCGCCGCGAGCTGGCCATGGACGGTAGCGATGAAGAAGAGGACGAAGGCTCGTCCGAAGAGGCCGAAGGGGACGACAGCGTTGGACTCCTCCGTGCTCTAGAGTGGAAGCGGCGCCACTTCTTCGTGGCCTGCCTCCTCGTAGCCATGTTCCTGATGGTGAAGCTCGAGTTCTCCTACACCGAGCTTTTCGGGAAGAATATCCTCGCCTTCCTCGTGATCTTCACGAGCTTCGACCTGGTACTCGAGCAGCTTTTGACGCGACTCCTCATGAGTGAGGTCCTGCTGGTGTCGCCAATCCTCGGCGCCGTGGTTGTCACGGAGTTCATCATGACCATGGGCGCTGACGACTTCCAGAGCTTCGTTGCGGCCTACTTTGCCCAGACTGCGATCGTTATCGCCACTCGGACTTACCTCGGTCCTTGGCTCGAGAAGCTAGAGTCACGAGTGCAGCAGTACATAGTGCGCTTGGCGCAGCGGAATCCGTGGGCAGAACGCTTGTTCAGAAGCCACCTAGTGCGGCAGCTCAACTACTAGCTGCAGCTGTTAAACCTTGCGGAGTACCAGGCTGGAGCCCAGAGAGATTAGGATGGCGAGTCTGACGAAGGCGGTGAAGCTGGGGAGGCTACCGGTGAGGCTCGGCAAGCCGTCCTCGAAGTCAACGAAGGGCTAGAAGCTCTCCTGGGCAGCATCGCTGCCTATGCTGCTCAGACGGCAGCTCTCTTCCTAGTGCCGGTCGCGCTGCTTTTCATCAGGCTGTTTGCCAACGAGACAAAGATCCCTCAAGGGTATGCGATTCGCCAGGCAGACCTGGACTACTACCTGTTGTTCTGCACGGTCGTCGTGGTGCCTTAGCTGGTCACGCAGGTCTTTCTCTTGCACATCCTCGAGGCTGTCCACGGCTACAAGATATACGACTATTTCACCTACTGCGACTACCGCTTCCGGGTACGCCGTCTCAAGTGGGTCGGGGAGTGTGAGCTAGACCGTTCAATCGCTCACGCCTGGAGGTCTCTTGACAACATGAGCTTCTCTTCCCAGTACTACTACACCGTCAGTCTGGCAGCGTGCGGCATTCTGTTCCTCTACTTCGGGTTCACAGCCATGCTCCGTAACGCCTACAATCCCTTCGCTGACCCAGTTCTCCTCTTCTACGCAGGGGGCCTCACCGGTCTGGTAGCACCTATCCGCGCTTTGTTGAGAGCCGGAGGAAATTACTGCAAGCTCTGGGAGATTCCGCCTGCCCCGAGCAGCCGCGTGGATGTCGCCGCCCTGAACCGCCTGGACCACGCGAACAACGTAAAGGCTCTGGTGCGCAGCATTCAGACGAACCCTTTCCGCCACAAGTTCATGCGGGTCAACCGTGAGTGGCTGATCCATAACATTGCACTCATTCTAGGAGGCAAGAACTACCTATCGCGGGCTGGGCCTGCGCTGCAGTACCTCCAGGCTATCTACCAGCGGGCGGTCAACGCGGAGGCCATTGACCTAAGGCTGCGGCAGGAGCAGGCCAAGATAGCAGAGGATCTCGCCCAGATGCCCTACAATGCCAGAGCCCAGGCACGACGTCGAGGTGTTACTTCTCACGCAGCGCAAGTTATCGTCTCAGAAGACTCTGTCTCGGACCTCCTCGCGCCCAGCTGGCAGATCCCTGCGGGCCTGGCGCTCGATCACGTGCCCAGACTCGCCCGGCTGTGGCTTGCTTTCGCCCGCCAGACGATGCGGCTGAAGGCGATGGTGGCGGACCTCGTGGCAAAGCAGCTGACCCCACAGTGCCAGCGATGCCGCTCCGTCTTCCGCCTCCAGGTCATTCAGAAGGTCGGCTTCCCTCAGGTCTGTGAGAAGTTCCGCGCTGAAGCCCAGGGCCTGCCATTCAGCGTAGAGCGGTGGCGCCGCTTCTACCTGCGCCGGCAGGTGTTCATGACGCTGTGCATGGAGTGCGCCTACCTTGACAACCTCAGTGCGGCCCACGTTGTGGAGCGCGATGGTGCCCTACAGCGCCTCATGGCCGAGAACGCGCTGAAGAACGTCGGTGCTCACGACCAGTACGTTGCCAGGAGGCTCGGCCTCGCCCACGTTCGGGCTATCATCCACAAGTGGCTCTGGCGCGCAAGGAGCTCTCTCCTCCACCGTGCCGGACGCGCAGCTCAGGCGGCCAGGAGGGCCTTCAAGGAGCAGCAGAGACTCGAGGCGGCTCGTGACCGTGCCCGCTAAGGCTTAGTGGAACATCACGACCATGCTCACGATGAGCACGGCAAGCACGTTCACGACCACGACGAACACAGTGAAGGTGTGCACGCTCATGAGGAGGCAGACGCCTCCCCTGCAGATCACGACCATGGAGGAGGCCACGCGCATTCACACAGCCACCACGCGCCAGGCGAACAGCAGAAGGTATCCTCTGCGAGTGACAGCCTCACTGTATCAAGTGTTGACCTTGCAGGCTCAGCAGTCAGTTCCAAATCAGGAAAGTGAAGGTCTCAAATCAATCTTATACTTTATACTTTTGTAAAAACATAATATTTTTAAATTATTTATTGTTAAAAATATGCTGTTGATGGGGTTTTGGGGTTTTGGGG
>Ga0075467_10001909_pt1 | contig 16867 bp, 14 predicted proteins | sample DEB08_DNA_9_FD_75067 | JGI IMG/M metagenome (GOLD analysis project Ga0075467, IMG submission 75067) | Aqueous microbial communities from the Delaware River and Bay under freshwater to marine salinity gradient to study organic matter... | ecosystem: Environmental > Aquatic > Marine > Coastal ... | reverse complement strand
CCAATAATCAGGGTGTCAACTTGCGGAACAGTCATATCGGAGTTTGCATAGGGTTTGTGGTAGTCTTTTCAGTCTACAGGATGATTACACTAAAGCAGATACGTTAATTGGTAGGAACACGCTTATCATGGCAAAACATTTAATTACCCAGCGGCGATTTTTGCCGTATTTTTGTACCCAGTTTTTAGGTGCATTCAACGACAACGTATATCGTTACGCATTTGCGATTTTAATTACCTACTTTTTAGCCGAAGAGCATCGTGGCATCTACGTTAATTCGGCGCTAGTGGCCTTTATTTTACCGTTTTTTCTATTTGGCGCCATCACCGGTCAGCTTGCTGACAAATACGAGAAGGCTTGGCTGATTCGACAGATAAAATTAGCCGAGATTGTGATTATGCTAGGCGGTTGCATCGCTTTGTATTTTCAAAATGTACCCGGTATGTTGGCAGTACTATTCGCCTTAGGCGCGCAGTCGTCTTTTTTCGGGCCGATTAAATACAGTATCTTACCTCAGCATGTTAAACCTAACGAGATTCTCAGCGCCAATGCTTATGTTGAAGCCGGTACTTTTATCGCTATATTAATGGGTCAGGTGCTGGGTGGCGCATTAAGCGAGCAGCAATCTTACTTGCCCTATCTAATGGTCGCTATTGTTAGTTTTGCTGTATTGGGTTGGTTCTCCGCGAGAATGATTCCGGATGCCCCTGCGGCCTCACCTGATTTAAAATTATCGTTTAATATTTTTACCAAGACGATCGAGATTATAAAGATGGCGCGCGCCGACCACGGCGTGTTTCAATCTATTCTGGCTAATTCATGGTTTTGGTTTTTTGGTGCCTTGGTATTAACCTTGTTTCCGGTGTTTGCGATTGAAGTGTTAAATGGCAATCCTAAAGTAGCGATTGTTTTGTTAGCCACTTTCACCGTCGGTATCGCCTTAGGCTCATTCGCCTGTTCGATTTTTTCGGCCGGTAGGGTCGAGCTTGGCTTAGTGCCGATCGGTGCTCTAGGTATGAGTTTGTTTACCTGGAATTTGAGCTCGGCGATTATTGATCCAGGCGATCAAATGCGAACGTTAGTGCAAGTACTTGCTGAGCCAGGTGTGCTTTGGGCGCTGTTCAATTTAGTAATGATCGCATTTTTTGCCGGTCTGTTTATAGTGCCGTTATACACCTACATGCAGACCAAGAGTTGCGAGTCCAAGCGTTCAAGGATTATCGCGGTTAACAATATTATAAACTCACTCTTTATGATCGTCGCTGGTGGCTTGGGTATCGCTTTAGATGCGGCTGGCTTTAGTGTCATGGAGATATTTAAAATCGTCGCGGTACTTAACCTTATCGTCGCGCTTTATATTCTCTCGCAAATACCGGAATACTTTTTGAGGCTGGTGAGTTGGTTGTTAGCGCATTGTGTTTATCGAATTAGAAAAGAAGATCTTGATAAAATTCCTGAGACTGGCCCAGCCTTATTAGTGTGTAATCATGTAAGCTTTTTTGACCCGCCAATCTTACTCGGGGTATTGCCGCGACCGGCACGTTTCGTGATGTGGTATGGTTTTTATGAGTTGCCCATCGCTGGGCGTTTATTTCGTTGGTTAAAGTCGATCCCAATTGGTAACCGACGAGAGCGTCCCGAATTGGTAAAGGCGGCCTTTGATAACATTGCCGAAGAGCTTCAAGCGGGCAGGCTAGTGGTGGTGTTCCCTGAAGGTGCGATTACGCGAGATGGCGAAGTGAGTAAATTTCAACCCGGTATAGATGAGATTCTTAAACGCACACCGGTGCCGGTGATTCCGTTAGCGCTGCGTGGTGTGTGGGGCACTTGGTCGAGTCGTAAACGAGGGTCAGCGCTGAAGGGTTGGCCAACTGGTTTTATGAAGAAACTTACTGTTGTTGCCGGTGATCCAGTGGCCCCAGAAGATGCCACACGCCTAAGCATGCACGATAAAGTTAAGGCGCTACGTGGTGATGAAAAATAAATTTTTGGGAGCTATAAATGTCTGAGATAAGGCGCTGTCAATGGTGCTCAAATGACGAGCTGTATCAGCAATATCACGACCAAGAATGGGGCGTGCCAGTTTATGACGACCGCCTGCTATTTGAGATGCTCAATCTTGAAGGAGCGCAGGCGGGTTTAAGTTGGATTACGGTACTCAAAAAGCGAGCGCATTACCGAACAGTATTTGACGGGTTTGATCCTGAAAAAATTGCTCAGTACGATCAAGCTAAGCGAGAGGCGCTGCTCATCGATGCGGGCATTATCCGAAATAAGTTAAAGGTAAATGCATTTATAGTGAATGCGCAGTTATACCTAGATATGCAGGCCGACACATCAAGCCCCAGTTTTTCTGAGTACCTCTGGTCGTTCGTTGGCGGTCAACCGGTGATTAACGCTAGGCAGTCATTGTCAGACGTGCCAGCGACTACGGCCGAATCTGAGGCGATGAGTAAGTCGCTAAAAAAACTCGGTTTTAAATTTGTCGGCAGTACTATTTGTTATGCGTTTATGCAGGCCGCCGGTATGGTTAATGACCACACCGTTGATTGCTCTTTCTATACTGGGCCGGCTAAATAAAATCGCTGGTAGCATTAACGTCAAGCCAAGATGAGTTTATCGATTAGGCTGCTCTCGCGTCAGAAGCATCCTTGAGGCTATAACCAACCGTTGTCTCTGGCTATTCTGGCTGCTTCGATGCGGTTGCTAGCGCCTAATTTCTGGGTAGCCTCGGCTAGGTAATTGCGCACTGTGCCAGCACTTAAATACAACTGTTGAGCGATTTTTTTATTACTTTGACCTTGCTCTGCGAGCCGCAGTATCTCGCGCTCGCGGTCATTCAGCGGGTCAGGTGAGGCCCACGCAGCTTCTGCTAAGCCTTGTTCAATCACAAGTTGCCCGTTTGCTACTTTGCGTAGTGAGTCAGCCAAAGATTCGCTTGGCGCATCCTTCAACACATAACCGAGTACTCCGGCTGCTCGCGCGCGCTCCAAATACCCCGGTCTAGCGAAGGTGGTTACAATCATCACCTTAGTTGGCGATTTTGACTCTTTAAGTTTTCGAGCAACGTCTATGCCCGAGGCGTGTGGCATTTCTATATCGGTTAGCAATACGTCAGGAGCATGCTGCTCTACTAGGGCTAATGCTTGGGCGCCATCCGATGCTTGAGCTACAACTTCAATATCGTCCTCAAGGGACAGTAGACTAGCTAACGCGCCGCGCAGTAACGATTGGTCTTCAGCAATAATAATTCGAATCATATTAGTTTGGCTGCCAATCAGGAATCTGAATCGACACTCTTAAGCCTGGGGTTAGTTGCAAATTTGTATGTCCACCAAGACTCTCGATACGTTTGCGTAAACCGCTGAGGCCTGAGCCTTCTTTGATTGGTTCCGCTATGCCGCTATCTTCAACAGTCAGTAATAAGGTTTCAGCCGTTTCTTCGATCAATAAGTTTGCCGATTTTGCTTTGGAGTGTCGGACAATATTGGTCATGGTTTCTCTAACGGCCAAGCCAAGCACTTGGTCTACCTCGGCTTTTAGTGTTGGCACTGCGCCCTCAATTGTCAGGGCAACGCCGGCTGAGGTCAATATTTGTTGGGCTCGTTTAAGCTCTGCGTTCAAAGTCGTTTTATTCATCCCAGCAACCGCCTCGCGAACGTCTTTCAGAGCGCTACGCGCAGCATCGCGTATCTCTTCTAGCTCTTGTTTAGCTTGTTCAGGCTTTTTCTCAAATAGCTTTACCGCAACTTCCGATTTAAGAGCAACCATTGTTAGTGTTTGGCCTAATAAGTCGTGTAAATCTTGAGCAATGCGCTCTCGTTCAGCGACGGCGGCTAGCTGCTGATCTAATTCTCTCGAGCGTTCGAGTTGGGTATTTTGCTCAATTCTTCCAGCCGTAGATATGGTGCCGATCGCGGTAATAATGCCGACGAATATAGGGAAGCTATAGTCCCACCAACTCTGCTGTGTGAGCCACGAAAACAGACTAAAGACCACGGTAGTAACTAGCGCGACAATCCATGCAACTCGTTCGGGACGAATGAAGCCAGCTTGAACCATCGCATAGATATGAAACACTCCGTGTGCACCAAAGAATGGTGATAAGGCGAAGCCGATGGCTGATATACCTACAATGTGCGGAATACCTTTTAGACCGGACTGCTTATGCGCATGAAAGTAGATCGGTAGGAACACTGCAATCGCTACCACGGCGGCGATAATGTCAGCTGAGCTTGGGGTTTTAAATAGCCACGGAAAAAAATAGAAAAGTAGGTAGACCAGATAGAATTCAGGCCGTTCACCAATCGGTTTTTTCCAGTAGCTATTAGTACCGAGTTTGAGAGCCGCAAGTTTGAAAATGGACATTATTTAAGCAGCTTAACATCATCAAGGTAATACTCAAATTCGCCTTGTTTAGGGCCAGCGACAATTGCCAAGCCCGATAGTTGAGTTTTGTCTAAGCCACGAAAATTTGACAGTGCCAGGGTGACAGTTTGCCACTCGCTATTAACGCTGAATGATTGTGACGGCGGTGAGCCAGCTTGTGTTCCCGAGAAGACCATTGCTTGGTATTGGCCGATGGTTCCGCGAACCCTAAAGCTTAAGCTCGTATAGTCGGAGATGTCTATTGCGTCCTCACCAAACAGGGATGCACCGGCCCAAGGAAACATAAACCCCTGACGCACGGTAGTACTTATTCTTAAAACCGAATTGTCGATCACGATAGATGCTACTGATGAGCCATTTGCCATGGAGTCATCGGTTTGGCCCCACATTAGTTGGCTTTCAGTTATTAGGCCTTTGCCAAGGCCGTTACCAAAGTCACTCAAATTGGGGCTATTTAATTGCCGACCCGAGCTACTTTGTGCTGCGGGGCTTACTTTCTTTCGTGCTACTTTAACGCCGTTTTTATAAATACTATCTATTGCGCGCGTCGCCTTTATAGATTGCTGTGGAGATGAATTTAAGATGATGAAATCGGCTTTAGCTTGATTAACTAAGCGACCCCGTGAGCGCGAAAGGGGGCGGGCAATTTCATCATTATGCTTGATTGAATTCAGCCTAAACGCGTCTACCGCATTAATCGATGCGGCGTTAATCGCCTCGCTAACACTCAAACCCGCTTGCCTTAGCAATTCCAGTTCTTGATGAATAGAAGCCCCGTAGGTGGTGCCGGGGTTAGGCGCGTCTGAGCCGGCAAGAATAGTAATGCCTGCTTGATGTAAGCGCTTGGTATTATGGATCGCGGTGGATAGCTCGAAACCGGGTATTTTATGCTCGCTATAGCTTGATGCCAATTGCTGACCTTGCTCTGGCTGAAGGTAGTCTGATATGGCTAAGTCGTTAGCCAGCTCATCAGCCAACCTAACTTGGTCGGCCGAGGCGATAACCGAGAGCGTTGGTATCACAAAAATATTATGGCGTTTGGCTAACTCTAACACTTCTTGGCTTATTTCTTGGTCAGCAAAGATATGCACAAAGCCATCAATGCCGTCTTCGAGTAGTTCTTTAGCGGCGCGTTGCGATGAGATGTGAGCAACTACAATTAGCCCCTTTTTATGTGCGGCCTGAATGATTGCTGCTGAGGTTGGCCGGTCTAAGCTTTTGAAATAATTGGAGTAGGGCATGTACACCAATTTTATATAGTCGGAGCCCTCTTGAATGCGCTGCTCGACCCAGTATTCTGCCTCGCTTGGCGTTGATAGCGTGTCTAACGGTATGCCGAATTGAGTGCCGTGACCGCCTTCGACCGTGGCTAACATGCCGGCGCTGAATAAGTCGGCTTGCTCGGCTTGAGTGACATTGTTTCTCACACTAAGCTCGCGGTTTAGCAGGCTGGGCGCGGTGAACATATCAAGCTGTGTGGTGACACCAAAATTAAGCGCCAATGAGAGGGCGTTACCGAATGTATGTGTATGGGCATCGATTAGCCCTGGGATAATCGTTTTCCCCGCCGCATCGATACGGCGAGTAGCGGTGGAATCTAGGTTTTTCCCGATGTTAGAAATGATTCCACCACTGATCTCAAGATCGGTATTTTCGAGGAATTCCTCGCCATTAAAAACGGTCGCATTTTCGATTAATAAATCGCCAGGCTCGGCGGCTTTGCTTTGCCGCTTTTCGTCGGCTAATGGTTCAGTGACTATTGACGTAGACAGTAAAGGCTCAGTCGGTGTTGGCAACATTGACAACAATAGAATCGAGACTAAGATTGTGCCGAAGACACTTATATAGAAGGTGTTTTTTAACATCATATTCTCCGCTTTAGCGTTGACGTATCCATGCTGAAATAGCGAGCCCTAAAAGAGCTAGACTCATAATTAAGATGCTCAGTAAATTAAAAAGACTGGCGTGTTCTCCCCCTGCGCCAACAACGGCAAGTGCCAGTTCGGCGAGGTGATACGACGGAGTAAATTTGGCGATGGTTTGCATTATTGCGGGAAAGGCATAGACCGGAAACCATAGACCGCCAAGAACCGATAAACTTAGAAAAACAATATTCGATATCGCCACCGCTGCTCCAGAATTTAACGACAAACCTAAGCTCAGGCCTATCAAGACAAAAGGTATCGCAGAGATCAAATGGATGCCAAATAGGCTGAACCAGATTTGACGTTGTAACTCAACTCCACCGAAGAAACCGGCGATTAAGTAGATTGGCATAAGTGCCAAACAGGCAAACAGTAGCGTGGTAATTATTTTAGCGACCACATAGCTATAGGCTGGCGCAGGGACAGCTTGCTTTAGCTGCAGCCAGCCTTTATCGCGCTCGTTAGCAACGCCTACGCCGAAGCCAAATATGGATGGCCCGATTACCGCGAAGACGCCGTAGGTGGCTAATAAGTAAGTGGCATCGGTATTTCCTGTGCTTAGAACTACACCGAACAAACTGTAAAAGGCGCATGGCATCAAGAGGGTTGGTAATAGAAATTCAGGAGCACGAATCGCTTTAAGGATCTCAGCGCCTGTTTCGTTTATTAATGGGTTCATGCTGAGTCTCCAGCTATTTTTGAATTGTCGGTGATTTGTTTAAAGGCGTCTTCCAAACTCGATTTGCTGACCGTCAGATTGCTTAATTTTGGGTCTAGCGCCAACAGCTCCGCTAGGCTTGTAGTAGCATTACGACTGGAGATTTCTATTTTTCGACCGCGCATTTTTACTGAACGCACATCTTCTAAAGCGGCGATAATATTGAGCTCTAGCGTGCTTTCACATTGAATAACGGCCCCGGAGGCCGCCGCTCGAATATTATCTGTAGAGTCGTTGGCGATGATCTCTCCATTGTTCATGACAATTGTGTGGTCGGCCAAGGAATCTGCCTCTTCCAGATAGTGCGTGGTGAGCAACACCGCTGTACCGGTGTGACGTAATTCGTTGATGGTGTTCCAAACAAGGTTGCGGGCATCAATATCCAAACCAGTCGTAGGCTCATCGAGGAACACTATTTTCGGTTGGCCTATAATCGCGAGGGCAAATTGGATTCGACGTTTTTGACCGCCAGAGAGTGTTTTGTAACGTTTGTCGACAAAACTTTCTAGACCACATCGTTGCGACAACTGCTTTAAGCTGAGCGGGTTTGGATAGTAGCTACTAAACAGTTGAATGTGTTCGCGAGCGCTTAGCAGGTCGGGCAGGGCAGAGTCTTGCAGCATTACTCCAATTAGTCTTTTCGCCTCGATTTTACCGGGCGTTTTAGAGAATAATCGAACTGTACCAGAGCTAGGCTTACATAGCCCCAGCGCGCAGTTGATCAGGGTAGTCTTACCGGCACCATTGGCGCCAAGTAATGCGGTAACTCCGCTTGATGCGATCGAAAGATCGATTGAGTTAAGCGCAACTTTGTTGCCAAAGCGAACGCTCAATTGAGTTGTTTTAAGTGCAGTATTCATAGGGCCTCATTGTTTATGCAGGCACTATAGAGCGGCTAGCTGTTAGCCGCTATTGACGACTATCATCAATAGAGGGTGACAGATGTCACCTTGCAAGCCATATTATTATCAAGCGAGCCGCTTGTTACCGCGCTCTTGACGGGCATTTTTGCTACCTTGAGCCAAATCAAAAATGCTATCATCGCCGCTATTCAAGCTGATAGCAGAGATACGTTAGTTGAAGCGTCGTTATCGCTACAATATTGTGGTCACGACGCTTTGTTAACACGGTCACAACGTTTTGTTAGTAAGGTCACAACATATGTTAATAAGGTTACAACGTCTCGGAGGGTGCGTATCAAAAAAATATTTTTTTACGGCGTAATCGTGTTTGTGAATTACGTTTTATTGGAGTTAGTTGCCTATGGTTTCTTTAGGCTAAACTTTGGTGACTATGATCGCCAGTCGATGCAGGTTGCTCGAATAAATACCATTGCGCAGATTCAGCAAGGGCCTGTATTCAGCGGCGAAGAAAAAAATGCGGTGCCGCAAGACATCCGGCGCAAAGAGGTATTGCACCCATACTTCGGATACGTCACTGACGGTAAGATACGAACTGATGGGTGTGTCGGTGATAGTCTGCCGGAGTGCTATACACGCATTAAAGCCGCAACCGACAAACCGTTTGCCAAACGTTCTGATGATAAGTTGATAATTGGGATTATTGGTGGCTCGGTGGCAGTGGGCACGATCAACGGCGTGTTGCCTAAGAACTTATACCAAACCTTGCTGGCTAAATTACCTGAATACGAAGGTCGAGAAGTTATTCTGCATGGTCTAGCGGCCGGTGGATTTCGACAGCCGCAGCAGTTGATGATGTTGAACTACTATTATGCACTCGGTGCCGAATTCGACATATTGATTAATATAGATGGGTTTAATGATGTCGTTATGCCGCCATCCATCTACAAGAATAGTGGCACTCACCCAAGTTACCCCAGAAGTTGGGTGAATCGAGTCGCAAACACGGTGTCAAAAGATTTAGTAGATTTGATGGCTGAAAGACAGAATCTACAAAATGCACATAGTTCCAAGGCGGCCTTGATGTCTAACCCGTGGTTCCGTAATAGCCCCTTGTCTAATTTACTGTGGAGGCTTGCCCAGTCTAATTACAACAGTCAGCTTAGTGTTATTAATCAAGCTGTGGAAACTGTGGGGCAACAAGTAAGCGATCATCGCGATTTTGATTACCAAGCAATGGGGCCAGATTACGATTTTACTACTTGGGAAGATTTGTATCAGTACGCAATCGATATGTGGGCCACAAGCTCGCACCTAATGTACGCCAGTGCTAAAGCTAATAATGCCAAGTACGTACATTTTTTGCAGCCAAATCAGTATATCGAAGGTAGCAAACCGATTATGAGTGAGCATGAACGCGAGGTTGCGCTTATCGCTGCACATAAAGGTGGCTATGGAAACTTATATCGAAAAATTTACCCGCTGCTACAGAAAAAAATCCCTTGGTTAGAGCAACGAGGTGTTGAGTTTCATGACCTAAGTTATCTTTATAAAGACGTTGAAGAAATAATTTATCGGGACAACTGCTGTCATGTTAACGTTCTGGGTAATTATATGATGGTAGAGAAAATCGTCGAGACGATCCACCAATCGAATATAGCCGATGCGGCTAATAGTGAGAGCGCCGCAGCCAATAATGAGAGCGCCGCAGCCAATAATGAGAGTGATTAGACAATGAGTGCTGAATCAAACCAACCTAAGCCATTGGATAACCGTATTTTTGGACTCATCTTTAGCGGCATATTTTGCGTTATTGCTTTATTTCCATTGTTGTTCGCTGGTGAACTTCGACAATGGGCTCTAATTGTCGCCGCAGCGTGGGCCGTGCCAGCCTTAGTTTACCCTGCAATATTGGCTCCGCTGAATCGCTTGTGGGCGAAATTCGGACAAGTAATGCACTCAGTCATCAACCCTATTCTAATGGGGTTGATTTTCTTTCTAACCGTATTGCCAACGGGCTTGATACTCAGGCTTTTAGGTAAAGATCCAATGCGGCGTAAATTTGATACGCAAGCAGCTAGCTACTGGATTTTACGTGAGGACAAGAGCGTTACTAAAGAGAGCTTCGATAATCAGTTTTAAGTAAGCCGTAGCGGTCATTGCTAAAGACCACTGCTGTATCGCATCAATAAAAATTCTATATAACAATACCGACTAGATTGCCCATGGATTTAATTAAAGAACTTTGGCGTTTTATGAAGGCGCGTAAGAAATTTTGGCTTTTGCCTATTATCTTCTTTAGCCTATTAATTGGCGGCTTACTTGTGTTCGCTCAAGGTTCTGCCTTAGCGCCTTTCATTTACACTTTGTTCTAAGCGCAGCACTATGATTATTTTAGGTATTTCAGCGTTCTACCACGATAGCGCTGCCGCTATCATTGACGGCGAGCATATTGTCGCCGCCGCACAAGAAGAACGGTTCACTCGGGTTAAGCATGACGCTTCATTCCCGATTAATGCGGTTGAATACTGTATTAAAGAAGCCGGCTTATCGATTGAGCAAATTGACAGTGTGGTGTTTTTTGAAAAGCCCTTTATTAAATTTGAGCGACTTTTAGAAACCTACGTCAGTTTTGCACCTAAGGGCTTTATGTCTTTTAAGACAGCGCTGCCTCTATGGGTTAAAGAGAAGTTATTCCAAAAAAAAATAATCCGTGAAATGATGGCGCGCTTTCCTTCGGAGAGTGGTGCAGAGATCGATTGGGAGGCCAAGTTAAAATTTTCTGAGCATCATTTGAGCCATGCCGCGAGTGCATTTTATCCTTCGCCATTTGAAGAAGCGGTAGTACTAACCTTAGATGGTGTTGGTGAGTGGGTAACCACCTCGGTTGCAATTGGCCGTGGTAATAAGCTCGATATTGTTAAGGAAATCCACTTCCCACATTCCTTAGGCTTATTGTATTCGGCATTTACTTATTACACCGGTTTTAGGGTTAATTCTGGCGAGTACAAGGTCATGGGGCTGGCTCCGTATGGTGAGCCTAAGTACACGCAAATCATCCTAGATAATTTAATTGATGTCAAAGAAGATGGTTCGTACCGCCTAGATCAACGCTATTTCAATTATTGCACCGGTCTAACCATGACCAATAAGAAGTTTGATGATTTGTTTGGGCGCCCGGCCCGCAAGCCGGATGATGAAGCGCTTGAACAATTTCATATGGATATTGCGGCGTCAGTGCAAGAAGTAACCGAAATTATCGTGTTAAAACTTACCAAGTCGCTGGCCGAGGAAACCGGAATACGGAATCTATGTCTTGCTGGCGGTGTGGCACTAAACTGTGTCGCCAATGGGAAAATTCAGCGTGCCGGGCACTTTGATAATGTCTGGATTCAGCCCGCTGCTGGTGATGCTGGTGGTGCATTGGGTGCTGCTCAAGCCGTCGCTCATCTAGTTTACGACTTACCCAGAACTGTCAAGCGTGGCGATAATATGCGCGGATCTTACTTGGGATGTGAGTTTACAACAGAGGAAATAAAGTTACGCTTAAGCGCAATCGGCGCGGTGTTTGAAGAGCACTCGCAGGCTGACATGTTAAGCCATGCGGCCCATGCCTTAGCTGAGCAAAATGTTGTCGGTTGGTTTCAAGGGCGAATGGAATTTGGCCCGAGATCCTTAGGTGGCCGTTCTATTTTGGGCGACCCTCGTTCGGATGCGATGCAAAAAACCTTAAACCTGAAGATCAAGTACCGTGAATCGTTTCGCCCATTTGCGCCGTCGGTGTTGGCAGAAAAGGTAGGTGAGTGGTTTGAGCTTAATGGTGATAGCCCCTACATGTTACTGGTCGACAAAGTTAACAAGGACAAGTGTCATGCCATGAACGCTGACCAGCAAAAGCTGTTTGGTATTGAAAAGCTTAATATCAATCGTTCAGATATTCCGGCAATTACCCATGTTGATTATTCCGCGAGAATTCAGACGGTGCATAAAGACACCAACCCTTTGTATCACGGATTGATCTCAGAATTTGATAAAATAGGCCAATGCCCAGTGGTGGTGAACACCAGTTTCAATGTGCGTGGTGAGCCAATTGTATGCACGCCTGAAGATGCTTTTAATTGTTTTATGGGCACCGAAATGGACGTGCTGGCGATAGGTAACTTGATTTTAAGAAAGCCGGCGCAAGACCCAAGCCTAGCGAAAGACTACAAGCATGCTTTTAAACTAGATTGAGGCTTAACTCTAGTTTAACTAGGCCAGGCTGAAGTTTGATAAGGTCTGAGATAGTTTTAGATCTTTATCGCATCATACCCACCGCTATGGCAAGCGCTTAGAATTTGCTGGCAAGTAAGCTCAATCTCCTCCAAGTCAGTGCCCTTGACGACAAAAACCACTCGATAATCACTGATGGTTGAGCCTTTATCTTGTGGGTAACTTCCGATATCAACATCGGGGTGTTGGTTCTGAACCGCTTCTAAGGCGCTGGCGATTTCACCTTCACCGACGTTCGCGTGTACGTAGGCGTTATGAATGGTTAACCCGGTTTTCAAGTGATTAATAATGCCGCCGAGCATGTGCCGCATGATACGAGGCACGCCAGCCATCACAAACACGTTTTCGATTCGATAACCTGGAATAATCGAGTCATCTGCATGTATCATCTCGGCCCCTTCGGGAGCGTGCGCCATGCGCTGTGCAGCAAGGGTAAACTCAATACCTTTACCGTTTAAGTATGCCTGAATGCTATCGAACACGTCTTGCACTATGATATTTTTCACCCCAAATGCGGTGGCGATTGAATCTGAGGTTATGTCGTCATGAGTTGGCCCAATGCCGCCAGTTGTAAACACATAGTCGTGTTTTACTCTGAGTGTGTTAATGGCTTCGACGATTTCGCTTTCAATGTCGGGAATGATTCGGGTTTCACGAACACGTATACCCCTAACCTCAAGAGTTTTCGCGATATGTGCAAGGTTTTTATCTTCAATGCTACCTGAGAGCAACTCATTGCCGATTAAAATAACGGCGGCCGTTAGGGTGTTTTTCATAGGTTTAGTAATTTATTCCTAGGGTTGACGCGAAAGTAGTTAGACTTTCACCAGCAGCTGAATTATATATTTGATTTTAATTGCTTATGGTACTTCTAATTGACCGTTTGGAGGCCTAACTGCTTGCTAGTTTAGCTGCTTATTATTTTACCTGTTTGGCGTGATGATGGTCAGAATATTAAAGGGCCTATCGGACTAGTGAATTTCATTATCCGATAGGCCCTTCAAGGTTCAGAACGCGCTTGGCGGTCTCAGAGGTCGTTTCAGCGACAGTTTCAATTGAACAGCCTTTAATCTCTGCAAGCGCTTGTTGCACATAATGAAGGTATTCGGGGCTATTCCGTTGACCTTGATGCTGAGATACGGTCATATCCGGGGCGTCGGTCTCTAATACGATGGCGTGTAATGGAATCTGCTTAGCGAGCGTTCGCAGTTTGCGTGATCGGTCAAATGTGAGCATGCCGCCAAAGCCAAGCACAAATCCCAGCGCTATGTATTTTTCGGCCTGCTGCACACTACCATTAAATGCATGAATGATGCCGCCTCGAAGCGGCTGAGCCGCTAGTAATTGCAGGCATTCATCGTGAGCTTTGCGGTTATGAATAATAAGCGGCAAATCATGTTGTTTTGCTATAATAAGCTGCTTAGCAAAGAAGGCGATTTGTTTTTCTTTTAGATTTTCACTGATAAGTCGTTTTTCAAAAAAATCTAAGCCGATCTCTCCGACCGCTACAGGACCGTGCTGGCTTATTAGTTGGTCGAGTTCGACTAGATGTTGCGGTTGATGCTGCTCAATAAAGATTGGGTGTAATCCGAGCGCTAGTTCAAGGCTTGGGTAACGACTACAAATATCAATTGTGCGCGTAAAGCTAGCGGCACTAACGGCAGGAACAACAACTCGGTTTACGCCGTTATCGGCAGAGCGTTGCAGTACAGCGTCGCGATCGTGGTCAAATTCTTGGAAATCTAAATGGCAATGCGTATCAATCATATCTTAAGTTTACACTCGATTTTAAATGTCTCAATCAGAACTTGAACCATCAATGGTGAATTTGCAGCGACGCTTTGGCGGTATCGCTAGGTTATACGGTGATACTGGGCTTATGCGATTGTCGCGCGCCCACGTGTGTGTGATCGGTATCGGTGGCGTAGGTTCTTGGGTCGCCGAGAGCTTGGCGCGTAGTGCCATTGGTGCACTGAGTCTGATTGATTTAGACGTGGTGTCTGAATCCAATATCAACCGACAGTTAGTCGCAACCAGTGACAATATTGGCCGTGACAAGGTGTTGGTTATGAAGGATAGAATCGAGCAAATAAACCCACTCTGTAAGGTTCAGGCGGTAGATGAATTTATTAGCTCAGATAATCTAGCTGAATTGATTAAGCCTGATTTTGACTATGTGATCGACTGTATCGATGACTTCAGAACTAAAGCGGCGTTAATAAATTACTGTCGAAAGCAGAAGATTAAGATACTCACGATTGGTGGTGCTGGGGGGCAACTCGACCCGCTTAAGATTCGACAGGTTGATTTAAGTCGCAGCAAACAAGATGTGCTGCTCGCCCGGACCCGTAAGTTATTACGTCAAGACTATGCGTTTGCGCGCAATTTAAAACGTAGTTTCGGTGTGCCATGCGTGTATTCGGATGAACAATTGGTTTACCCTGACGGCGTTGGTGGTATCGGCCCGCAACGGCCTATTTCCACCGGCTCTGATAGCAGCAGCAATGCACTCAACTGTGCTGGCGGGATGGGATCGATATCTCACGTTACCGGCACCTTTGCGTTTGTCGCTGCAGGCTTTGTCGTCACTCACCTTGCCAGTGCCTAATCGGCCTCGCTAACTCTTTATAGAAGTCATGCTCGCTAAACAAATACAAGCCCCACAACCTGATGTTTTATTGGCCACCTTAAATGCGCGCTACATTCATAGCGCTTTTGGCTTGCGTTACCTTAAGGCTAATCTGGGCGAGTTCGAGGATCGTTGTGAGATCCATGAGTTCACCCTTGAATCGCGACCTGAAGACATTGTCGAGCAGCTTTTAGTTAACTCTCCTAAGGTTGTAGGTTTCGGTGTTTATATTTGGAATGTAGTGCAAACCGAATGCGTTGTTGCGCTGCTCAAAGCCGTTGCACCTGAAGTGATCGTGGTTTTGGGCGGTCCAGAAGTAAGCCACGAGAACGATGACCAAGCGATCGTCGGCTTAAGTGACTACGTAATAACTGGCTGGGGCGAAACTAGTTTTCGAGAATTATTGGCTGAGCTACTAGCTGACGCATTGCCGATAAGCAAAATCATTGCGGGCAAGCAGCCCAAGCTTGAACATATTAAGATGCCGTATCAGCTCTACACGGCTGACGATATAAAGAACCGAGTGCTGTATGTTGAAGCATCACGGGGTTGCCCGTTTAAGTGTGAATTTTGTTTGTCTGCTTTGGATAAAACCGCATGGCCGTTTGACCTCGATGAGTTTCTTGAGCAGATGGATATCTTGCATCAACGCGGGGCACGGCATTTTAAGTTTGTCGATCGCACCTTCAATCTTAAGATAAAAAATAGCTTACGTATCATGGAGTTCTTTCTTGAGCGAATGAGCGATGACCTATTCTTACATTTTGAAGTAGTGCCAGATCACTTGCCCGAAGCATTAAAGGAAATGATCACAAAATTTCCGGCCGGTAGCCTACAGTTTGAAATCGGAATTCAGACATTTAACCCCGAAGTGCAGAGTCGTATTAGTCGCCGACAGAATAATGAACAAGCCAAACTCAACCTCGTTTGGATTCGTGATCAAACCAACGCCTATGTACATGCTGATCTAATTTTTGGCCTGCCCGGTGAAACCATAGAAAGTTTTGGCAGTAGCTTTAACCAGCTTTATCAGTTGAGGCCACATGAGATTCAGGTGGGTATTTTGAAGCGTCTCAAGGGGTCACCGATTGTGCGTCACACTGAGGCACATCAATTAGTCTTTAATCCAAACCCACCGTTCAGCATAGTCAGCAGTGATACAGTCGATTATTCAGCCGTTCAGTTTGTTAATCGATTTGCGCGTTATTGGGATCTCATCGGTAATTCTGGGCGCTTTAAACAGACCTTGCCGCTACTGCTCGGTGACGACCCGTTCGAAGGGTTCTCGGTGGTGACTCGCGCTTTATTTGAGATCACAGGACAGACACACAAGATATCGTTATTACGGTTTTATGATCTTGTTTACCAAATCGGCTTAGATTATTTAGGGCTAAGCTCAACCGAGTTAGTTGGGGCAATTCGACTCGATCACGCGGCATCGGGCCTGAAGTCTTCGCCGAAATGTCTGATTGCGGCAAACAAATTAGCCGCCTATCAGCATAAGTCTGGCTCTGAAAAAACTGGAAAAAGCCATAATTCAAGACAGTCTCGTCATTGAATTTTAGAAAACACCTTTTGTCATAGAACTGACAAAGTACGCTCTCATCTGACACTATTTGTCACGATTTTTTTCTCATAAGTATCAATAGCTTATGGCCGATATTTGGTGTTCGTTAAGGTTGAAAAAAATCATTGAATCTAAGTGTCTCCCACCGTATAAATAACGCATGGGCAGCAACAACGATTTTGTTAACCTTGAGTGAGTAGAGTAGGGTCCAAAGCTCAAGGTGTTGGTGGTGGGGTAGGCCTAATCACGGGGTATCTAAGATAATTGATACCTCGTGTTAGGTTTTCTTACGGTCCGCTCCAGTCTTTTACCGACTTAGTAAAGACTACTTCTGCAAATTTCCTTCTTAAGGTCGACTCTTTGACCAAATCATTATTCTCACAAATATCGTTCCAATAGTGATCGAGTGATTTCAATCTGCGTGCGCTTCAGACGTCTGCCTCAATCGAAAAATGCCCTCTAGCCGCTGCTTTTTCAGCATACGTTCTTTTAGTGTGGGTACTCTGT
>Ga0075467_10001908_pt1 | contig 16870 bp, 17 predicted proteins | sample DEB08_DNA_9_FD_75067 | JGI IMG/M metagenome (GOLD analysis project Ga0075467, IMG submission 75067) | Aqueous microbial communities from the Delaware River and Bay under freshwater to marine salinity gradient to study organic matter... | ecosystem: Environmental > Aquatic > Marine > Coastal ... | reverse complement strand
CGAGAGGAAAATAACAGAGCTCTGACCTGAGTTTGCACCACCAGCGCCAGCGACATACAATCATCTCCGAGCCAACGCAAGCTACAGAACTTCTTGGCGATGATGTTGCTTCCACCGTTTGGTCAATAATAATAATAATATGCTCTTGCTTGACTGATCCTGATGCACGTCTTTCAAAACTTGAACTTGCCTCCACCTTCACTTCCAAACTTCCATTTGATTTTTGAGCGAGGACCTTTAGATTCAGAGGATCTGTTCATCATTACCACTAGGTCAATGACTACTTCAGGTCGTGCAAATGTAAATCTCATTCTCGGCTTGTCGTTATGATAAGTTTTGGACAATACTAGCAGTAGCAGTAGCAGATCTTCAGTCTGCCTGGGCGTGATTCTATCGAAGCCTGTAGCAATTTCTAGGCAAAGTCGAAGTGTTGTGAGCTGCAAGAAGAAATCCGTATACTTCTCTGACTCTGACAGAGCAGAATAGCGACCATCTGTGTCTTTGCTTTGGGCTCTCTACACTTTCACTTTCTTCTCTGAAGCTGAAGCCGACAATCACACACTCACATGCACATGTTGAGAGTTGGCAGAATCCACCTCAAGATGTCTGGCATTGATCCGACCACGATCTTGATAGATAGCTTAAGAGCACAAAGCACCTCACTTTAGCTTTAGCATTATTCACATCTCTATCTCTAGCTCTAGAGTTAGAGTATGCGCTTTCCGCTTTCCTTCATTTGCTGCCTCAGCCGACAGGCGGCACAGAGTAGCACAGTCACAGTGGACTTTGGCAGTTCATGCTATGTATCTGTTCTCTCAAAATCTCAAATCAAACCTCAACTCTAACATACTCTATTCACGAGATAAGATGAACCAATCATAATAGCTACAAAGGTTGGCTCGATGAGCTTTTGCGGTCTGGGTACCACAAAGTGTCTCTTCGGCAATCATCTTCTCGAAACTAGTGTCACACCAGCGAAACTGTAGCGAGGTGCACTTGCCCAAAAAAACTTGACCTCTCATTTTTCAGCATTGCAAAAGAAAGATGTCGATCACCGAAGCCAAAGAAGAGACCCCCAGCGGCCACGGGGAAGGCAAGCAGCCACCTCCACCCAACAACAACCACCACCACCCCTCAAGGATGGATGCTCCTCTATCATCTGACCGGTACCACCGTCACGGCGGTGGTGGTGCTGGCTCATCAAGAAGCCGCTCAAGATCTCGTGGTAGAGACAATCATCACCACCACCACCATCGGGGCGGACGTCATTGGAAAGATAATAATTATAATGATCACCGACGTAATAATCGAGGGAGGTATGATGATGATGATCGATTTAGCAGGGAGAGAAGTCGAGATCGCTATGAGCATCATGATAATAGTAATAATATGTCAAGGCGTGATGAACGATATGACAATCGAGGAGGTGGTTATCACAATGAGGATAATCATCAACGTGGAGGAGGACACTACAATAATAACAATCACCATCATCGTGGCCCTCCCGCTGCACGTAATGATAATAGTAGAAACAACAATCACCACAGCCATCAAAACCCACCTGCTGCACACGCCGCTCACAACATGCCACCCCACAACATCAAAGCAGCAGCCCCAACAGACCCAAATCTAGATCAACTCAACGATGATCCCCGCGGCAACGATCCCACCAAACGAATCACCAAAACCGCCAAACGCAACGGCAATGGACGCAACACCGAATCCTTCGATCCAGCCTCCACACTCCTCCGTCCCGACCTCCGCATCTGGGTAGGGTCCAACAAAGACACAACCTACACCAAACCACTCAAACACGATGATGTCGTCATCATTCCCGAACTATTCGGACCTGAATCCAATTGGGACATTTACTACAAGCTAGTCTCCGAACTGCGCACACTTCAAGCGAATAATGTCAAAAATAGCGAGTGGCAAAGCTGGCATGAAGGAGCCCATTTGATCAGTAAGAATCCAGTGGGGAGTCCAACGTTTGAAATGGTGATTGAGAAATTGTGTGAGTATTTTTGTATTCGGAGAAAGAGTGTGGGGACGAGGTTTAATTGGTATAGGGATAGTTCGGATTGGAAGCCTTTTCATCATGATTCTGCGTGAGTTTTATGATGTATCGTGTGTGATGCATGTGTTGTGTTTGTGTCTATGATGTGTTAGTGTTCGTTTATGATGCAAATTTAGCTGCATTCAATCCAGCTCTGGCAGATCGTATTAACAACTCAATCTTCCTACCCATATATCACATTAACATACACAGAGCCTACAATCCCAAAAGAGCCAAAGATCAAAACATCACCGTAGGCGTATCCTTCGGAGCACGTCGTGAGCTAGCCTTCCTTCACGCAACCCCACAACAAAATGGCGAAAAATGCAAAATCTACTTTCCCCAAACCAACAATGGAGTATTCTCATTTGGACGTGATGTCAATATTCAGTGGAAGCATGGTGTCAATGCCCTACCAGAAGAGGAGCAGGATGGCAAGGGGAGGATTTCGATTGTGCTTTGGGGGTTGGCGGAGAATGTGATTGAGGAGGAGGGATCTCCTCCTTTGCTTGGGGCTGATGGGCAGGGTCCTCATGCGCAGAGGGATGGTCATCGTGGGAATCATAGGAGGGGCAATAACAATCATCATCATCGGGGACGCTGTTAGAGTTAGACGTTGGAAAGAGATACCATATGGATAAATCGATACTAACAGGTTTAGTTAGCAATATGCAATGGAGGAACGTTTTAGCTATGTTATCTTGGAAAGGTATGTACTTTGTGTATGAAAGTATAACACGTTCGGATAGCATAGCATAGTATAGCATAGCTAGAATGAAGTTCACATCTTTGTTTGAGAATGCAGCAGCATGACTTTGCCTAAGGCAGGAGAGGTCACATTTTGTTTGCCCCATGATGGATCTTTTCCCAATGCCTTGTACACATTCCTCCCCTCTTGACTTGATTCGTGCAACCTTGAAAACTGCAGAATTTGGCCCTTACCTTTGCCCCATGATGTGTACGGCACAATCCGCCCTGCTGAACGTGATTATTGCAGCCTTCGGCGATGCATCTGTTGCGATTGACCAAGTTCTTTGCCCCATGCCTCCAGCACAATCCTTTCTTGATGGATAAATTGTTGCACCCATCGTGGCTGCATTTGCGTCTCTTCTTGTACTTCTTTCCATCTTTTTTGGGTGCCTCCTCCTCATCGTCACCCGATGATCGCTTCCTCTTCGTGTCTCCAGCAGCGGAGATTCCCCCTCGGTCACTTTTCGTACTATTTTTCCCAGACTGCATACTCCCAGGGAACCGAAGATATCCCGGAGGAGGATACGATGGAGGAGGGGGTATAACTGGTGTCTTTGCCCCGTGCCCGTGCCGAACACAAAATCCTTGCTTATTGACGGCATAATTCGTGCAGCCTTCAGCGCTGCATAGTTTGTTTGTCATCTCTGCCCCATGCCTCTTGCACATTCCATCATTGACGGCAGCATTCGTGCACCTATCTACCGAGCACAATTTTTCGCTCTTCTTTCTGGCACGTGATGATTTTCTCGGCCAATTATTTTCAGAAGTTTCAGTCTTGGCCTCCACATCTTCATCTGGTGCATGTGGAAGGAGGGCGTCGACTGCATTATTCTCCTTACCCTCCTTTGTCGTCGTCGATGCGTCCCTTGCTCCTTCGTTCGACATGATGATAAAAGTACTTGTCCACAAGAGAGGGTCCTTCGTAGCACGATACCTCCGACAGGCAGCAGCGTAAGGGGAGGAAAATGAGAAAATATGGATCCAATTTAATGAGGGGGGAAGAAGGCCCCCAATATTGAGTGAGTATCTGGGATATTTGACAGCAAATTCGGACGTTAAAGAGCTTATTTATACTCAAATTAACACCATTTAGGGGGGTTTGGTGCCCCCTTATGGATCCTCTTAGGGAGGAGAAATATGCCAAGACACCTGAGGGTAGGACAATACTCCAGAGTTGGAGGAGGAAAAACCCTGCTGAATCCTGGTCTATTTCATTTTCTCTGCTCTATTGCTCAGTAGGAAACTTCAGTGGTACAAAACAAACAGATTCTCAATTATATATTATACATGTCTACTTCGTCTTCGTTCAAGATGCCGGATTGACTTGAGTAGCACCTCTTTCTCTTGTTATAGATCTACAGCTCGCTCTCCCCACATGACACGCAATTTAACCCTAGAGAAACCCCAAGAAATTAATTGCTGCATTGCTTATTACCCCAAGTGCAGCCACATCGCCTGCAGCTCTTACGAGAGGTGAAGTTTGAGCAGGTACTACAGTCTCCTCCTCCTCCACTGTCTCCGCAAGTTCCACTGCGTCTATTACCACTCCATTCACAGCGACCACTGGTGTTGTTGCACGCATTTCGAGACGAGATGGCGGAGCAAACTTGGGTAGGCGATGGAGTTGGAGGAATGGTAGGTACGGGAGTTGGATTGGGAGTAGGTGCTCTCGTTGGAACCGGATTTGTGGGAGCATTTGTTGGAGGTGATGTCGGTGCATTTGATGGAGGAGAGGTGGTCGGAGGATTTGTAGGAGCAGCTGTGACAGGTGCCCCAGTCGGGGGTGGTGTCGGTGCATTTGATGGAGGAGAGGTGGTCGGTACATCTGTCGGGGGAGATGTCAGATTGTCGGTGATTGTGACGACGGCAGTGCCTGGAGATGATTCAATGTCGATTGAATTGACCGTGACGGTCACAGTCTTTCCAGTTCCACCAAAGTTGTAGAGGGGATGAGATTCACCTACTCCGAGCTTGGCTCTCAAGTAACTCTGAGAGTAACCAGTTCCAGTACCGCTGCTAACTTGGACGATGGTGACAAGGTCATCGCCCTCGTCGTTGTATTGGTTAGGTCCTGTAGCGCGGTTGAATCCAAGAAAGATGTCACCACCTCCAGGACTTTGCCCTCCAGTGCTCATTCTCACAGTGACAGGATTGCTTCCTGCTTGATCATATTCAGCGATGCCCACTAAAGTGATAGTATCGGTGTACCCTGACACTCTTGGATCAATAGTGATTTTTGCATCATCATACCAGTCGAGCTGAAAGTTCTTTGCCACATTGAAGCACTGGTACAAGTCATCAGAATAATGAGGATTGCCCATTGCGCCAGTATGATCAGTGTAAGTAGAGTTGTTTAAGCCTCCTGAATGTGCAAGGTTAAAGTTGTGACCCAACTGAAGATGGAAGAGGAGGAAGCATAACATGTTAGGAACATCGTGTACGACTAATTGGGGGAGAAATAACAAAGGGAGATAGAGGAACATAAATGCTCACTTACCTCATGCACCTGTACGCCAACTGCTTTGTAGTAATTTCCATTGTAGACACTGTTCCAGCTGTTAATGTAAGCGTATGCGGCCCATCCACATCCACCTCCATAGCAGCCTTCTAATGCGTACATAACTTGTTGATAATCTCCAGGCACACTAATACCTAGATCTGTTGACAATGCCGTCGTAACAGCATTGCGGATGGTGCTATCAGTGTTGTCTAACAAAGAAATCGGGATAGTCACTTCAACGACACCGGGTGCCAACTCATTGGGGTCGCCCACACCGGCGACGACTGTGAGCTGCCCGTGCGAGCAGGCCGACAAACTTGTCTTCAGATTGCCTGGATCCCCATTAGTTCCAAACACTTGAAAGAGAAAGGAGAGAATAGCATGAGCGTGAGATCATATTGCTCATACACAAGGGTTCAAGTTACGCATAATATCTTACCTTCGTCACTCATGACTTCGTGAGTGTCTGAAAGTTCAAGTCCATTGACATCCTTGACCTTGACAAGAAGCATCGGTTTGTCTCCCTTTGTGACAGCAAGACGACGGCGGCCATCATCATCATTCTTCTTGACTGATGCCGCCACATCTAGACCAGGAGGAAACTTGACCCTCTTGTCCTCGATATTTTTACCAACAATGTCTAATGAGTCCCGTCCTGGGGTGACCTGACCGTTCTTGATCAGGCCTTTCATCTTGTTCTTTTGTTCCCCGGAGAAGTCGAGCTCAAAGAAGATGCCATCGATGCCATCTGCATCGTCGGCGTGCATTTCACACTGTATGATCATCTCATCCTCGTCTTCGCCTTCAAGAACAAGGCGCTCTGCTGCCATGATCGTGCAATCGTTGGAAGCAAGCTTGCGACGAAGACCCTGATTAGCAGTGACGAGAGGGAGAGAGGAGACGGCATATGCCCAAAAGGCGAGGGCGGAAGATTGGATACGCATGATGATTTAACTGGTTTCTGTTGTCGAAAAGATAGGATGATGGATAATATCGGAGGAGAAGATAAGGAGACTCTATGAGTGGCAATTGGCACGGCACAGATGACAGATTGAATTGTCTTGATGGATGTTGCGGCGGAAGGATTGTTTTATGAGCAGCAGAATTTGCCTCGGGCTAGTGGAATGAAGAATGATTTGTTCACGAGCCTCTCTACAGAGCGCATCAGCCACAAAGTGATTATTGGAAGAATAATCAAAGGGAGTACTTACTATTATAAAGTTGTTGAATGTAGTGAATGATTTGTGACCACTTTTGTCCAAAGGTGACAAAAGTGACAGAAAACGTGACTCGAAGGTGGAGGAGGAGCGAGGGAAGAGGGAAGATAAGAGTGCGGTGCGATAGAAGATATTGTAGACAACTATTGATACTGTTAGGATCTATCTACAATATCACAGATGGGTGTCTCTTCTGAGGCTGATTTATTTTTTATCGCTGTCGCATCAGTCACGGTTCGCCAGCCCGGCCCGGCCTGTTGTTGAGAGAGGTTGAGGAGGCTGAATAGAACTATATATGTAGAACTCACTCAGCCGCATAGATAGATAGACGGTAGCTTTCATAACCTTAACATTGCACTTAAAGATAGAGAAGATAGAGAAGTGTGTAATAACTGCTTGTTCTGGGGATACGCAGGAATTGACTTTCAAAGTAGCTATCAGCAGATGTTATGTGGTTATGTAGTGCTCCTAGTCCTAGTGCATCTCATCTTCATTCACTTTCTCCCATCCAACTCTCCAAGTCCGAATGCTTGTGCAAGAAATCCCACAGATTTCTGCAACAAAATCATTTCCTTCAACTCCCCCAAAAGGTGAAATTTCCTCTCATCACAAGTCATGGGCCATCATCATTTCATGTGTTGACTCCTAGCTAGATTCTTTCCTCTTTCATCATCTTTCTCACGCTGCAGATCAGCCATGTGTTCTCCTTAGTGAAAGATTTTTTCCAAAAAACGATTGCAGTACTTAGCTTTGTGGTCTTCACAAGTGGTCTTTTGCTCCCGTCGATCACTGATTATTCACGGGGTCTCACGTTCGGACACAAAACAACACTAAAACACTACTATTTCCTACGTTCATAAGAATTGGGGCCGATTCATCTCTTTGCTTTCACGCATCACATCGTGGGCTTGTTTACCAAACATGGCGTTGCGACAAAATGCCCGTCCAGAAACGATTGCTTGCACACTCTGAAAGTTGCCCTGTCACCTGCAGAGCATCCGTCCATGGCTGTTGTATGTGCATCTTTATTATAATGTTCAGCCGCCGATAGTAGTCAAAACGATTGATAAATAATAATAGTAATACGCTGAACAACATGCAACAACGAACCATGGCGTTCATCAACTACGCTGCCCTCGCAGCCATCGTCTTATCCAATCTCCCCACTTCGGCCATGTCGGCGTTGACCTTCACGTCCATGACGAAAGAGGCGCTCGTCGAGAAGTTCGTCTCTCAAGATGGTGACGTCGAGTTTAGCAACATCAAGGCCTCAATTCATTACGACAAGTGCACACGATACTACACTGGAGGACATAGCATGGGCTATGCATGGCTGAACGATGACAACGCAACTCTGACCGATGTACATCTCATCCCCGACGAGGGCATCATGCTCTCGTCTGGAGATCCACTCGACTTTGAATCAAATGATTCCGATCAGGAAACTACCCGATGGTACACTTCCGAAAACAAGTTGTTTGATGAACACCTCGCAGCGACAATCAATAATAACGCAGTGTTTGATGCATGCTTCGTCGAGTTCGATTTCAAGTGCAGTGGTGAGGGGTATGTCCCACAAGTGTCCTTCAAATACATGTTTGGATCTGAAGAATATTATGAGTATGTCGATAGTCCTTATAACGATGCGTTTGCACTTCTTCTCAATGGGGTGAATATTGCGAGACTCCCCTCAACCGAGTCAAATTCCGATGTTGTGTCCATTAATAATGTCAATTATCATCTGAATAGGCAATTTTTCCATGGGAATGATCCTGGCACTGGAGATCTAGCAGACCCGATGCATGATGACCTTGGTATGGTTTATCCTCAGATGGAACCTGATGGTTTCACTATCATTTTGACTGCGCATGGTACCCCTTGGCAAAATTCTGATCAAACTAATTCCATCAAGATTGTTGTGGGGGATGTAGGTGATGGGATTTTGGATTCATGGGTGTTATTGGAGAGTGGAACGTTTAGTTGTGTGGATATTACGGAGTCGCCTAGTATGAGTAGTCAACCGAGTAGTGGTGAGTCAACTGATGTGTATCTTTTTCACATACGTCAAATCAAGTTGACTAATTATTATTCTGTCCTTCTTTCATTTCTTGCAAACAGCACCCACCCTCAAACCTTCCACAAGCACACCTCCGTCCCTTGCTCCATCCTCCTTCCCTACCCTTTCAACGGCACCGACTGCTGCTCCAAGTTTGGCACCAACAATCAGTCAGGCACCGACGCATCAGCCAAGTGCTTCTCCTTCAATCTCCAAGAAACCTAGTGCTGAGCCTTCGTCGAGTCCTTCATCAAGTGTCAGTCCTTCTGCCAATCCATCCGATCTGCCCTCAACCAGTCAAGCTCCGTCACATCAACCAAGTGCTCCTCCTTCGGTGTCCTCTCAACCCAGTGCGGAGCCAACATCGAATCCTTCGTTGAGTACAAGTCCGTCTACAAATCCTACAACTGCTCCTTCAACCAGTCAAGCCCCAACGCATCAACCAAGTGCTTTTCCGTCAATCTCCACTGAACCTAGTGCTGAGCCTTCGTCAAATCCTTCGTTGAGCACTAGTCCGTCTGCAAATCCTACAACTGCTCCTTCAACCAGTCAAGCTCCTTCACATCAGCCAAGTGCTTCTCCGTCAATCTCCACTCAACCCAGTGCTGAGCCTTCATCGAGTCCTTCGGTATCGAGTGAGCCTTCGTCCGAGCCGAGTCTATCTCCTTCAGTATCGACACAGCCAACCTCTGAGCCGAGTTTGTCTCCTTCAGTATCGACACAACCAACATTATCGCCATCATCTGTGCCGTCTGCGGCACCATCATCCGATCCAACAGCCATTCCGTCTGCAAATCCTACAACTGCACCGTCAACCAGTAAAGCGCCTACGAATCAGCCAAGTGCTTCTCCTTCGTTGTCCTCTCAACCCAGTGCGGAGCCTTCATCGAATCCATCGTTGAGTGCTAGTCCATCTGCAAATCCTTCCGATTCACCCTCAACCAGTCAAGCTCCGTCACATCAACCAAGTGCTTCTCCTTCAATCTCCACTCAGCCCAGTGCTGAGCCTTCATCGAATCCATCTTTGAGTACTAGTCCATCTGCAAATCCTTCCGATTTGCCCTCAACCAGTCAAGCTCCTTCACATCAACCAAGTGCTTCTCCGTCAATCTCCACCCAACCCAGTGCTGAGCCTTCATCGAATCCTTCGTTGAGTACAAGTCCATCTGCCAGTCCTTCCAATTCGCCTTCCAGCAGTCAAGCACCTACGAATCAGCCAAGTGCTTCTCCTTCAATCTCCACTCAGCCCAGTGCTGAGCCTTCATTAAATCCTTCGTTGAGCACTAGCCCGTCTGCAAATCCTACGACTGCTCCTTCAACCAGTCAAGCTCCTTCACATCAGCCAAGTTCTTCTCCGTCAATCTCCACTCAACCCAGTGCGGAGCCTTCGTCGAATCCTTCGTTATCGAGTGAGCCTTCGTCTGAGCCGAGTCTATCTCCTTCAGTATCAGCACAGCCAACCTCTGAGCCGAGTTTGTCTCCTTCAGTTTCGGCACAGCCAACAGTATCACCATCGTCTGTGCCGTCTGCGGCACCATCATCCGATCCAACAGTCATGCACAGTAAAGAGCCCTCGCTGAATCCAACGATCTCGTCTAGCCCAAGTGTCCTACCTACATCTGTCCCGTCCCTCAGTACTGCTCCACAAGGAGCGCCATCTATTCTTCCAACTATATCTATGGTTCCAACTAGCTTACCATCCTTGCTTCCTACTTTAAGCAGTGCTCCCAGTAGCAAGCCCAGTTTTTATCCAACAATTTCGGCAATGCCAAGCAGTGTACCAAGTCTGGCGCCATCATTGAGCAGTAGCCCGAGCAGTTCTCCTTCAATCGAGCCATCTATATCCAAAGAGCCCACCGGGGGTCCTACTTCAAGTCCTTCCATTTCTACTTCTCCATCAAGCCAGCCTACTTCGAATCCATCAGCGTCACAACAACCCAGTGCGGAGCCATCGTCGGAGCCATCATTGAGCAGTAGCCCGAGCAGTTCTCCTTCAAGTCAGCCTTCTACATCCAAAGAGCCCACCCAAGGCCCTTCTTCAAGTCCTTCGACCTCTACTTCTCCTTCAAGTCAGCCTACTTCGGAGCCATCAACCTCGAAGCAGCCCAGTGCGGAGCCATCGTCAGAGCCATCATTGAGCAGTAGTCCGAGCAGTTCTCCTTCCTTGAAACCTTCATCATCGCCTACTCAAAGTCCTTCAGCGTCTCCTTCATTGACGCTTTCAGATAAGCCGTCAGAGTCGTCATCTCCTTCTGCTCATCCTTCCAACAGTCCATCTTTGTCGATGAAGCCATCATCTTCGCCGACTACATCTCCGTCAAAGTCCAGTGAGCCGTCTTCTCATCCTAGTTTGGCTCCCTCTACATCTTCCAAGCCTTCATCTGAGCCTACTTTGACTCCATCCGAATCATCCAGTCCAACATCGCAGCCTAGTTCGGGTCCCTCGACATCTGGTCAGCCGTCTTCTGAACCTAGCTTAGCTCCGTCTAGCTCTGCCCAACCAACCTCATCACCCACTGACAATACCCTAATGCCATCTTTGTCGTCGAAGCCTTCTTCCTCGCCCACTGGCAGACCCTCCGTTAGCTCCTTACCCAGCTCTGCTCCTACCAGTATGGCAAGCGTAGGACCTAACACAGTCTTTAATGATTTGGATGCTGACGGTATTCAAGATGAGAATGAGCCTGGACTTCCCAGTATCACAGTTGTCTTGTATAATGCTACCGACGATACTCCTGTAGCAACTACTGAAACAGATGAGAATGGCGTTTACGTGTTCAGTGAACTTGCTCCTGGATCGTTCTATGCAACAGTGTTCAATGTGACTTACTACTTCAGTCCTGTGCAAGAAGGTGGAAACCAGGCGACTGCCAATGAAGATGGACCTAATGGTAATACTCCCACACTTGAATTGAGTGCGGGAGAAGTCATCGACAACTGGAATGTTGGCTTGTATGAACCAGTTACAGTGGGTAACAGGGTCTGGCTTGATTACAATGCGGATGGCGCTCATGACGATGATGAACCTGGATTAGGAAACATCACTGTCATCTTGGTGGATCAATCTGGTACTCCTGTAGAAGGTCAGGTGCAAGTGAGCGATCCTGAGGGTTACTATCTTTTCAGTGGCCTCCCTCCGGGTGTTTATGGCGTTGAATTTGTTGTGCCTGCGGATTACAAGTTTTCTCCTCCAAATCCATTGTCAGATTTCATTGATAGAAGCGATCCTAATGCAGGTGATTATGCGGCTGATATAGATAGCTCTGGAATGGCTGCACCTGCCGAGCTACAATCAGGATCAGCTGATCTGACCTTCGATGCTGGTATTTATGCTCCTGTTGATATCGGTGGAACTATCTTCCTTGACCTGGATGCTGATGGCATTCGTGATTCCGGAGAGGCAGATGGTGTAGAAGGAGTCACCTTGATTTTGTATGATACTCCCAATGATGTTAGTGTTGGAGAGGCTGTGACCTCATCTGATGGCTCATATGTCTTTCCTCTCATGCAACCTGGTACATACCACGTCAAGCTGCTGGTCCCTTCAGAAGAATACTTGGTCAGCCCTCTTGCTGAAGGTGGAAACACATTTGATTCATCTCATGAACCTCCAATGACTGCTTCAGTTAGAATTCTTTCGGGTTTCGACGCAAAAAGTCTCTTTGATGGCGGCCTTCATCAATTAGCCAGAACCTCGCTCTATGTTTGGAATGATGCTAATGGGGACGGTATTCAAGATGAAGGAGAAAGTCCCTACACAAGCGATGCCACAGTCAACATTTACGATCCCAGCTCAAGCAACCCAACTACTCCTATCGCAACTGGCAACGTTGCATCTGACGGTACATTCACGCAAGATATTGCTCCAGGAAACTACACAGTTGAAGTCGTCTTGAGCGACGCCGATGCCTTATTTTCACCGCAGGATCAAGGCTCTGATGATACTACTGACAGCGATGTCGACACCAATGGTGCAGCGTCGATTACTGTTGTGTCTGGTGAGCAAAGCAACATTTCTGCAGGTGTGACTGCAATGCCGCAAGTAGCAAGTTGTGTCTTCCTAGATTCAAATGGAAATGGTCTCCAAGACGATGGCGAGCCCCCTCTTTCGGATGTCGAAGTTGAACTATACCATGCAAACGGTACACTTGCAGCTGTGACGACTTCAGATGAAACTTGCTTCTACGGATTCGTTGCACCTCACATTGGAGACTACTTTGTTACAGTTACTATTCCTCAAGACTACGTGCTGAGCCCCGTGGTAGATGGTGGTAATCAAATCTCGATCAATGAAGATGGATCTAATAATTCTCCAGTTGTTACCTTAACTCTTGGATCTGTTGAAGATAGCTGGAAAGTTGGTATGTACGTGCCAGTTTCCATTGGGAATCGAGTTTGGAACGATTTGGATGGTGATGGCATTCAAGACGGTGGCGAGCCGGGCATCGAAGATATTGTGGTCAGTCTCAACGATCAAGACGGAGTTGAGGTTGCTACTACTGAAACGGATAATACTGGCCACTATCTATTCGAGGGTCTCAGTCCTGGAAACTACTCGGTTGTATTCCAGCTTCCAGATGGATACGCCTTCACAATTCCTGCCAAGACTACCGCCGACATTGTTGATCCTGTGGATGGAAGCTATGCCTACGATGACGTCACAAGTGATGCGGATCGGGATACAGGAGCAACTCCAGTAGTCATGCTTTTGTCTGGAAGCTCGAATCTATCACTCGATGCAGGCATGTTCATCCCAGTAAGCATTAATGGCACCACCTGGCATGATCTCAACGCTGATGGCTTCCACGACGAAGGCGAGCCTATTCTCGAAGGTTCAACTATTATTTTGTACGATTTAGACGGAGATATCGCCATTGGAACGTCTGCTATCGTGGTTGGCCCAAGTGGTTTCTGGGCCATTGATGATTTGCCCCCTGGTACTTACACGGGTCAGATTCAGCCTCCATCGGGAGAGTGGTATTTGAGCCCCATTCCCGAGGACGAAGGTAATGGCACAAGCACTAATTTTGATCCGGCTGACTCGAAGACAAGTCCAGTCTTCCTTCAATCCGGAGAATCGGGTGGAGGCTATTTTGATGCTGGTTTCTACATGGCTGCTTCAGTTGGAGACAGAGTGTGGTTTGATGAAGAGCCCAATGGCGTTCAAGATTTTGGTGAGCCTCCAATGAATACTTCTGTTGCCGTCAGGCTCTATGACTCTCTCGGATATCTTAAGGGTGAAACGGAGACAAGCGCTGGAGGTTACTACCAGTTTACTGATTTGAGGCCTGGAACGTATGAAGTTGAGTTTATCCTACCCAGCGAAGACTTTAACTTTGCAATTTTCAAGGCAGGTGAGAATGATGCTCTAGACAGTGACGCGAACCCTAAGACTGGCAGAGCAGAGGTCACGCTTCAATCGGGAGAAATCAATGACGACATCGATGCTGGTATTATGGATGCCAGTCCGTACTATCCTGACTGGACGGATGATGTGCAAGTCTGTACCAATGATGGTTTTGATCCTGCATGGCTCGAAGGCCAAAAGGTGAACTACCTCTACTCAAACAAGGAAGCTTGCTGCAGGCAGCACTTCTGGTGGCGCATGACGCAGTGCATGGCCAACGAAGAGTTCAAGTTTTACCAGAAAGAAGATAAGTGCGACACCAAGGTCGTCTTTGAAGATTGGGAGTCCAACACACCAGACATGTTTCATGGCGGCGAGAGCACGCTCTTTGATACTCTAGATGAGTGCTGTGCGCACAAATTTTGGTACGACTTTGATGGATGCATGGGTAGGTCTCCAGTAATCTACAAGTTTGAATTCTGTGTTGATATTGGAGGACTCGTTGATCCACTAGACTGCCAATCTGCAGATATCTACGGGACTGTACTTGAAGCTGCGATCAACGTGAACGCTGATCTTGGTTTCGAGGTCGATGCAAGCGTCACGAAGATCGGAGATGCGTCGCTAACGAAAGTTACCGGGTCAACTGTTTGTGGAGGATCTTTGGAAGGTCAAGATTTTACGAATGATTTGACTGGAAGTAATCCCGACATCGATGGCGCTGTCGGTACGACTACAGAAGTCTGTGGATTTCTGACAGTCGAAGCTGGAAACGATTGCAAGGAAGAAGAATGTCTCATGACGCAATATCAGGATGTTGCGCAAGCACTGACAGAAGCAACTACGACTGGAAGTCTTACGGATACTGTCAAGGACAAAGCAATCACCCGGCTCCCTCCTGTTCCTGAACTTCAAGACGTGATTGCTGCCAACTTTACATACTTTGACGTCCTCATGCCTGGTACCATCACCGGAGACTTTGATACAAAATTCTTCTTCGGTACGGACTTGACCACGTGTCAAGAAAAGCCTACCATTACCTTCAGAGATGGTGACGCGAGATACGATACATTGCATTCATGTTGCCAGCAGCATTTCGTCTGGGATATTTCGGGCTGCTGTAGCAATGGCGGCGGATGTCCAGAGCTACCAGACGACCCAGTTGTCGATGATCCAGGCGTCGATGAACTAGATGGATATTACCCTACGTGGGCGGCGGGCGAGTTGTGTGCGTACAAGTCAGGATTTGAGTCCTGGGAAGAGAGGTTTGACACTATTGAAGACTGCTGCACTTCCAAGTTCAGTTACGATTATGACAATTGTGTGAATCCAACATCGACTCGATAGAGAGGAGAAGATTCTAGTTGATATTTGATGTCAATTCAATATTATTATTTGTAGTAGGATAAAAAGGATGTCATGTTTACATCACGATATAATAGAGTACAATGATTCCAAATCTCTCATACAACTACAGTGTCCATGTATCTTCATATCAATACCGATTGCATCTCCTCCGTCGTTGAAGATGCCTTGCGCCATTCACGTTGGAGGAAATATCCAGGAGGAGGATAAGAAGGAGGAGATGGGACGTACTTCTCCGATGACATCTTGCTCCCTGAGACTGAAGTTCCTTCAGAATTCTTACGACTCTTGCTAGGTGCAAAAGATCTAGTCACTTTCTTCTTCGCTTTCACATCCCCAATATCACTCCACAACATAGAATCTTTGTCCTGCTGCAAGAATCTCCCAGGAGGGTCCATCTTTCTCCACTCATCGACAACTTCCATGGCCACATCCCCCTTACCAAGATGACTGGCGTTACGATATTTCTCTTCCTTCCATTCAACCAAATAAAGATATTTCCTGTTGCCTGGGTGTTTATTTGTAACACCCCCACTTCCACAGAGACAATCATTCGATCCGGGTGTGAGAATGTTAGTCAATTGCCATGATGCGTTGCTGCCGCTGCTTTCCCCCACAATTCGATCAGCTTTCTTAATAGAGGCTCCTTCTTCATCCTCTCCATCATCTCCTTCTGAAGCCTCTCTCTTCCTCTTTGGGGCTGGAACTCTGTCGAAAATCTCTCCTGCATGCCTATAACATAGTCCTCCCTTCTTGGAATGATTTTTACAGCCTAGAATGTTACATTTTTTGACATTTGCCCCATGCTTGATGCACAATCCGCCCTTTTGAGAATTACTTGTACAATCTAGAACGCTGCACTTTTTACGACTGTCTGGTGCCCCATGCTTGACGCACACTACTTTACCTGGCCTGGCGAGATTTTTGCATCCTGCACTGCTGCATAATTTCTTCACAAATGAAGTCCCGAATGTTGTCCCCTTCCGCTGATCTCCAAATAATTCTACGGTTGTCACCATATCGAACAAAACAGCCGAGACCTTCTCTCTGTCATAGTCGTCGTCAGAGGAGGCACTCGTTTTGTTCGCCGGAGCATGGACAATTGATTTTGGAGGACGCGGCGGGATGACAATTGTTGTCGGCGCAACTTCCGCACAGAATACAGCGTTCCCATTGCCACCGCTCGATGGCGACCAATCGGTCGCCACCTCCTGAATGAGGATACCTGAGTTCTCCTTGTCCTCAGTCGTTGGTGTCACTGCAATCGTCATGGCTGGAGATATTGATTAGATCTTGACAAGGAGGTAGGCAGGGGCAACAATGAGATCATCGATCATCTCAGCTCAATCGACTCAATTCTCAACCCATTGAGCATCGACACGACATGCATCTGGCGATGTATCATATCTTTCTCTACTTCACCATAGTGAGTAATCAATTCTATAAATTATGTATTATCATCTTTCATAAGCGTCTCAAACACATTTTCACCAATTCGTTTTCAGAAGACATGAACAATGTTGACTGAGAAGCTCAGTTCTCAGGTTTGACATTCAATGCCTCCTGCTCCTCAACTTTG
>Ga0075467_10001907_pt1 | contig 16870 bp, 14 predicted proteins | sample DEB08_DNA_9_FD_75067 | JGI IMG/M metagenome (GOLD analysis project Ga0075467, IMG submission 75067) | Aqueous microbial communities from the Delaware River and Bay under freshwater to marine salinity gradient to study organic matter... | ecosystem: Environmental > Aquatic > Marine > Coastal ... | reverse complement strand
TCTACCTGCATCTACCTGCATCTACCGGCCTATGACGCTGTTAAATTGACACCGTTGTCGTCCAATAATGACATAGTTGCCATCCAATTAAATGTACAGTAGAAAAATTTTTGACAAAAATTCGATTAAACCTTGTTTGCGCGAGCTTACGCCGCACTGCTTCAACACTAATGCTGCAGAGATGCGGGGATTGCCTCGCGATAGGCAAACGTCTGCTCAACCTAAGCCACCATCGCGCATCGTGCGACTGACCTTCACATGCAAAGCCACCACACTATCCTCATGGTCACGTAATTGTCCCACCACGCGCAGCCGAACAATATGATAGACGCTCGCCGTCAACGAGATACCAATCGCCACGACATACAGGACGGCCATTAACCCGGGCGCCACATCCAGTTCGACCTCATCGAACAGCAGCCACAAAAATCCCAGCAACAGAGCGATGGAAGCCAGCGTATACAGCGATATCTCCAGACGCACTTTCTCGATGTTGCCGCCGCTCGAGCGGCGCAGCTCGCCCATACTAAAATGGTCCAGAAACCAACCCGTGTCTTCGTCAACACCGCGATGGGCGGGCGGCATTAAAGAATGACCCGTTATAGGATCAGTCACGGTCTCGCCACGTCTGTGCGCGTGAATACCAGCCCAGATTTCTTCATGAACCGCTTTGGTAATGGGATAAAAACAGGCAGCGATAAAGGCGATACAGGCTGCCGTCGCCGGCGCCAGGCAGAAGATCAGGCGAATGGTCAATTGCACCTCCTCTGACTGGACAATATTCGGCACATAGCCAACGCTGGCGAGCACGGCAAGCGGAATCGACATGCTCGGAATCACCATGAATTTGGTCATAATGGACCACAAGGCACTGTACTGTGCCTCGCGGCGCTTGCCTGTACAGAGCTCATCATAGTCAATCACATCGGCCTGCATCGATGGGCCTAAAAACAAGCCGGCACCGAAACCTGCACCGGCGATAGTCAAACTGATCAAGGCCGGGATCATATCGCCCTCACCCCAGAAAAATAGTGAAATGCCGCCAATAACGCCTGGCGCAAAACTCACTAACCAAACGGGCTTTTTCTCAAATCGACGGGCCGCCCAAATCCATCCAGGCAGGCAGATCAGACCCGCGCCAAAATAAGTTGCCAAATAAATCGCCAGCCAAAGATTGGGGTTGTCGGGCTGCAATATGTACTTATTGAAGTAGGGCATCATCAAGCCCGGTATTGCTCCGGTCACAGAACCAATCAAATAGACCAGCAACAACAAGCGAAATACTCGATTGCGCATGACTCGCCGCACCCCTGGAATCAAAGGGTTTGAAGGCCGTGCCATGAATTCCGGACGCTCTTGCACCCGCCACACCAAGTTAAAATATAGCAGTGCCAGCAGACAACCAAAGATTACGGAAAAGCCCGTATAAGCTTCTCTTTCACCGCCCAAGGCACTAATGAGAATGGGCGGCATGACGGCGGCCACGAGTGTGCCCGACACCGCAAACACTTCGCGGATGCCAAATAGGGTGGTGCGTTCGTGATAATCCAGGGTCAATTCTGGACCCAACCCATAGTGGGGAATGATATAGACCGTATGAAACAGGTAGTACAAGGTATAGGTCACGGCAAACCAGGCCGCTGCATCAATGCCGCGCAATTGTTCCGGCGGGGTAAACATCAGATAAAACGCTATGGCACACAGGGGCGCACCAACGGCCATCCAGGGTCGACGACGACCCCAACGCGACTTGGTGCGATCACTAAGCCAGCCCACCAACGGATCAGTGACGGCGTCCAGCGCCCTGGCCAGGGCCTTGACGAGGGCGATCAAGCCTAATGGCACCAGGATCGTATCAGAATAGAAAATAGTAAGATGAATACCAATGGGGATTGCCATGGCTGCCCCGGCAAAACTTGGCGCGCCATAGGACAACTTAAGCAATAAGGGTAACGGCGCTTCTTTCTCAGGGCCACTCGGTGCGTCACTGAGACCGGCGTCGACTGACCCTTCTACTACAATTTTATTGTTAGACATTGCGTTTAATCAGCCTGTAGACCTTTGATCACCTAAACAGTTATCCCGACAAGGGTCAATCCGTCTTGGTCACCGGCACTTTCAACGGGCGCCAAACCCAGCGAATGATTAGATTTTTGCCGTTGAAAGGACTATAAATGAACAGACAAATTCACAGACCCATAGAAGACGACGATGACGCAATATGATCTGATTATTCGTAATGGTGAAATTTACGACGGCAGCGGCGACGCCTCGTTCAAGGGCGACGTGGCCATTCTCGATGGTGTTATCGCGCGTATCGCCAGCCATATCGAGGGCACGGCTAACCGAGAGATTGACGCCACTGGCCATATCGTGACACCGGGTTTCGTCGATGTGCACACCCACTATGACGGTCAGGCAACCTGGGACTCTCATCTTGCACCCTCATCGAACCTGGGTACCACAACGGTCGTTGTCGGTAACTGCGGGGTTGGTTTTGCACCCTGTCGTCCACAAGATCGCGAGGTACTGGTACAGCTGATGGAGGGGGTCGAAGAAATTCCAGGCTCAGCCATGAACGAAGGCTTGCCCTGGAATTGGGAATCTTTTCCGGAATACCTGGATTCACTGGCCGCTAAACCACGAGATATCGACATGGCGGCTCTGCTGCCCCATGGTCCGGTGCGAGTTTATGTCATGGGTCAGCGCGCCGTTGATCGCGAAGCCGCCACGGCTGAAGATATTGCCCGAATGAAAGTCTTAATCAAAGACGCCTTAGCCGCTGGAGCCATGGGCTTGTCCACCTCGCGCACCCTATTGCATCGCAGCAGCAACGGCGAATTCATTCCTACCTACCAGGCAGCTACCAGCGAACTTAAACAATTAGGCGAGTCATTGTCCGGCGCTCAAGGCCATGTATTCCAACTTATCTCTGACTGGGAGGACGCTGAGGATGAGTTCAGTATTCTCAGGGAGACCAGCAGAAAGACTGGCGCCAAAGGGACCTTTACGCTGCTAGATATTGGCAATCGACCAGACCATTGGCGCGAACAGCTGGATCGGATCGAAGCTGCTCAGGCAGACGGCCTGGATATTCGTGGTCAGGTCTTATCGCGACCCGTGGGCATGTTGATGGGCCACCCGGCCTCCATGAGCAGCTTCTACAAACGGCCGACTTTTCTGGGACTAGAGTCGCTACCCTGGGACGAAAAAATCGCGACTCTGAAACAACCGGACATCAAGGCTCGCATTCTTGCCGAAGACAATGATCATCCGCATGTTTTTGTCGAGATTTTCAATAATCGCTTCCGCCACATGTACCCGCTGGAAGAGCCGATCAATTACCTGCCCAACAAGGAAGACTCTGTCGCCGCCATTGCCGAGCGTGAAGGCCGACTGCCTGAAGAATGGTTGTATGACTACTTTCTGGGTAACAACGGTAACAACCTGGTGTATATTCCGGCTGCCAATTTCTCGGAAAACATTCCAACGTTGCTCGATCATCCCCATACCATTTCCGCATTGGGCGATGGCGGCGCCCACGTCGGTTCGATTTGTGATACCAGCGCCAATGTCTATATTCTCACCAAGTGGGTGAAGGAGCGCCACGTGTTCGAACTGGCGCGGGCCATCCAGTTGCTCACTCGCCAACCCGCGGAACTCTACTCCCTAAAAGATCGCGGCCTGTTGGCCGAGGGCATGCGCGGCGATGTCAACATCATCGACTTTGCGGCGCTTAAACTGCACACACCACACATCGTGCATGACCTGCCAGCCGGGGGTAAACGCTTCTTGCAGAATGCCGACGGGATTATCGCGACGATCAAATCTGGAGAAGTCATCTACAGCCATGGTCAGGCAACGGGCGCATTACCGGGCAAACTGGTCCGCGGCCAGCAGGCTGACCCGCGTCTCAGCGCCTAAGGGTCACATTCACTTGGGCAGTTGATGATATCAAACTGCTCGGGTGACGGGAGGCAATGACATCCAGATTCCCTTGTTGCTAGCAGCAACAGTAAGCGGTTGCATACTGCGCGCCATCCGTGCAAACTCCGCTGGCGCCATGTGAGGATGAGCACCCCGAACAGACAACCAACAGCAATCATTACGGAATTTTAGCCATGAGCATCATTGTCACACCATCCGGCCAAGCCTGCGGCGCGACCGTGACCAACGTCGATTTAAGCCAGCACTTAAGCCCAGCTACCATCGCTGAGATTCGAGCCGCCTGGCTGGCTCACCATGTGGTTGCCTTTCCGAATCAGACTCTGAACGACGATGGTCTTGAGCGGTTCTCCCAATACTTTGGTGAGTTTGGCGAAGATCCTTTTATCGCCGCCATACCGGATAGAGAACATATCATTGCGGTCAAGCGCATGGCCCAAGAAACCGCTCCGATTTTTGCGGAATCTTGGCACACCGACTGGAGCTTTCAGAAGACACCACCCGCTGCCACCTGCTTGTACGGCATCACTATTCCACCTGCGGGCGGCGACACGCTATATGCCAATCAACATCTGGCGCTGCAACAGATGCCAGCTGCTTTGCGAGCCAAGCTGGAAGGCAAACTGGCCATTCATTCTGCCGGCCGAGCCTACGGCAACGAGGGCTCATACGGCAAGGCCGACCAGGCCACAGATCGCAGCATGGAGATTTTACCCTCCGACACTGCCCTGGCCACCCAACATCATCCGCTTATTCGCCGCCATCGAGAAACAGGCCAAGAGGGCGTGTACGGCGTTATTGGCTACATCATTGGTATCGAAGGCATGAGTGATGACGAAAGCCAGGCCCTATTAATGGAATTACACCAGTGGCAAACCCGACCGGAGTTTCAATACCGCCATCAATGGCAACCAGGCATGTTAACCATGTGGGATAACCGTTCGGTACTGCACCGTGCCACTGGTGGCTATGAAGGTTATGATCGCTTACTGCATCGCACGACCATTGCCGATGTCGCCTGAAAACGGTGCACCGGCACCTGAGGTGAACATACATCAGAGCCTGCGCAAGCAGCTGGGACAATTGCTGTGCGTGGGCTTTCATGGCACCACCCCGACCGACCCAGGCGTCCAGAACATCATTGAGCAGGCCGAGGCCGGATTGATCGGTGGCGTGATTATCTATCGCTATAACATTCTGAACCGAGCGCAATTAACCCATCTATTACTGGCTATTCAAGGGGCCAAGACTGAATTTCCGTTATTTGTATTTGTCGATCAAGAAGGTGGAAAAATCCAACGAGTCGACAGCTCACAAGGCTTCAAAGAGACCTTGTCAGCGAAACGGGTTGCCGCCGATCTAAGCCCGAAGGCCGCCCAACAGCACTACGCCGATCTTGGTCAGGAACTGCAGGCTGCGGGCTTTAATTTCGACCTGGCGCCTTGCGTCGACCTGGATGGCGATCCACCGGGGCCGGCGATCGGTCAATTGGACCGAAGTTATAGCCGGGATGTCACCACCGTCATAACCTACGCACAAACAATGCTGGAAGGCCTAGGCTCTCAGGGCGTACTGGGTTGTCTGAAGCATTTCCCCGGCCACGGCCGCGCTCGTGGTGACTCACATACGGGCTTGCTAGATATCACCCACACCTGGACGGCAGCAGAACTGGAGCCTTTCAAGCAGCTCGTTAGTCGCGGCGTTGTCGATGCGGTCATGACCTCTCACCTGGTCCACCAGCATGTCGATGCCGGCACGCCGGTGACATTTTCAGCCGAATGGTTACGCATTCTTCGTGAGGACTTGGGGTTTGATGGCGTGATCGTTGCTGACGACCTGCATATGGGGGCCATCATCCGCCACTACACCCTGCAAGAGACGGTGGTTCAGGGCCTCACAGCTGGCGTTGATCTATTGATGTTCTCGAACAACCCCCTGGCGGCACAACCCCAAGGGATACGCCATGATTTGAATGCCACCATGGCGACGGTCAGTACCGGCGACTGGGTTGTGGCTGATTCAGACCTGCCAGCCAAGGTCATCTTCGAAGCGAACGCGGCAGTGGCCGCCGGTCACCTAGCTGCAAGCACCATCAACGCGGCATACGAACGAGTCATCAAACTAAAACGCAAGCTGGTGCGCTTACGGGCTGACACCATTAGCCTGCAGGGCGAACCAACATGAGGACCCGACAGGGATAGCCATGATTGTCACTGTCAAACTGATCAAACCGCCTGAATCCCTCACTCAAATACAGCGCCAACGCAGGCTGGTTGCCATCTAGCACATGGACCTGCGCCCCTTGATCGAGCAGCGATAGCGCCTGCCGAAGCAGCTGCCGGCCAATACCTTGCCGAGCGCAATCGGGATCAACGTATAGCCAACCCACCTGGTCGTCTTCGATACCGACAAAGCCAAGCACCTGCTCGCCGCGCTCGGCGACTAGCTTTCTGGCACTCAGAAACTCTTCAAAATCTTCCCGATCATCCACCAGCGGCACAAAGGCGCGGGCGTCGCATGCTCCCAAGAGTTCAATGGGCCGAGCCCGGTCGTGAATGCTGATCGCCGCTAGCTGATCGTCGCGCCGATAGGCCCGTATGGTGATGTCATTCACCATGGTGCGTCTCAAACTTGCTCAGGGCCCATCGGAACATATTACTTTTACCTTAACGGTGACGGCTGAAGATAGCCTGTAGTCTATTGATCTGGCATCAGCAGGACAACCGCCGGTTGCTTTGCCTGACGCAAATGTGGTCTAGTCATCGAGTCTATTGTTACCTGCCAACCACGGAGATCAGAGCGATGAAATTCGGCGCGCTAATTTTTGCCACTGACTATTCCATACCACTGGACGAGCTCGCGATAGAACTAGAACAACGGGGCTATGAATCGGTGTTTGTCCCGGAACATACCCACATACCCGTCTCACGACAATCACCTTGGCCGGGCGGCGCTGACCTGCCACCGGAGTACTGGCATTCCTACGACCCTTTTGTATCACTCGCCTTTGCCGCTGCCGCCACCAAAACCCTGAAGATTGGCACGGGCATCTGCCTTCTGCCCCAACGCGACACCTTGGTGACCGCCAAACTGGTTGCCAGCCTAGACCGTATGTCCGCCGGGCGTTTCATCTTTGGCATTGGCGGCGGCTGGAACAAAGAAGAAATGGCCCATCATGGCGTTGACTACGATCGGCGTTTTCAACGTATGGAGGAACAGGTGTTAGCGATGCAGCGCCTGTGGACTCAAGATTCTGCCGAGTACCAGGGTAAATTCGTCAATTTCACGGCCAGCTGGCTGTACCCGAAACCCGTGCAAACGCCTTATCCACCGATCATTCTGGGTGGCGAAACGGACTACACGCTCAAGCGCGTTGTGCGTTACTGTGATGGCTGGTTGCCCCGAGCCAGGGACGGCTTTGATGCTGTCGCCAGCATGAACCGCCTGCGACACATCGCCGCCAGTGCGGGCAGGGAAATGCAATCCCTGAGCGTCAGCGTTTTTGGCGCCCCCGCTGACCCCGCGATACTGGCCGGCTATCGAGCTGCCGGCATAAGCCGCGCCATCTTGCCGTTGCCGTCAGTTTCTCGAGAGAAAATTTTGCCTATTCTGGATCAATATCAGGCCTTACTTGAAACCTAGGCTCGAAACCTAGGCTCGAAACCTAGCCTAGAAACCTAGCCTCGAAAAATAGTCTTCCTAGCGTAGGCTCCATAACATGGGCGAGCTCCGCTCGCTTGAGTCATCAGGACAGGGTGGGGTCGTCACCGACGACGACGATGGTCTTGCCAAAATTACGGCCTGCCAGCATCGCCGAGAATGCTGTCGGCGCCTGATCCAAGCCTTGCCAAAGATCCTCCTTGTAAAACACTCGGCCGGCCCGCACATACTCGCCCATCTCATCCAAAAATCGCTGCTGATAGTCGGCAACAAAATTGCCCACAAACAACGGCTGAACTACCACCTGCTGTCGATCAAACGTCGACTGCCCAGTGGCTCGCCAGACTTCCTGGGCATTTTTGCCGTCGGTGTTTCCATATTGGGAAATCATGCCGCAGACCGTGATGCGGGCACCCTTATTCAGCACGGGCAATACCGCCTCGAACACTGGACCCCCGACATTCTCGAAATACACATCACAACCATCGGGACAAGCCGCCGCCAGCTGCGCCGGCAAATCATCGTCCAGGTGTGACACACAGGCATCGAGTCCCAGCTCTTCCAGACAGAATTTGACTTTTTGAGCTGCGCCGGCAATACCCACCACTCGGCAGCCACTGAGCTTCGCTAGTTGCGCAGCGACTTGCCCGACACCGCCAGAGGCAGCCGAGACCACCACCGTTTCACCGGCCCGCGGCTGGCATTGCACCATCAGCCCAGAATAAGCGGTGAGTCCCAACATGCCCATGATGCCAATGGCTGTCGACAAAGGCGCCTGGGTCGGATCAAGCTTGCGCGGCACCATATAGCCAAACTGGCTGATGCTCTCACCGGTTAAACCATGACTCTGCCAGCCATTGGTATTGAACACGAAGTCACCTGCCTGGTAGCCATCCAGCTGGCTCTCCAGCACTCGTGAGACCGTACGCCCATGACACACTTCACCGGGGACTTCCGTGCCGCTGAGCCGCCTTCCCCATTGATACGGGTCCATCGACAGATACAAGGTTTCGGTGAGCATTTGGTTCGGCCCTGGCACCGGCATTGACGTCTCGTGCCAGCTGAAATCGCCGTCCTGCGGCCAGCCGGCCAGAGGGGTGCGGGCGAGTTGCCATTGAGAATTCATCGACGGATTCATAGACCACACCATGCTGCGAATTAATGAAAAGCTGCTAGTAAATGAAAAGCTGCTAATAAATGAAAATTAACTGCCTATCCAATGACAGAGTAACCAACTCCGCCCCCCAATGACCAGTAGCGAGCTGATTTTTTCGAGCATTAAACTGCTGACCAGACCCTCGAGCCGCAGTCGGCTATACTCTGCGAACAACAGTCAATAACTGCCACAACCCAACGTGACCGACTTTATGTCCGCTATCCCGAAATACATCTCAGCCTACCCAGAACATCTGCAGACGCAGGTGCAGCGCCTGGTGGACCAGGATCAACTCGGCCAGTTTCTGTTGGATCGGTATCCGCAACCCCACAACATCAAGAACGACGGAGCACTGCGAGATTACACCATGGACATTAAGCAGCAATATCTGAAAAAGTCAGATCCCTTGAGCAAGGTGGTGTTCGACAACAAAATTCACGTGGTCAACAACGCACTGGGATTGCATACCTATTTGTCCCGGGTCCAGGGCGGCAAACTCAAGAGTAAGAATGAGATCAGGATCAGCGCCATGTTCAAGCAGGCACCGGAAGATCTGCTGAATATGATCGTCGTGCATGAACTGGCGCACTTGAAGGAAAAAGACCACAACAAGAGTTTTTATCAACTGTGCCGGCATATGCAGCCCGACTACCATCAGCTGGAATTTGATACCCGCCTGTACTTGATACAACTCGAGACCTACGGCGCTATTTACTAATCCACCTGGACCCGCACCCTCAAAATAGGGTGCGCAACGTCTAGGCGGAAGTCTAACGGTGACTCAATCGAAGAGTTTCTTACTGCTGGAGAACATCAGGAAAAACACCAAACCAAACAATGTGACACCGGCAGTCACCTGAAACACTAAGGCCCAGGAACCGGTGAGCTCTAGTATCAGGCCACTCACAAACACACCGATGATTCCAGGGATAGTGCCCGCGGTGTTGGTAATCCCCATCAAGGTACCGGCATATTTTGGTGCAATGTCCATATGATTGACTACAAAGCCACCGACGACAAACGCACCCAACGCATTACCAATGGTCATGATCGTAATCGCAAGCCACACTGACTCCACTTCCCCCACGATCAACAACGCCGTAGAAATGCCGCCAAAGCCAATGGTCTGCATTAATTTCCGAACCTTACCAACGTCCATGCCAGAGCGTACCAGACGATCGGCGATACTGCCTGCCACATTCAAAAAGATGAACGAGGCAACATGGGGGATCATCGTCACCCAACCCACAGAAGCATAATCAACGCCCAGGCCTTTATTGATAAACGTCGGCAGCCACGACAGCAAGACATACAGCGACCAGTTATTACAGAAGTGAGCTACTATGATGGCCCATACCGGCATGGACTTCAGGAACTCCCGAAGCGGCGGCCCCGCCTCAACGGGATCGCTGTTGGCGCCTGCTTTGATAAACTCGCGCTCTGCTTCCGTCATACGCTGATCAGCCTCGGGGCTTCGCGCAACCAGCACTTGCCAAACCACGAACCAGACAACGCCCACCAGGCCAAACAGATGAAATGCCCACTGCCAGCCCCAGGCTTGAACGATCATCGGCGTCACTATCAGCGCAAAAATAGTCCCCAACGGAATGCCACTGTTCGCTAGACCTACAGCACGGGAGCGCTCTGTGATAGGTACCCAGCGAGAGTATAAGCTGTAGATAGAGGGAAAGGTCACCGCCTCACCCATGCCCATTAATATTCGAGTGGCGAGCAACAGGCCAAGACCAATGGACGCAGCGGGTGGCGTCAGAATCGTAAACAAAGACCATAGCAAAACACCCACGCCCAGCACGACCTTGCCGCCAAATCGATCGGCCAATAGGCCCCCAACAATCTGCAGCAGCAGGTAACCCACGAAGAACGACGACAACACCATACCCTGGGTTCGCATACCCCAGTCCAGGTCTGCCGCCATAGGAATAATAGCGACGGAGATATTCACCCGATCGATATAACAAACAAACACCGCCAGCGTGGATAGCAGTACAACGTTGTAGCGTCTGGGCCAATTGAATGTCGGCATACATATTTCCTGTTGTTATTTTTATGTCAGTGAGCGCATTTTGATCTATGGGCACTAGATAATCACTTAAGCCGCACTTAAAACCTCAAACAATATCACCGGGCTGGTCGAGATATTCACTTAACCCATAACCCACTCGGTCACCATCAAGCGTATATTCCGTCATGCCTTCACCGATATAAGTGATCTGCTCAGAGCGACGATTCCGCAACGGCACAAACCCCTTCACTTTGCCCTGCACCTGATGTTGATCGCCATTTTCCAGGGTGACATCCACGGTAAAACCACGATGAAAGCTTGTCCCTGGTTCGTAGTCTGTTTGCAACACTAGGTCAGTAACCTTGAGGAACTGATCGCCTTTGTGGAACATGCCGCCGCGATGATCGCCCACCACTGACAGCACCATACCCAGGTCGTTACCATAATTACCTGTGAGCCAACGATAGGAACGAATCGATTGCCAATAGCGCGGGCCCCAAGAATGATCACGCAAGCCGTTGCCATTGATTTGAATAACACCAGCCTCGCCTTCTATTTCAATGGTGCCACTAACATGCATATGTTGCTCGTAATGCGCCCGAGCAAAGTCGTTGCCGTCATCCATACTGCCAACGTGGCCATAGATCGGCCCGACCCCCGTATGAATTAAATTAACACTGATTTTTTTAAACGGATTGGATTTAAATGCCTTACCCGGATCTTGCATATCCCGCGGATTAGCCATGTATAGTGCAGCGCCTGTGTAGGCCGTGCGAATTTTCTCACCGGGCACCAGCACCTCAATGCTGCCGCCACCGGCATCCCAGCAGTCGTTGTGGGTGATTGAAGGTTTTTTGTAGTTGAACAGCACAGAACCATCTGGGTTATAGATAATCACGGTGAGCTCGGCGTAACCTTCATTGGCTCGATTACCCATGCGAATAAAACCGCCACGACCCTGCACTGGATCGAAAAAATTAAAATACACAGATTCGTTGAAGTTGGTTTCCGGACCCAAGGGGTGGGTGTAATCGTCTTCCGGTTTAATATTACCAACGATATTGACCATGGTGATTCCCCGCGGCAGCAAGCCTGAAAAATGATTTCAGCCTTACTGTACCGCAGGAGATTAACCAAGACCAGCGACCTGACAGATCGCCCAGACAAAACAACCGGACTTAGTCTCTGGATGAGATTTAATTGAAGGTGGCGAAACTGCTCATTGGCTCACGGGCTGACACCAACGTATTCACCGGTGCGCGGGGATCCGCATAACCCAACGACATACCACAGATAATAAAACGATCATCAGGCACCGACAGCACTCGCCGGGTCACCGTATGAAACTGATTCCAGGCACCTTGACTGCAGGTGGCCAGCCCGTCCTGATGAGCGATGAGCATAATGTTCTGCATAAACATGCCAATATCTAAAAAGCTCATGGCATCCAGGTCCTTGTCGATGGTGAAGATCAAGCCCACTGGCGCATCGAAGAACTTGTAGTTACGACCCCACTGATTAAAGTTGGCGCGTTCGTCGCCGCGAGGGATTTCCAACAGACTATACATGTCTTTGCCCAATTGCCGCATACGGCTGGTGTAGGGCTCCTTGCGCTTTGAGGTTCGCGGAAATTCAGCAGACGCATCTTGCGGCGCGTTTTCCCGGTGTGCCAGCACTGCACTCACCAGCTCATCACGCTTGGCACCCATGGCGACATGCACGTGCCAGGGCTGAACATTCGTGCCACTGGGCGCGAGATTAGCCCGCTCGAGAATAGTCTCAACTAACGCCCGATCTACAGGGGTATCGAGGAACTGGCGAACAGACTTGCGATTACGGATGGCTTCGTCGAGATTCATGACTAATCACTGGAACAGAAAAATGAAGCGCCGACGTTACAGGCTGAACGCGAAACTAACAAGCCTCGGCTCACTGCCCTGGCAGCCTGCCCCTTCAAACCTGCAGGTCAAACCTCAGACCTCACAAGGGCTTCGTTTGGAGGCGAATTTGACCCAAACTTGGTTTCTTGAAATGATTCAAGGTATAAGAGCATTACAGTCGACGCACACCGTCGCCGTATAAGCACTTGACTGACAGCCGGCGGCGGCTTGAGACTAAACCGTTAACACCGGTATGCTCGCCAACTCATAAGGAAACTGCACTTGGACATGAATTTCAATGCTGATGACGAGCACTTTCGCACCGAAGTGCGGGACTTTTTTGCCCATCAATATCCGCAAGACTTGATCACAAAAGCCGCCAGCGCCTTTGTCCTGGAGAAAGCCGATTACCAGCGCTCTGAGCAGGCACTGGCGGCCAAAGGCTGGCTGTGTGTGAACTGGCCCAAGGAACAGGGCGGCACCGGTTGGAATGCCAACCAGAAGTATATCTTTGATCAGGAACTGGAATTGGCCGGCGCCATCAACCCGGTACCCATGGGTGTCATCTATGTGGGGCCGGTGATCTGCGCGTTTGGCACACCCGCGCAACAGGCTCGCTGGCTGCCAGGCATCCAGCAGAGCACCACCTTCTGGGCCCAGGGCTATTCGGAGCCAGGCTCTGGCTCGGATCTGGCATCACTGCAATGCCGGGCCACCCTCGACGGTGACAGCTACGTGGTGGAAGGCACGAAAATCTGGACCAGCCTGGCACAACATGCCGACTGGATATTCCTGCTGGTGCGCACCAGCCATGAATCTGTCAAGCAACAGGGCATTACCTTTCTCTGCACACCCATGAATGCACCAGGCATTGAAGTCCACCCCATTACCACCATTGACGGCCGCCATCATCTGAACCGGGTGACCTTCGACCAAGTCAGGGTCCCGGTTGATAACCGCATTGGCGATGTCGGCGAGGGTTGGCGTTACGCCAATTTTCTGCTGGGCAATGAACGCACGTCCTATGCCCATGTAGCGGGGAAACGGATGCAAATGGCCGCCACCCGGGCACTGGCAGAACAACACCCTGCGCTGGCTGATGACGACACATTCTGGCAAGCCTTTAACGCCCTCGAAGTCCGCCTCAACGCCTTGGACATTACCGTTCTGCGGGTCCTGTCGTCCCTGAAAGACGGTGCCTCACCGGGCAACGAGTCTTCCATCCTAAAAATTCTGGCGACAGAGATTGCCCAGGACATCACCGCCTTGTCCATGCAGGCCCAGGGCTACCCGGCGCAAGCCGCTGTGCACACCGACATGCCCTCTGAAGCCGCTGCCAAGGCCACAGCTGACTATATGGGCACCCGCGGCCAGACGATCTATGGCGGCGCCAACGAGATCCAGAAAAACATTATTGCCAAGCGGGTCCTGGGTTTATAGCAACACCTCACCACTAACATTGAGAGAACACAGATCATGGGACTCTTTGAACGCTATCTCTCAGTATGGATCGGGCTCTGCATCATCGCCGGTGTTCTGCTGGGTAATCTACTGCCCAGCGCATTTCAAAGTATTGCCGGGCTTGAATATGCCCAGGTCAATCTGGTCATCGCCGTTCTCATCTGGATCATGATCTATCCGATGATGGTGCAAATCGACTTCTCGGCGATCAAAGACGTGGGCCTAAAGCCGCGCGGGCTGGCGTTGACCCTGGTGGTGAACTGGTTAATCAAGCCTTTCACCATGGCGGCGCTGGGCTGGTTGTTCTTCAAGGTCATCTTTGTCGACTGGGTTGATCCGCAATCAGCCACCGAGTACATCGCCGGAATGATCCTGCTGGGGGTCGCGCCCTGCACAGCCATGGTTTTTGTTTGGAGTCAGCTCACCAAAGGCGACCCGAATTATACGCTTGTGCAGGTCTCAGTTAACGATATCGTCATGGTCTTCGCCTTCGCACCACTGGCCGCATTCCTGCTGGGGGTTAGTGACATCACCGTACCGTGGGAGACTTTGCTGCTATCAGTGGTCTTATACGTCGTCCTGCCCCTCGCAGCGGGTGCATTCACCCGTCATCGACTGACAGCCTATGCCGATAACAGTCGCGTAGAGGATTTTGTGAAGGCTTTAAAACCCTGGTCGATCATTGGCCTGCTGGCGACAGTCGTGCTGTTGTTCGGCTTTCAGGCTGAAAAAATTATTAGTCAGCCGTTCATGATCGTCTTGATTGCGATTCCACTGCTCATCCAAACCTATGGCATTTTCGCCATAGCCTATGGGGCTGCGAAAGCCATGAGGCTACCCCACAACATCGCGGCACCCGCCAGCCTAATTGGTACCTCCAACTTTTTCGAGTTGGCTGTAGCCGTGGCGATATCTCTGTTTGGTTTGAATTCGGGCGCGGCGCTGGCCACCGTGGTCGGGGTACTGGTGGAAGTTCCCGTCATGCTCTCACTCGTTGCTATTATCAATCGCACGGGCTCTTGGTTTCGCGCGGAGCCTTGATCGCGACCGCTGAATAATTATTCGCTGCGGAATTTTGGTGCAGTAAAAGCGCCACGCAAGACGCTACAGTGTATCGCCGACATCGCCATCACCTGCCAATTTGTCCAGATGCTATATGCCGGCGAGACCCTGCCTGCCGCCAGCCATCCGAACATTGCACGCTATATAACAAATCATATGCAACGAGCATCTTTTAAAACCCTCATTAACAGCGACCCGTTTATCAAGGTTCCGTGACCGCAGGCTGCCCCGACGACAGGAGACGCCGTCAGTCGGCCGACCCTGCCGGCTCAGGGTGAATCTTCCCCATCACCGCAGCCGTCGAATTCGGCCTGTACTGGCCCATAGACTCGCAGCAGAACAGGTTTCACCCCGCGTGAAGATCTAACCGGCGGCGCTGAGATGATCTAAGCATTTCAGCACTTCAGCTTGATAGGTCTTACCTCGTTCGTTATACAAATCCAAAACATTCAACGAAGTGGGCACATAGCCAAAGCCAATGTTGGCTTGCGGGTGCCACTGAAAAATTGACCCACCGAGTCCCATCCAGCCATAAAACCCCTCTCTACCGATATTCAGTGCGTGATCAAGCTTGGCGTTGTACTGCTCTGGCCGAGCAAATCGCGCCACGCCCCCTTGGGTAAACGTAGTGGCAGTAATGCCCATCGGGGCCTCAATAGGGTCGCCATGCAAAGCCTGCCAGGCTTGCTCGGTCAAATATCGAGTGCCCTCCCACTGACCACCGCCCGCCAACATGGCGGCGATTTTTGCCAAACCCCGAGCAGAACAGTTCGCATTCGCCGACGGCGTTTCACCCATCGCGATGGCAGGTTCGTTGAAAAATGCAATTCGATCCATCCCGGCAAAGGGCGGCGGTGCGCCCCTACCCGTGCCTCGGCGCATCGCCGGGATTATCTGGACCAATCTCTGCAATGTTTGAAAAATATTGTGTTCCATCTTTCTATTCAGAAACTTCGGTTTCAAGCTCTCCTTGAGCTGAAAACGCATATTCAGGACTGAGACTTTGACTCTTCGACTCAATTCTTCTTGCCTGACGCCGATGAAGGCATCGACACCCAGAGGCTGACTGATATCCTCACGTAAAAATTCACCAATAGTGCGGCCTGCAGGGTCGACTCGTCGGAACACCTCGTTCACAATCCAGCCCCGGGTGACCGCATGATATTCACGGGCACTGCCCGCGCGAAACGTCTGCCCATGATCTTCGATGATGCGACCAATTTTATTCTGCTTGATGTTCGCCGTGAGCAGATCATCCGCCTTGATCGATACGTTCAAGGCGGCGAGACCCGCCTCATGTCGCATAAGCTCAGCGACCGTAAGATCCGATTTGCCATTGGCGCCAAATTCCGGCCAGTAATCAGCCACTTTGGCCTGATAATCCAGCAAGCCCTTACTCACCAATGAAGCCATCGCCAGTGCTTCAAGGCTCTTGCCGCTACTGAAAACATTGATTAGCGAGTCCGCAGAAAAATCCGCGTTGGCGTCCGTTGAGGCCCAAAGGTCAACGACCTTTTCACCCTGATGATAGACACAAAGCTGAGTATCTCTTTCTGCCAGGGTCTGCATGTTGCGCGTGTACAGGGTTTTAACGGACTCAAACCCTGGCGCGACAGTGCCTTGAATACGAATTTGGTTGGCGGGATTTTTACTCATCATCTGACCCAAAAGACTCAAAGCCAG